>Ga0307971_1000841_pt1 | contig 15586 bp, 15 predicted proteins | sample OrgLakmetagen714_FD_201820 | JGI IMG/M metagenome (GOLD analysis project Ga0307971, IMG submission 201820) | Saline water microbial communities from Organic Lake, Antarctica - #714 | ecosystem: Environmental > Aquatic > Non-marine Saline and Alkaline > Saline | place: Antarctica: Organic Lake... | reverse complement strand
ATTAATGATGGCTGCACTTGCAGAGGAATCTGCCCAATCTTTTTCATACTTTTTATGTCCTATAAAAGTGAGTTGACCAGTAGTTGCTTCAAGCATTTGGGCTAAAGAATGAATTTCTAGGTTTTTGTTTCCAACCACTTCACCCTTTAATTTTGAAGCTAGATTTTCTATTGTAATAGTTGTCATTTTAAAATATTTTTGACTAAATAACTAATAATATTTCAATTTTACTGCATTAAGTGAGATGAATTTGATTTATATCAAATTTGCTGTGATTTTAAAATTTGAAGTAAGCGAAAATTTGTCTTCAACTTAAGAAAACAATAAATTTGTTATGAATTTAAAATTGTATTCTTTTGAAGGTCTTTTTTCCATTACTCCTATTATTTAGCAGTTTCTTACTAGCTCAGGAGAAAGAAATATCCAATAATGAACAATTTTGGATAGGATATATGACGAGCGGAAAGTTATCTGAAAAGTACTCTTTGTGGAATGACTTTCATTTTGTACCAGATGGCTTTTTTGTAGCAAGAACAGGCTTGACTCGATTTTTTCATAAAAATTTGAATCTTACTGCTGGATATGCATATTTGAATGTGCCTACTTTTAGTGAAACGATTAAACTGAATAGAAACGAACATCGTCCTTGGATGCAAATGGTTGCTAATCATAAGATTAGTGATAAATTACGGATGATTAACAGAATAAGATATGATATGCGATTTCGACAAGATTTTGCAAATGGCGAATTACTAGATAGTTTCACTTTTAATCATCGCTTACGAATGCTCATTAGCATGCGATTTCCCTTAGTTGGCAAAAAAATTATTGGAGGCACTCCTTTTATCAATATCAGTAATGAAATTTTAGTGAATTTTGGTAAAAACGTTACTAATAATTACTTAGATCAGAATCGTTTGTGGCTCACTTTAGGCTTGCAACTCGATGGAGTCAGTTTTCAAGCAGGCTATATGAATCGATTTGTACAATTACCTCAAAACGATCGTTTCGTTAGGAATCACACTTTAGTAGTTTGGATTACTCATCATTTTGACTTCAGAAAAAAGAAAAAAATTGACCCAGACGAAGAACTTTTTTACAGACAACCTTAAGTCAAAAAACCGCCTAAAAAAGAAAGTGAAATTTAAGAATTGTCTAATCCGATTTCAAAAAAAACGCTCATATTTGCCATATTCATAATTTATAGCTTTTTAAATGAAAAAAGTGGAATGCATCAGTGTTTTTGATATGCTTAAAATTGGTGTTGGTCCTTCTAGTTCTCACACCTTGGGACCTTGGAGAGCTTCTCAACGTTGGATTGAAGAATTGAAAGCAGACCAATTGCTCGAAAAAGTACAAAAAATTGAAATCCATTTATACGGATCTATTTCCTTAACGGGCAAAGGACATGCGACAGACATTGCGGCAGTTTTAGGCCTATGCGGTCATGACCCAGTAACCATGGATACGTTGACAATAAATGATGAAATTGATTTCATCAAGGCGAAATCTGAATTACACCTAAACAATGCTATATTTGTTGCATTTGATTATGAAAAGGATATCGTTTTTCATAAACATTTTTTGGACTTCCACCCCAACGGCATTATGTATAAAGCATTTACAAGTGACGGTAAGCAGTATGAATCTTATTTTTATTCCATTGGAGGTGGATTTGTAGTAAAAGAAGAAAGAGAAAATGCAGCACAAAATATAGCCGATTTTAAACAATTTCCTTTTCCAGTTGAAAGTGCAGCACAATTACAAACCTATTGTGAACAGGAACAAAAAAACATTGCTGAAATTGTTCTAGAAAACGAACGCTCATTGAGAACAGATGAAGAAATTGATGAAGGAATACAAGCCATTTGGAATGTAATGCTAGAATCGATGTACCTGGGTTGCCATACAGATGGTATTTTACCAGGAGGCTTAAATGTCACCCGAAGAGCTACAAACACCAATAGAAAATTACTAGCAGAACACTTTGAACAGTATAATACTAAAGAAGAATGGTTAGAAACCATACGCACAACAGAAGTAAGATTTAGACAAATTTTGCAATGGGTGAGTTGCTTTGCTATTTCGGTAAATGAAGTAAATGCATCTTTAGGTCGTGTAGTAACTTCTCCAACCAACGGAAGTGCTGGTACTATGCCAGCCGTATTGATGTACTATTTATGTATAGAAAATCACCAAGCCAGTTTTGAAGAAATCAAACGGTTTATGCTAGTTGCTAGTGAAATTGGTTCTTTGTTTAAAAAAGGGGCTACTATTTCTGCCGCTATGGGTGGTTGTCAAGCAGAAATTGGCGTTTCTTCCGCCATGGCAGCAGGAGCTTTATGCGATTTAATGGGCGGAACTACAGCACAAGTTTTAATGGCTAGTGAAATAGCCATGGAACATCACTTGGGTTTAACTTGCGACCCTATTGCTGGATTGGTACAAATCCCCTGTATAGAACGCAATGCAATGGGTGCAATTAAGGCTATAAACGCCGCAGAAATTGCCATTGAAAGCGATGCTACTAAAGCTAAAATTCCTTTAGACAAAGTAATTAATACCATGTGGGAAACTGCGAAAGACATGAGTTCACGCTACAAAGAAACTTCTGAAGGTGGTCTTGCTGTTCAAGTGATGATGACCGATTGTTAGCACCCATTAAACATAAAAGGAGCTACATCTTTGCAGCTCCTTTTATAAATTTAATCATGTTTACTTTTAAAAGTAAAATGGTTGAAAACTTAATCTATAATTGAATTCAAGGTTTTACTTGGTCTCATTTTTTCAGTCACTAAGTCTTCATCTGGGAAATAATATCCATTGATGTCCATTTTTTGACCTTGTGCATCTAACAGATCTTGAAGAATTTGATTTTTATGTTCAGAAAGTTGATTTGCTATTTCTGTGAAATACGTTTTCATTTCAGCATCTTCATCTTGATTTGATAAAGCTTCTGCCCAATACATTGCTAGGTAAAAATGAGTTCCTCTATTATCTATTTCATTTACTTTTCTAGAAGGAGAGTTGTTTTCACTTAAATATTTAGAATTTGCTTTATTTAGAGCTTTGGCAATTACCGCTGCTTTTTTGTTATCATCTTTATCTGCAATGTCTTCAATAGAAACTGCTAATGCCAAGAATTCGCCTAACGAATCCCAACGTAAATGTCCTTCTTCTAAAAATTGTTGAACATGCTTTGGTGCTGATCCTCCTGCTCCTGTTTCGTATAAACCTCCTCCTGCTAAAAGTGGAACGATGGATAACATTTTTGCACTTGTACCCAATTCTAAAATCGGAAATAAATCAGTTAAATAATCACGTAAAACATTTCCTGTTACGGATATGGTATCCTTACCAGCTTTTACTCTGTTACAAGTAAAACGCATTGCGTTTACAGGATTCATAACACGAACTTCCAAATTGGTGGTATTGTGGTCTTTTAAATATAAATTCACTTTATCAGTTAAATTTCTGTCGTGTGCGCGATTTTCATCCAACCAAAAAATAGCTGGGTTTCCTGTTGCTTTGGCTCTATTTACGGCTAATTTCACCCAATCTTTAATCGGTAAATCTTTGGTCTGACACATTCTCCATATATCACCTTTACTCACCTCATGATGCATCAAGACTTTTCCGTTTGCATCAATTACTTCTACTTTACCGTCTTCTTTTATTTCAAATGTTTTATCGTGAGAACCATATTCTTCAGCTTTCTTAGCCATCAGCCCTACATTAGATACACTTCCCATTGTTTTGGGATCAAAAGCACCATGTTCTTTACAGTAATTTATAATTTCTTGATACATTTTAGCATAACTGCGATCTGGTATAATCGCCTTCATATCTTGCAAATCCCCATCAGAGTTCCACATTTTTCCAGAAGTCCTAATGGCTGCTGGCATAGAAGCATCAATAATAATATTACTAGGTACGTGTAAATTGGTAATTCCTTTATCAGAATCTACCATTGCCATATCTGGCTTCACTTTATACAATGCAGTAATAGCGTTTTCTATTTCAGTAGCTTTAGCTTCAGGTAAATCACTCAATTTACTGTATACATCTCCTAAGCCGTTTCTTGTATTTACACCGATTTCTTCAAATTCTTTGGCATATTTTTGAAATACCTCTTCATAAAATACTTCCACAGCGTGACCAAAAATAATAGGGTCTGACACCTTCATCATGGTTGCCTTCAAATGAATAGAGAAAAGAACATTTTTTTGTTTTGCATCTTCTATACTTGCTTTTAAAAATGCTCTTAAGTTTGATATACTTAATGTAGAAGCATCTATTACTTCCTCTTTTTCAAGTTGTAAATTTTCTTTTAAAGTAGTTTTATTTCCTGAAGTTGAAGTGTGTACGATTTTAACATGACCAGCTTCTGGCATAACTACCGATTTTTCACTTTCGTAAAAATCACCAGACTCCATATGGGCAACATGAGATTTAGATTCACTACTCCATTCTCCCATGCTATGCGGATTGTTTTTGGCATATTCCTTAACTGGTGCAGCAACCCTACGGTCTGAATTTCCTTCGCGTAAAACAGGATTAACCGCAGAGCCTAATGCTTTAGCATAACGCTTCTGAATTTCTTTTTCTTCTTCGGTCTGTGTTTCTTTAGGATAATCTGGAATGGCATAGCCTTTATTTTGCAATTCAGTTATAGCCTCGGTTAATTGTGGTATAGAAGCACTGATGTTCGGTAATTTAATCATGTTTGCTTCTGGCTTTTTGGCCAACTCGCCCAAAGCAGCTAAGTTGTCTGCTACTTTTTGATCTTCTTTTAAGTAATCTGGGAAAATTGATAGAATTCTAGCTGCCAAAGATATGTCGCTTGAAGCTACTTCAATATTAGCGGCGTTGGTAAACTTACGAACGATAGGTAAAAATGAATAGGTTGCTAAAGCTGGTGCTTCATCTGTTTTGGTGTATACAATCTTATTGTGTTTGATATCCATAGGTTGTTAGGTTTTAAGAATATTGAATTGATGCTATTCAGAAAGAAAAAATTCCAAAAGCGTTGCCAAATATAGTGAAAATGACTTATTTAAAGAAATACACTTTAAGGTGATTTACTGCTAGAAATCAGTTTTGCTTCATTTTAAAGATAAGTCAAAAAAAAATCCCTTAGAAAAGGGATTTAGTAAACTAAAATTAAAAATTAAGCTTTTTTCTTTGGAGTTTGAGCAGTCATTTTTTCTTTAATTCTTGCTCTCTTACCAGTAAGCTCTCTAAAGTAATAAATTCTCGCTCTTCTTACACTACCTTTTTTGTTCACTTCTATTTTTTGAAGTGCAGGCATGTTGATTGGGAAAATACGCTCTACACCAACAGTACCGCTCATTTTTCTAACGGTGAATGTTTTCGTAGATCCACTACCTTTAACTTGTATTACAGTTCCTTTAAAAAACTGAGTACGTGTTTTTTGTCCTTCCTTAATTTCGTAATACGCTGTAATGGTATCACCTGCTTTAAATTCAGGAAAGTCCTTTTTTTCAACAAATTCGCTTTCTACAAATTTAACTAAATCCATGTCTTATTAATTATAATTATACAAAACAACATTCACGATTTTCGCCAGCGGTTATTTTACGGTTTGCAAAAATACAATTTAAATGCTAATATTCGCAAAAACCTATAAAAAATTTTAGAGTTGAAATCTTAGGCAGAACGTTCTTTTAAAATAGCTTCAATATCTTTTAAAGTGAATCCTTTTGCATTGAGTAATATCAAATAATGAAAAAGCAAATCAGCACTTTCATTTAAGAATAAGTCATCGTTATCATCTTTGGCTTCAATAACTACTTCTACTGCTTCCTCGCCTACTTTTTGAGCTATTTTATTCATTCCTTTTTCAAACAAAGAAGCTACATAACTTTCTTTTGAAGTCAGTTTTTTTCTAGCTTCAATCACTACTTCTAATTCACTAATGAACCCAAAATTAGATTCATTTTTTTTACCCCAACAGGTATCTGTTCCTTTGTGGCATGTAGCTCCTTGTGGATGTACTTCAACTAAAAAGGCATCTTGATCGCAATCTAATTCTATGGATTTTAGTAAAAGAAAATTACCGCTTTCTTCGCCTTTTGTCCACAACCTTTTTTTACTTCTGCTGTAAAAGGTGACTTTTTGTGCGGACACTGTTTTTTCCAAAGCCTCTTTATTCATGTAGCCTAACATTAACACATTTTTGGTTTGTGCATCTTGTATAATTGCGGGTAATAAGCCATCTTGACTTTTACTAAAATCTGCTTCTTCTATATTTATCATAATCTTATTTGTATACCGTTTGTTGCTAAATATGCTTTTAAATCTGGAATTTCAATTTCTTTAAAGTGAAATACGCTAGCAGCAAGAGCCGCATCAGATTTTCCATTTTGAAAAGTTTCCAGAAAATGTTCTTTGGTTCCGGCGCCTCCAGAAGCAATGATTGGGATATTTACAAGTGAGGATAATTTAGCTAAAGCTTCATTTGCAAAACCTGCTTTTGTTCCGTCGTTATTCATAGAAGTGAATAAAATTTCTCCTGCTCCTAATTGCTCTACTTCCTGAGCCCAATCAAATAAATCGATTTCAGTAGGCTGCTTCCCTCCTACCAAATGGACTTTCCATTGGTTATCAATCAATTTTGCGTCAATGGCTACTACGACACATTGATTGCCGAAACGTTTGGAAATTTGAGTGATTAAAGCTGGATTTTTGACCGCCGCTGAATTAATTGAAACTTTATCTGCTCCAGAGTTTAATAGCACCTCAACATCTTCAATACTGGAAATTCCACCTCCCACAGTAAAAGGTATATTGATTCGTTCTGCAACACGTTCAACCATTTGTGAAAGGGTTTTTCGGCGTTCTTCTGTGGCTGAAATATCCAGAAAAACCAATTCATCTGCTCCTTTTTCTGAGTAGATTTCAGCTAAATCAACAGGATCACCAGCATCCCGAAGTCCTTCAAAATTGATTCCTTTTACTGTTCTTCCGTTTTTAATATCTAAACAAGGTATGATTCGTTTGGCTTGCATTTCGAAAAAGTTAAAAGTTTGAAAGAAGAAGTAAGAAGTCAATAATTAATGTAATTCTTATCATTTCCTTATTTTATTTTTACTCAAATTGGTTTTTGTTTTTTTAATTGATGCTACAATTATGGCTACAAGCTCTTTAGCTTCAATTTGTAAGGGCACTATAGTTTGTTTTTGTTCCGGTAATACTTCTTCAAAAAGTTCCAGCCAAAATAAACTTTCATCTGCTTCTTCTTCTACTATTTTCAATTTATAAATGAAATCTTTAGTTGATTTAGCACGTTGGGAAGCTCGGTAGTTAGCACCAACCGAACTAGAACATCTAATCAATTGGTTTACATATGCATTATATTCTCTTGATTTAGGAACATGAAAACAAAATTTCCAACAGTTAATTGAGAAAGTTTTAGTTCTTAAAAGTAAATCATTTTTCATAATAAATTTATAATTTAAATCTTTTTATATCACAGTTATCCCCCGCTATAAGCAAAATTCTCAAACTTCAAACTTCAAACTTCAAACTTCAAACTTCCCACTTCAAACTTCCCACTTCCCACTTCAAACTTCCCACTTCCCACTTCAAACTTCCCACTTCCCACTTCATACTTAAACTTCAAACTTCATCCCACTTCTCACTTTTCAATCAAAAATTGCTCAATCTGCTTCAAACTAATTCTGTTTTCATAAATGGCTTTACCAAGAATAACACCTTCGCATCCCATTTCTTTCAATTTTGGAAATTCATCTATTTTTGAAATACCTCCAGAAGCAATTAAGTTGAAATTGGGTATGCTTTTTATTATCTTTTTATACAACTCAAATGAAGGTCCTTCCAACATTCCATCTTTTGAAATGTCTGTACAAATTACATACTGAACTCCCTTTGTTTTGTAGTTTTCGATAAATGGAATGATCTCAAGATCACTTTCTTCTTGCCATCCGTTTGTAGCTATTTTTTCATCTTTACAATCAGCTCCAAGTATGATTTTTTCGTTTCCATAGGTATGTATCCAGGATTCGAAAAGCTGTGGATTTTTAACCGCAATGCTTCCACCTGTAATTTGATTTGCTCCAGATTCGAATGCAATTTGTAAATCTTTATCTGATTTTAATCCACCGCCAAAATCTATCTTCAATGTAGTTTTAGAAGCTATCTTTTCTAAAATCTTATGGTTGACAATGTGTTTGGATTTGGCACCGTCTAAATCGACTAAATGCAGGTATTCAATTCCTACAGCTTCAAAAGATTTGGCTACTTCAAGCGGGTCTTCATTGTATATTTTTTTGGTACTGTAATCGCCTTTTGTCAATCGTACACACTTTCCTTCGATAATGTCTATAGCTGGGATTATTCTCATTAATTTAATTTGAGTATTAGATAATATATTTTTTAATAAAACTATTCTTTAGAATCTTGGATAATAAATAATTCCAAGATTTAACGTTAAAGGGGTGTATTCTAAATTGAACAAAGTTCCATTAATTCTTGATAAATTTATTGTTTCAAATGAATTGTAGTTTGCTTCAAAATTTAGTGCCCAATTCTCTTGAATTTTATAATCAGCACCTATTAAAAATCTAAATCCAAATTGGCCTGAATTAGAAAAATCTTCACCGTAAAACTCATAAGATACATCTTGTAATATTGCACCACCTAAACCTGCATAAGATTTCAGTTTATCACCATCTTTAAAATAATAAACCATATTGATATATGCTGTATTCGTTTTTAATCTTGTTCGTAATTCAAATTCGCCGGCTGATATATTACTGCTTAAAAGTGACAGAAGTAAACGATCACTTCTATTTTCAAAACCAGTTTGAATTACAAATTTCTCGAAAACAAAATATCCAATACTAAACCCAACATTAAATCCTGGCTCATAATCATAATTTGTTGTATAATTTCGAGAAGGAGTTGTGATTTCAATCTTGTCTGAAAGTAAAGAAGAAATACCACCATAGACTTTAAAAAACAATCTATTTTCACTTGGAATTGAATCTAAATTTTGAGAAAAAACGATACTTGGTAGTATAATCAATAACAACAATATAAATCTTTTCATTAAAATAATTTTTTTTAAAAATACTAAATACAAACCTTTTAATACAAAATTAAAAACTCAAACTTCTCACTTCTTTTTTCCCGCAGATAACGCAGATTATCGCAGATTTTAAATTATATTTTGCTAATTTATATTTTCAATAATAATATACTCCATACGTCTAAACTTATAATATCGCACTTCTAATATCATACTTCTAATACCGTACTTCTAATATCATACTTCTAATATCGTACTTCTAATACCATACTTCTAATACCATACTTCTAATATCGTACTTCTAATATCATACTTCTAATATCGTACTTCCAACTTCACCCTTCCAACTTCAAAAAGTTTTCAAGAACTTTACTCCCTCCTATTCCACTTTTCTCTGGATGAAATTGTACCCCATAAAAATTATCTTTTTGCAAGGCAGAGGCGTAATCTATTCCATAGTTTGTGGATGCGATGGCTTGTTCATGTAATGGCACATAATAAGAATGTACTAAATACATAAACTCATGTTCTTTAATGCCATTCATTAAATTTGATTTTAAATCGAAAATTTGATTCCAAGCAATCTGAGGAACTTTTAATTGGTTATCGAATTTTTTCACTTCAGCATCAAAGATTCCTAAGCAGTTGGTTTTTCCTTCTTCAGAATATGTACACATTAATTGCATTCCTAAGCAAATGCCTAAAACAGGTTGCTGTAAGGTTGGAATTAACTTGTCTAATCCTGTTTCTTTCAATTGATTCATCGCATAGTTAGCTTCCCCTACACCAGGAAAAATAACCTTATCAGCTTGTTTAATTTCTTCCCAATTGGATGTCAATTTGGCTTCTAACCCTAATCGCTGAAAAGCAAATTGAATGCTTTTAATATTTCCTACACCGTAGTCTATAATTAATAAATTCACTTTAATTCAATTTTAAATTATTAATTTTAAATTCTCTCTCAAAAAAATCTAAAATTCAATATTTCTCATTATAGCAAGCCTTTCGTGCTGGGCAAAATCATTTTATTTGTATCGCGTTTAACTGCCATTTTAATTGCTTTTGCAAAGGCTTTGAAAATGGCTTCAATTTTATGATGTTCATTTTGGCCTTTAGCATGAATGTTTAAATTTGCTTTTGCCCCATCTGAAAAGGACTTGAAGAAATGCATAAACATTTCGGTTGGCATTTTTCCAATTAATTCTCTGTTGAATTCTGTTTTCCAGACCAACCAATTTCTGCCTCCAAAATCGATACTCACCTTGGCCTCACAATCGTCCATTGGAAGACAAAATCCGTAGCGTTCTATTCCTAATTTATCTGCCAAAGCTGCTCTAAAAACTTCTCCTAAAACAATGGCTGTATCTTCTATGGTATGATGTTCATCTACTTCCAAGTCGCCCTTGACGTCGATAAACAAATCTACCTGTCCATGTTTGGCAATTTGAGTTAACATATGGTCGAAAAAGGCAATACCAGTCGAAATTTTACTTTTACCACTTCCATCTAGGTTTAGTTGAATTTCAATATCGGTTTCTGAAGTGGTTCGTTTTATTGTTGAAATGCGATTTCCGAACTTCAAAAATCGATAAATTTCTTCCCAAGATTGAGTTTTTAAAACTGTGTAAGAAGATAAATCTGAAGTTGTAGAAACTTCCTCACTACCTAAATCAGAGTCAGCATTTAAGAATATTGCTTTGGCTCCTAAGTTTTTTGCTAATTCTACATCCGTCAATCGGTCGCCAATAACTATAGAATTTTCCAAATCATATTCTTCTGAAAAGTATTTTGTTAACAAACCTGTTTTAGGTTTTCTGGTTTCTAATTGTTCTTCTGGAAAGCTTTTATCTATCAAGACTTCAGAAAAAACAACTCCTTCATTTTGAAATGCTTTGATGATAAACTCATGAACTGGCCAAAATTTTTCTTCAGGATGTGAGGCTGTTCCTAAACCATCTTGATTGGTAATCATCACCAATTCGTAGTTTAATTCTCGGGCAATTTTACCCATATAAAACAAAGCCTGTGGATAGAAATCTAATTTTTGAAAAGAGTCTATTTGGTAATCTGATGGTTCTTTAATTAAAGTTCCATCTCTATCAATAAACAAGACTTTTTTTGGAGATGTATTCATGGTTACGAATTTAGTTCTTGCAAAGCTTTAATTAATTTTTGATTTTCTCTTGGTGTACCTATACTAATCCGCAAGCAATTATCACAATGCATTTCATTAGTTCGGTTTCTTACTACAATTCCTTTTTTAATAAGTTGATGGTAGCGCAAAATAGCATTATCTACTTTTACCAATAAGAAATTGGCTTCTGAAGGAAAAATCTTTTTTACAAATGAAATCCTTTCGAGTTCCAAACGTAATAATTCCCGCTCAGATATCAACATTTCTGCTTGGTTCTTATAGGTTTCAGATGCAGCAACAACTTCCATTGCTTTGTTTTGGGTGAGTTGATTAATGTTGTAAGGAGGTTTGATCTTATGGAGTAATTGAATAATTTCAACTTGAGCAAACCCCATACCCAAACGAATCCCAGCGTGTGCATAGGCTTTGGAAAAGGTTTGTAAAACCACTAAATTAGGGAAGTAATTTAACTCACTTACAAAAGAGTTTTGAGCGGCAAAATCGATATAAGCTTCATCTAAAATTACCAAGCCCTTGAAGTTTTTTAGAATCTGTTTTACGGCTTGTGGATTCATTAAATTCCCACTTGGATTATTGGGCGAGCATAAAAATATCAATTTGGTGTTTTCTGAAATGGCTTCGATTATAGCTTGAGCATCCAATTGAAAATCTTCAGACAAAGGCACCTCATTTAGTTGAATTTCATTTACTTCTGCAAGTACTTTATACATTCCATAGCTTGGAGGTGTAGTTATAATCTCATCTATTTTTGGTTCGCAAAACGCTCGAAAAAGCAAATCTAAAACCTCATCGCTTCCATTACCTAAAATCATATTTTCTGGAGGAACCCCTTTCAATTCAGATAGCTTAGATTTTAGCTTTAAAGCACACGGATCTGGATAGCGATTATAACCAGAATTAAATGGATTTTCGTTGGCATCTTGAAAGATGAAATCTTTATCTGTTTCAGTAAATTCATCTCTGGCTGAGGAATAAGCCTTCATTTCAAGAACATTTTTTCTTGCTAAATCAGTAATCTTCATAGCTATTTTTTTAGAGATTGAATGCGTAGCGTCATTGCGTTTTTATGTGCACCTAGACCTTCTGCTTCTGCCATTAATTCCACAGCTTTTCCAATACTTTCTATGCCTTCTGATTGAATTTCCTGAAAGCTTATACTTTTTGTAAAGGCATCTAAATTTACACCACTGTACTGTTTTGCATAGCCATTTGTGGGTAAGGTATGATTTGTTCCTGAGGCATAATCTCCTGCACTTTCCGGTGTGTAATTGCCTATAAATACAGAGCCTGCATTTTCAATATGTTCTACAAAAAAATCGTTGTCTGCCGTACAAACGATAAAGTGCTCGGGTGCGTATTCATTTATCAAGTCCAAAGCAAGTTGATTGTCTTCTAGTAAAATAATCTTTGAATTTTGAATGGCTTTTGAAGCAATTTCTTTACGAGGTAATACATCTAATTGAGCAATTATTTCATCTTGAACTAGCTTAACTAAAGTGGAAGATGTGCTTACTAAAATCACCTGAGAGTCAGCTCCATGTTCAGCTTGACTTAATAAATCTGCTGCTACAAAAGCTGGATTAGCAGCATCATCAGCCATAACCAATAACTCCGATGGTCCTGCAGGCATATCTATACTTATTTTATATTTGGTAGCTAGCTGCTTAGCAACTGTTACATATTGGTTTCCTGGCCCAAAAATTTTATACACTTTTGGGATGCTGGGAGTACCGAAAGTCATAGCTCCAATTGCTTGAATTCCTCCGGCTTTAAAAATTTGAGTTACACCACATAAACTCGCTGTGTACAAAATAGCAGGATGAATTTTGCCTTTTTTGTTAGGAGGCGTACATAAAATCACTTCTTTGCAGCCTGCAATCTTAGCGGGAATGGCTAACATTAACACACTAGAAAAAAGAGGAGCGCTTCCTCCTGGAATGTATAAGCCCACCTTTTGAATGGCTTTCTTTTGCTGCCAACATTTAACTCCTATCTGAGTTTCTACTTCTACTTTTTGGGTTTGTTGAGCAGCGTGAAAAGCTTCAATATTTCCTTTTGCTAATTGTATAGCTTCTTTTAACTCCTTTGGAACTAAGTTTTCTGCTTCCTTTACTTCTTCAACTGAAACCCTTAAATCGTTAACTTGTACAGCATCAAATAATGAGGTGTATCTATGTATAGCTTCATCACCTTCGTTGACAATTTCAGCAAAAATTTGCTCAACTGTAGTTTCAATATCTTTCACTTCTTGTGTTGGTCTTTTCAAAATTGCAGACCATTCGCTTTTATTTGGATTTTTAATTAACTGCATTGCTTTTAAATTACCATTTTTTCGATTGGACAAACTAAAATTCCTTCGGCTCCAGCCAATTTTAATTCATCTATAATTTCCCAAAATTGTTCTTGTTGAATAACCGTATGTAAGGAACTCCAACCTTCTTTCGCTAATGGAAGTAAAGTAGGACTTTTCATTCCTGGAAGGATGCTAATGATTTTATCTATTTTATCATTCGGAGCATTCAACAATACGTATTTGGATTCTTTTGCTTTTAAAACTGTTTGTATTCTAAATTGAAGTTTTTCTAAAATTTCAGCTTTGTCTTTAGGTAAATTTGGGGAAGTAGCTAGTACAGCCTCACTTTTTAAAATAACATCTGTTTCCTTTAAGTTGTTCTTAAACAAGGTGCTACCGCTAGAAACAATATCACAAATAGCATCTGCTAAACCAATGTTTGGAGCAATTTCTACGGAACCGCTAATGATGTGCAATTCTGCTTCAACTTGGTGTTCTTTTAAAAACTTCTTCACCGTATTGGGATAAGATGTTGCAATTTTCTTACCCTGTAAATCATCTACAGAATTGTAAAATTCATTTTTAGGAACAGCCAAAGAAACACGGCATTTTGAAAAACCTAAGCGTTCCACTATCGGCAAATCTGGTCCTTTTTCGTGGAGTAAATTTTCTCCTATGATGGCCAAATCTGCGACCCCATCTCTTAAATATTGAGGAATATCGCCATTCCTAAGAAAAAGAATTTCGATTGGAAAATTAGAAGCCTGCACTTTTAATTGATCTCTACCATTGTCTATTGAAATACCACAATCTTTTAAAAGTTTAAGCGACTGTTCATTAAGTCTCCCTGATTTTTGAATTGCAATTTTAAGTTTCATTTAGTTCTTTTTATCATTAAAAAACCCGTTCGATTTAGTCAAACGGGTTTAAAATAGGATTATAATTAAGCACAAATCATTTATCCTTCACCCTCGAGTGTGGTTATAAAATGATGATGTACGTTATTTTTTGTGTTCATTATGGTGTAAAAGTAAACTTTATTGCGAGTTTGCAAAATTCGGTAACAATAATTTAAGTAAAGATGAAGAATTTGTATAAGTAGTTTAATGTTGAATTTAAAATAATTTCAAAATGCTAAAAGACAATCTAAAAACCAATTTTATCAAAAGAATGAAGGGAAGTCTCGCTTTTGCTTAACTAATAAGATTAATATCTCTAACGAATGATACAAAATCTTATATGTGTAAAACCAATGTGATTAGGAAGAAGTTGAATGGAAATAGAACATAAACATCTTCGAGTAATTTAAGTTATATTTCTTTTTAGTCATAAAATTATAAACAATTAAAAATACAATTGATTACACAAAAAAATGTGCTTATAAAATATACAAATTACTGAAAAATTAGCTCAATTATACTTGACGAAAAATACTACAGACACCTAAGTGGTGGAATTCTAGAAGCTTTTGGAAAATTATTTTTTAAAGATTTACGGGTGTATTTATATCCTTATAGAACAACAAGTAGGGAGATATCATAATCTCTGATAACCTGAAAGTTCATCCATGGACGGGTTGTTGATATTAAAGATTATGACCCTTCTGTCTTAGGGATATTTTCAAGAGAAGTTTTAGCTATGATTGCCAATGACGAAGAAGGCTGGGAAGAAATGCTTCCTGAAAAAACAGTAGAAATGATAAAAGAAGAAAAGTTGTTTCAACGAGAGTACCAACGTCCGGAAAAAATTGGATTTCAAATCAAACATTAGTCTTGGTTCTTTATTTACTTGTATCTTATTGACACATCTTGGTTAGTGGTCTCGTATGATTCTATTTTATTTGAAATGCAGAAATTAAAAAAAGAATTAAAGCTTAATTTTTAGCTTTTTAGTTTTCGTAGGGTTTAGTAGAGATTTTAGCACGTTAAAAATCATCTCTTGTTTTGTTTATGTGAATCGATAAATTAAGGTTGATTCCTAGGTTTAAAAAATAATTTTCAGCTTTTTAATTGGGTCTAATTGCCAATTTGCAGTTTTGAAAATTTTATTCAATATACTTTACGTT
>Ga0307971_1000831_pt1 | contig 15674 bp, 2 predicted proteins | sample OrgLakmetagen714_FD_201820 | JGI IMG/M metagenome (GOLD analysis project Ga0307971, IMG submission 201820) | Saline water microbial communities from Organic Lake, Antarctica - #714 | ecosystem: Environmental > Aquatic > Non-marine Saline and Alkaline > Saline | place: Antarctica: Organic Lake... | reverse complement strand
GACCCGTGAGGGCGCCTCCCTCACGGGTTAACCCGTGAGGGAGGCGCCCTCACGGGTCCGACCCAATTCCGACTCTCCTGCCCATATCCCGCCCCGTGAGGGGGTCGCTTCCCTCACGGGTACGGAGCGACCTTAGTAAGGAGCGCTTGTTGAAGGTATTTTCGCGTATGACGCGAAAATACCTTCAACAAGCGCTCCTTACTAAGCGACCTATGCGGGCAGGAGACCCCCTTATAGATGGGAGGGGGACCCACAAAAATTATTCGATAAAGAATAATTTAAGAATAAATAGAAATAATTAATCTTGTAAAAAACGTTGAATAAGTTTTAAACGCTCAAATTCATGTAAATGACAATGAAGACCTTGTTTACAAATATGAAAAGCATAATAATCAAAAACCTCGCGGTTTTGTTCATAAATATTAAAAGCTTTTATAAAGGAATCATAAATAAAATGTGAATAAATATCGGAATAAAAAGTATTTTCAGTCGACGTTTTGTTTGCAAACCCATATATATGGGAGTTCCCCTTCACCCTCATGGGTTCACTCGCAAGGTGGCAAAAAGTCGAATTTTTGCCCCCTTCGGGGGCAAAATATTCGAGTTTTCTCGAAGAAAATTCAATAGAATTTTCTTCGATAAAAGAATTATTTAACGAAGAAGTATTGGCGGATGAACTCCCTTCTGTAAGCGCGGCCGCTTTCCCATCAGTCCCTTGTTTTCTGGAAGCAAACTCGGAAGAGAAAGTTAAAGAAGACATTCCAATTGTCCCAAATGTAGATTGAGTGTTTCCAACCCATCTACGATTACGTGGATTATAATGTTGATCAGCGTCCGGAAAATCTAATAAAATGTCACGCGCTTCACGCTCAACAAAAGTATAACGCCAATCAATATCGCTTAAGAAAGTAGTTTCGGCGTTATGTTCTGGAAGTTGACCAGTCCACCACTGATTAGTTAGATAATGACTATGACGTGTAAAAATGCGATTTCTGACAAACCAATTTGAACTTGAAGTTTTTTGTAAACGAGACGGGCTCATACTACCAATCATTAAAGATGCGTTTGAAAAACTAGATAAACGATTTTCAATAATTTCAGATTGAAAAGACTCTTTAACTGGTATATTATAAAGTCTTTTTACTAATCTTTGTTGTTGATGAATATTAATTTTTTCCATTATGCCACTTCCTAAATTTTGATCGTTATTTTGATAATAAGAAAGACTTCTTTTCAAGTTTTCATAACGTTTAGCAGGTAGTAAAAGACTTGAAATCGGAGGAGAAGAGGGTTCCATAAGAGATGAATAATTAGTTAGATTAAATAACGTAGGAAGCATTAAATTCCTTTTATAAAGAAAACGTTTTTGTATAAAAGATAGCACTAAAGATGAAATAGATTCAGTAATAACAGGCATTAAAGAAGTACGACGTGTTTCAGCACGGCCTTTTAAATAGGGGGCCATGCTGGACCCATAAAGACCACGTACCAAATTCCCTTTTCCTACAATATTAGATGATGAGTAAGGTGATTTTCTTAAATCAGAGCTGTTACTACTATTTGCCATTGTTTCAAGTTGAGATGTGTTTGAAAAGAGTAAAAATTCACCTATTTTTCCAGAAATGAGAACAGAAATATTCTTCTTAAAGAAATGAGGAGAAGCATACATACTTAAGTGCGAGGAATTAGAAAGAGTACTTTCTAAAGAAAGATCTGGAAGTTGTGTTAATGCATTATTCATATATAAGTCTAAATGACGTTCATCTTTTCGCATAGATTGTGCCACCGATGCGGATATTTGAGAAGCCCGGTCGGGCTTACTGAAGGGATCAAGGCCGCTTTTTCTGTTTGTATTTTGTGCTACGTCAGAACATTGCATACTCGCATTAAAATAAGCAGATGCTTTAGTAGCAACTTGGGATAAAATTTGTGTCGTGTTAGGATAATTAAACGATGGTGTACCCGGTTGAATTAGGGCCACATTATCTTTTGTGCGAAGCGCTCCTATAAATGGAGGATTTTTACCTTTAATAGAATTTTTCTTAAAAAGGTTTTGATTAAAGAAATGAAAAAGAGATGAAGTTCTTTTTAAATAAGAATTAGAAAATGAATTCGAAAACGGATAAGATTGAATCGCTTTTTTGCATAATCGACCTAAAACAATGTTTGTATCAATACCCGTTGAAGTTAAACTAAAATCTAAAGAAGCTCCACCTCTTCTAGCCAAAGAAGTGTAAACATTAGATGCAAACATTGAAGATAACATAGTTGGCCCATATATAGGGGCCGCCGAGCTTCCCACAGAATAAGTCGAACGAGGTACATTAAGAATGCCAAACTGAGAAACTTCCCAAGGATGACTTTTAGATGAAAAACCAAAACTAATAGTTTCGTCTAATCTACCAGGTCTACGTAAAGCAGGATCTAGTACAAAAGGAATATGAGTAGTGGCAAAAACCACAAAACCACGATTACCTTTTACACTATCAATAATAACTAATAAATCTGTAATCATATCTAATTGAACAGATAAGGAAGAAATCGCTATATCTGCTAATAAAGCAACTTTGGCACGAATTGAGTAAGCAGGTCCAGTTTTTGCGGAGTCTTGCGAACTTGCACTTTCACCTTGAGTAGTACTCATAATTCTACCTGTCCAAGGTAAATCCGAGACTTTTTTATGTGTTTTTAATTTCTTATCTTCTTTTAGGGTTAAAACACTAAAAGGTGACGTTGCAGGGGGTGACAAAAGTTCCGTCGAGGGACGTAGTAAACGTGAAGGTAAAAAGCGTGGATTTTGTTTTTCTTGAACTCCATCAGGAGTTTGATTGTGTAGTATTTTTGGTGAAACTGTATTTTGTCGACCCATCGACGCTTTACCCATTTGTAAATTCTTTTGATTTCTTCCTTTAAAGAAATCAAAGCAAAAATGATTAGTAGGAATTGAAAGAGAAAAATCACCCTTGTAAGGTTTTTTATAGTGAGATATTACGTGTTTACTTAATTGGTACAATACTTGATTTTTTTCATGTATTTCAGTATTTTGTCCACCTTCTGGTGTATCATCCGATATTAAAAAAGGTCTTCTTTCACCTATAGCATGTATATCTTCAATTAAGAAGAAACAAGGTGTTTGTAACGACAAGGAATCAAAAACATCACGTAATAATTTTATTCCTACTGCAACTCCTCTATAAACTAAAGCATATCTATAAGCATTATCAGTTATAATTTTTAATTCTGTTTCTCCAGCAATAGCTTGTACCAATAAAGTTTTTTCTATAGAAGCACCAGCATCGTTTAATGCAGAGCTACCCTGTGATGCTCTATCAGGATTTGTACCTTGATTGTTTTTCTTTTTTTGATTAGTGTTACCCACTATTAAAATATTTTTAGATATTTGTTTATATAAAATACCTGCAAATATCTGGCATACTAATGAACCCATAGGTGAAATAGCACGTAGCTGTTGTGAAGAATGTTTATTTTTTAAGACGCTAGATAAAGCACGTGGAGGGTGTAAATCAATAAATAATTCAGTATCTTTTGATTTTATAGCATAACTTAAAAATTGTTGAGAACCCCATTGATATAAACTACTCCCTGAATTTTGGGCTCTATTTTGCATGGGAACGCCCAAAAATGGAATAGAAGGCGCCCTCCCCCCTACGGGGGGGGGTCCTAAACTACTAGTAGTAGGTTTGAATGAAGTCATAATACTAGTTGAATGGGCGCCCTGTGCGGTCCACGCTTTTTTATTATTGGCGCGACCTTCCATTCTCGGAGAAGGTGCTACGCCTCCAGTTGTGCCAATTGAAATTCGAGGCGAATTTGTTGCAGCTAAGTTTTTAGTTAGCAAATATTTAAGTGGTGTAATAGACGACACTTTAGAATAAAGTTTTTGTCTTGTAGTGCGAAGCGCTCCTGGTGAAGTTATACCACCAGGTCTACGCCCACTATTATGTGCTTTTCCTTGGTTTCCTACTGGAGATTTCTGCACCTTATAGTCTTTCCCGTTCACTTTGTTACCGGGAGACGATTCGTTTTTCCCCGCCCCCATATAAATAAGGGGCCCTGCGGGTGGATCCTTAAAGGCTGAGGGGGGTTTATTTTGAGATTTGGTACCTGCCATTGGTAAATCGTTTTGAATGTCAAAACCCGTTAGGGCGGCATTTTCTAAAAGTTTAATTTGTTCTTCTTTTAAAGAAGTTAACTCCGAAATATTTATATTAGAATCTTCTGCAGTTTGGGTTAAAAAGTCGCCCCAGATATCCCAAAAAACAATACCCTTTTTTTGTCTAACAAGTAAATCGGTATCTGGTTGATAAAATTGAAGAAGTAAAATTTCATAAAGATGATAAATTCGACGTTTTAAAAACGTACTTGCTAAACTTAAAACTGTTGTTTTCCCAAAGGGAGCAGTTAATCCTGGTGTTAATACTTCACTTGTTAAGTCATAATTCATTACACCTTTAAGATAAGCTTGATTCATTACAGCTTGTGTCCAATATATGGGTAAAAATGGATATATGTTATAAATAAAACGTGTTAATTTGTTAAAAGAAGAACCTGCTATTTGTGTATCCACATTTTCAGGCAATGTAGTTGTTATATCAGAAGCCCATTCCACTAAAAATAAATATGCAATCCAATCCACTATTAAAACACCTGGCTTTTCAAAAAAAGTATATATTGAGCGGAACGCAGCTTCTAATTGACTACGTTGACCTAATAAACTTGACACATTTTTAGAGAATTGCTTCCCATTACTCAAAGCAAATTGAATAAATAATAAACTATTTAAAATAGATCTGTCTTTTATAGCCGTCGGTAACAAAGATTTTGTTAAAGGTGAAGTTGTAAAATTCAATTCGCCTTCTTTTCTCGAAGAAAATTCAATAGAATTTTCTTCGAGAAAACTCGAATATTTTGCCCCCGAAGGGGGCAAAAATTCGACTTTTTGTCCGAAACTTTGTTTCGGAGAAAAACTCGGGAAGAAATTTCGCATAAATTTCTTCCCGACTTTTTGTGTAACTATTCGAATCCCTTGATTACGTTCGTCTGGGGCTACGGGAGCAAGCCCACCTTTTTTTCTTTTATCGCCCTCCCCCCCTGCGGGGGAGGTATTTTTTTCGTTTATTAAAGAAGAAGCGGCCCCGGCCGGACTTCGCACATGAGCTCTTGGATCTAAACTCGGCCGTTTAGAAAACATATATATAGGTTTTTTAACTAAATAATAGAATAACGAATAAACACCTGTTATAGATAAAAAAGGGAACAAAAAACTAAGCGCTTGCGCTTTAAGTTTAGGATAAGCCGCAATACCGGGTTTTTCTTTATTAAAAAAGAAATCAGTGATAGTTGGTTTAATATATAAATGAATTGCGGTGCTTTCCTCTGTTTGAGGATCAGAAAGCCCTTCAGAGCTCTGCACAGACTCTTTTAGGACTTTTGTAGGAGTTACGATGTTAAGACGAGCGGCCCCAATAGGGCTTACCGAAGGTAGTACATTATTATTAGTGTAAAAAGCATAGTAAAATGAGTCATTACGTTTTTCAAAATCAAAAAGTCGCGAAGAAATTTCAGTAGGTCCGCTCCCATATATATGGGAGCGGAGGTCGCGTAATTGGCGTACGCCAATTACGCGCTCGGAATTGGCGTACGCCAATTCCGACTCCCCCCAAAGGGGGAGCGAACCTTCCCCCCCTAAGGGGGGAGCGAGTACGAAATTTCTTCGCGAGTTTTTCTCTCCTTTAGCGGCTGGGCTTAGCACATTTTTATTCAACAAAGGCGATACTCCCGTTTTCTTCGTCGAAGAAAACGGAACGTTTAAAGACGTTTTCGTTTGTAAATCTAAATCCATTTGGTGTAAATCCATTTGGTGGAAATCTTTTTTTGGATTATATCCAAAAGTGGAATTAGCGGCCGGGCTTTGCACATTTTGATGATCCGCGGATGTTAAAGGAATATTGTATAAAAAAGAAGGTATTAAACGTTCTAAAAGAGTGAAAACTTTATTTACCCCTATAAAAGTAAATTTTAACAGACCACGTATTTGCGATATGCTTAATAGTGTAATTAAACTGCAAAAATGGAAAAGTATTGTATTTATGTGTAAGGCAGATAACTGCCATTCCCTGCCTATTGTTGAGGGAGTAGATTTTAAAGAAGAACTAGTCCAACCTTTTTTCATTTGACTATTAAAAATATTCTCTTGTTCAATACGTGTACGTGTTGGAGTTGCCTTAAAAGAGCTAACTCCATTTAAAGATGTATTATTACCATAAGTCCACCAATATTGTGTTTTACCACTTATAAACGGTTGAACTTGAGCGGTACGTTTAAAAGAATTTTTTAAACGATTTTCACGCATATTAAATTGACGTACAGAAATAGGTGCTAAACTCCCCTGGACGCGGTTGCCTGGTCCCCCCGAATAGGGCACTAATCCTGGAACCAATTCCGACTTATTTTTTATTAAACGTTTTAACGTCTCTTTGTCGTTATGGACGGGGACGCGTAAAGGAGTTAAACTTTTTTCGGCCCGACGGTTAAGAAAAGCCAAGTTTTGTAATTTTTCTTCTTGGATACGTGTTTTTTTAACACTTTTTAGAATTAAATTCTTCCATAATGGAACATTACTTTCTAAGGAAAAATAGGGTGTTTCATTAACGAAAAATTTAAATTTTGTTTTTATGTTTTTCCAAAGTTTTTTTGTTTTATTTTCTTTTATTTGTTGGCGGAACTTTTCTGTGGTCCAAATTTGTTTGCGTTTATTGTAATTATTACCATTAATTGTTTCAGCTCCAGGTAATAAACTACTAGGTAATCCTGCTAGGTGAGTAGTACCTTTAGAAAACGCCCAATATAAACGTAAGCGTGACATAGCATTATATCGTAAAGTTGGACGTTTTATGATATTGATATTTTTTTTCTTTCCCGTGAGGGCACCTTTTTGCCCAAAATTCATGGCAATGCGTGAAGGACGCACTTTAACATGCCCATTTAACGTTAAATTTTCACGTATTTGTCCCACAAATTGTTGTATACGTTGTGCAGATATTTGATTATATTCTGCTAAATAATTAGCCGTTTTATAATACGACTCAACATCTTTTTTTGAAAGTGTCTGCACTGAAACAGGCCAATGACTAGAAGTTTGAGACGCGTCGCTGTAACCTTCCCGTATACTTGTAAAATTATTATTTATACCTAAAAAAGAAATAATAAAGTCTCTGACATTAATGAAAAAATGACTATATATTTGTGATATTTGTGTTTTAATAGCTTTTCCACGTTTAGAAGAGGGGGTGATAGAAGATGAGTTTATATTTGTAGAATAACAAGGGGTTTCTTTTATATCTTTAAGAGACGTTTTTATTTTCTTAAAATAGGGTTTTAAGTTTGAACGTAACCAATATGATTTCCAAAAAGCGGTTTTAAATTCTCCCATTATAGATGATGAAATATTTATTGAAGATTGCCCTGTAGTATAAGGAAATCTACCATCAGATCTCATTGATAGCAAATTTTTAGGAGCAAAAAGACTAGATTTTTGTGGATAACGATTAGCATAGCGAGAACCCACTTTACTAAACATCTCTTTGTAGCTTAAACTTTTTGGCGCCCATATACCCATTTTATATGGGCGCGCCAGTAGGTTTGAATGCAAATGTTCCAAATGTGCTCCCCCCCCCCATAAATATGGGGGGGACGATAAGCCCGCTAGGGGCCGCTTTTTATTAAAACAAAGAGATATACCTTTATAGCTTTTATTATGGCGTCTATTTTTTGCAAATTGAGAATAAAATCTATAACGCAACCAAATAGGTCTTGGGTAAAAACGCATACGTTTTTTTCGTCTTCTTGTTTCTTTTTTTAATTTAGTTATACGACGTTTTTTTTGTATAGTTTTACGTTTTCTTATAACTTCTTCATTTGTAAATAACTTAGTATGATGACCCTGCGTGTTTACCCCATATATATGGGATATAACACCCCTGTTTGATGTTATAGGATCTTCGTTATTCATTTGTAGTATTGGTCTACCGGACAAATCCGCGCGCGTAATTGGCTTTAGCATCGGAATTTGCGTAAGCCTATTACGCGACATGAATAATCTATTGTTTATTAAAAGACGAGGGGACATAGAAAATTCCGGTCCGAAAGCAGAAAGTCGAATATTTTCAATATCTTCGATATTGAAAATATTCGAGTTTTCTCGAAGAAAATTATATAGAATTTTCTTCGAGACTTGCTTTTCATAAACATTATTTCTCTTTTGTAAACGTTGTTGTGATGACAAAAAATTTAATCCTTTTTTTCTTTTTAATGGATATAAAGCAGAGCCGGTAGGGCTTCGCTTATTTGTCGGATTTGTCCCCCCTTCGGGGGGTACAAATCCGCCCGCGTCATTGAAAATTTTAATCCTATATTCTTTTTGTTTTGTAAAAGGTTGGTGTTGAAAATAAGAGTTGTATGTTAAATGAAAACGGATTTTTTGTTTAAGACGGTTCGATGACGTAGGTAGATTTTTAGAAGCAAGCCTTTTTGGGGGTCCTAACGAGTCTTCGTACGTCCCAAAATTCTGATGCTTTTTCGTACTGGAGTAAACTTTGTTTTTGCGAGTCCCGTCGAAAGAGCCTCCTTTAAAAGCTACTTGTTCATTCGTAGAAGATTTTTTAATAGAAAAATAAGCACGTAATAATTTAGCAGTTTTATCGTTTTGACGTATTTTACGCTTTTTGTAAGGAGATTCTTGGGCTAAAAGAAAATTTTCGTTAGGTTGGTAGAGCGAAGATACTAAACTATCCCTATTAGTTAAATGTTGTGCGCACTCACTATCTAATGGCGCGCGAAGCTCACCAGGGCTAACCGTCCCCCCCTTATTTATGGGGGGGGGGAGTACCAATTTTTGTTTTATTTCATTATCTAAAACGTAGGAACTTTTGGCTAAAATCATTTCGCCCGGTAACTTTTTAGTAGGGGTACGCGCTATTTTAGAAAAAAACGGCGACTGTTTGTTTTCTTTTTTTGAAGTGGTAGAAGGCTTTAACGTGGTAGAATTTTGTGCATCCAATACTGAAGTGCCTGTACCTTTCTTTTCATCTAGCAATAAAAAGAATTGACTGGGATTATTACTAGAATTATCTACGTAGGGTGAGAAAATATCGGTTTTTAATGCAGAATCCGTAGTTTGAATAGAATAGTCTTGTTTTATAGGTTGAATATATGTTGATATTTTATTTAATATTAAAAAATCTTTAAGTGCATAATGAGTATATTTATTAAAAAAAGTTTTCAATTGAAAATATTTATTTTGCATATTATCGGGTAGATTAATTGCCGGGGAACTCGCCATTTTAGGAGACAACGTTGACTGTTTTTGTTTAAAAATAGGAGATACATTTTGGAACATGTAAGGAAAATTGTTCTTTACATGTTCTAATTGACTTTTATGTGGTGTGTTATGCTGTGACGAATTTCGAACGTCAGCTTCCTTACCGAAAGTTGTTAAGTAGGGAAGCGTTTTCAATCCCCCAAAAGTCGAATTTTTCCCCCCTTCGGGGGGAAAATATTCGAGTTTTCTCGTACGAGCGAACCTAGCCTCGCTAGTCGCTCCCCCCTTCGGGGGGGTAGGTTCGCTCGTAGAGTCGGAATTGGCGTACGCCAATTCCGAGCGCGTAATTGGCGTACGCCAATTACGCGACCTCCGCTCTGCGAGCGGACCTAAAGAAAATTCTATTGAATTTTCTTCGAGAAAAGATAGAGTTTTCTGTCTAGAAAACAATAAAGGGTATGAGGCTTTATTTGACATTAAAATAGGATGTTTAAATTTAATAGTGCACAGTTCTGACATCCTTGGCACGTCTAATTGATTATTTATAGACTTACTAGAATTACCACTATAATAATGTGATTGTTTATCTAAAAAAGGTTTATGTGACACACTTTTATTAAAAGAAATATATGATTCTAAAAGAGTATTAGACTTATTAAGTCTTCCTTTTAAAGTAGATAGTACAACCCTATAAAGGTTGTCTTTTGACACTTTATTATACATTTTAGGATTAATTTTAGACGCTACAGCTAATTGTTGTTTTGTTTTTTTAGTACCCGCTCCCCTCGCATAAATATGAGGGGGTGGGTTTAAAACGCCCAATTTATGAAAAATTATTGTTGTTTTTTTAGGAGAGAAATTGTCTTTTTGGTTTTCCTTTAAAGATTGTAAAAACAAATGGGCAGTATCCGTTGTTAAGTTAGTCAATTTAGGCGCTGGCACATAAATTGACTCTTTTGCAAAATAAGAGAACAGTTTGTCAATTAAGTGAGGTTTTATATTTAGATTTAAATCGTTTTTTTTGTTTTCTTCCGTTGAATAAATAGATAATAAATTTGAAGTTTGAAGATCTTGTAGAATCGGTTTATAAACCATATATTTATCTAACAATGTAGAAGCACGTAAAAAAGAAGTAACAGGATTCTTTTGTTTGCGTTTAGTAGTACTAGTACTAGTACTAGTACTATGTGGCAGTCCTAAATCATTAATTCCATTTTTTAATCTGTCGCCGCCCTCCCATATATAAGGGGTTTCTGCGGAGAAGATAAAGGGACTGTATTTTGGAAAGAACATTTTTTCATGTACTATATCTGATATTTTATTTGATACTTTTTTGGCAAAGATACTTTTTCGTTTTTCACCGGAAATTAGGCTACCTTCGGTAAGCTCTTGAGGGCTTATTTCCTGCACTGTCGCTCTATTCGGGGTTTTTGAAGCTAATACTGACACGTTTTCTTCAAATGTTTGCGGTACCCATATAGATGGGCCTTGGCGGTCATCGTACGCGAGCTTGTTAGTACTATAAATATTATTATTATGTAATGGCGCCCATATATAAGGGCGCGCCAGTACGTTAAAATTTATTTTTAGGGGTTCAGTTATAAAATTATCTAAAGATTGTTTTAACAATAAGACTCGATTGAAAAAAGAAGTAGGATAGAACGCAATACCACGGTTGATATCTTTTTTAAGAATACTATATGTTAATCTAGTATTTGAAAGAGAATCAGTTTGTAAACCAGCATTAAGTTCTTTTTGAAGGTTATTTGGTTTTTGTAAAGACGATAATGCATTTACTTGATTTACATCCCCTTTTCCTAGAAAATTGAACTCATTTTCTAAACAATCTAAATACAACATACAATACTTAAGACTATTTGAGGTTAATCTTAAATCAGTTTTTGATCCAATATTTTTATGTTTGTTACTTTCATTTTCAATAATGACATCCAAATTATTATCTAAAAATGTTTTTTCATTGGACGCGCGGCTTGTTGGCACTGGAGCGCCCAATGAATCACCGGTATTTAAACTTTGACTCGAAATTCTACTGCGTATTTTATTAGTAACAGTGGTTTCATACAAGTTTTTTAAAGGGTTTAACTTTTTGTCTGAAACTTCGTTCTGGAGAAAAAGTCGCGAAGAAATTTCTGTAGGTCCGCTCCCAGAGCGGAGGTCGCGTAATTGGCGTACGCCAATTACGCGCTCGGAATTGGCGTACGCCAATTCCGACTCTACTCCCGAACCTACCCCCCCGAAGGGGGGAGCGCCTAGCGAAGCTAGGTTCGCGAGTACAAAATTTCTTCGCGACTTTTTGGATACATAATTGGATACAAAATCATTTGTATCTCCTTTATGAGAAGAGTTATGCATACCTAAAGTAAGGGGGCGCGGATGCGCCCCAGGTTCAGCTCCTTTTTGAAAATTGTCCTTTATATAGAAAGGATAGTCTTTAGTAGGCTGCTTTCCTAATGATAAAGTAGCTGATGCAACAAAACCAACAAAAGGTATAAGCCAATAACAAATAAAAGATTTGCGATACGGAAAAAAGCCACCTTTATTAACTGTTGTTAATTCCGTTATAGCGTGTGAAGGACGCCAGGGTAGGATTTGTGCTGGAGAGTCGAAATTGGCGTACGGCAATTGCGATACCTTAGAGGGCGGGCTTATCGAAGGTAGCACGCGATTTTTTATTTTGACGTCACTTTTTGGACTTAACCCCTTATATATACGTTTCTCCATGAAACTTTTTTCTTTTTTATATTTATCTATTTTAGAACCTTTTATGCGTCTTGTATAGTTAGATATACTAAGTTTTTGATCTTGTACCCCTCCCCCAGTAACAATTTCTTTGTTACGGGGGGAGTTTACGTTTTCTTTAAAAAAGTCAACTTGGTTTAATTCTTTATTGAACGGAGTTGATAAGGCACCACTGACAGATGTTGTACTATAATCAGATTCTTTTAAATTAGGTAATTTTATTTTGTCAGATGCCGAAGCGTAGGGTAAATCGGACGGGCTGTTAGTCCCCCTCCCCCTTTCAGGTACAAGAGGTGATATCACGTAATTTGAGAATTGGCGTTTAATGTTACCAGAGCCTAATAAATTGTTTTTTTTACCTTCTGAACTAGAAGGCATATTGAAATGTCGACGACACAAAATAGAATAATAAAAGGATGAATTTTTAGATTTTCTAGAATCTAAAATAGATTCTTCTCCTCTTGTTGAATAACTTGTATTATTAACTCGTTTATCACCATCTAAACATTTATTTTTCAATAAAGTGGTCAAAAATCCTATATCATTTCGTGTTTTACTTATATATTTGTATTTTAGAGTATTTATAAAAATTTTTAAGCGTTAGTTTATTACATATAAAAAGATACTTTCATAATTTTGAAACATTAAATGGAAAAAAAAGACAGACGTTGATTTTATGTCCAATAATAAAAAAAAAAATAAGCCCCCTCATATCCGCGGGAGTCAACACTTTAAGGAGGACCAGGCCAGCTTTTATGTGCAGGGGCGGACCTTAATAATTTTAATATTTTCTCTTTTTTTTTGACTGTGAATACCTAAATTTTTTCTTGTCGACGTTTTCTTTGTAAACTTATAGTAACCCGGTTACCCAATTTTGGTAACCGGGTTACTATATAAAAAAAGTTACAAAGTCGAAGTTTGAAATTTCTCTCTGAGAAATTTCAAATCTTTATCGAATAAAATTCTATTGACGATGTTTTATAGGTCCGCTCTCCCCCCGTAGGGGGGAGAGCGGACCTACAACTCGCAGATCTTCGAACCCCCTTTTGTGAAAGGGGGTTCGAAGTCTGCGACTTGCGTCGGAATTGTCCCCCTCCCCCCTGCGGGGGGGCGGACAATTCCTAGCGCTTCCCTCACGGGTTTGCGTCCCTCACGGGGCAAATTAAGCGACCTCTGCGAAGCGCTCCGGACCCGTGAGGGATGCGACCTTCGCACTAAAGCGTCCCTCACGGGTAAGGTCGCTTATTACGGAGCGCTTGTCGAAGGGATTTTCGCGTCAGGCGCGAAAATCCCTTCGAGCAACTCGCAGATCTTCGAACCCCCTTTATCAAAAGGGGGTTCGAAGTCTGCGACTTGCGCTCTGCGAAGCGCTCAGTCGGAATTCGCGATCGCGATCGCGAATTCCTAGCGCATAATTTGCGTCCCTCACGGGGCAAATTATGCGACCTACGCTGAAGCTTCGCACTAAAGCGTAATAAGCGCTCGGATTTTTGCGTCCGTCCGAGCGAATAGCCCCGGAGCGCTTGTGTCGGAATTGTCGCCCTCCCCCCTGCGGGGGGGGGGCGGACAATTCCGACGCAAGCGCCCCGAGTCTATTCGCGAGTACGAGTTTCTCTCGTATACATTTAATAATAAATGTATTAGATAAAGCAGGGCAATTTTAAATTAATAATTCTTTTTATTTATATAATGTAATTCAACTAAAAACATTCCTAAGTAACATTATGCAATGTTTCATTCTATAAATTGTTATCTAATGAGTATACGTTTATTAAATAGAATAACTATTAAGTTTAATATGCTATGAAAGATTTACTACTATCTAAAGTAGTGCATTCCCTTAATTTATTAGGGCGAAGTCCAATATACAATATATAGGGAGTCCTCGACCTCCCTTATAAAATCATAATATTGGCTAATAATGTCCTTTTTTTTGGGTATACGCTATTGTCTTTATGGCAGGAGGTTTTTGAGCTAAATGACAGAGAGCTTTATTAAGGGAGAGGGGATAAATAGATTTTATATTTACATCTAGAGCTTAACACGCTACTACCGCTTTCATTTTGAACATGAGCGCGCTCTTGTATGATTGGTTACACCCTGCGGGTGGACGCCGCAGGTTGCCTAATTGTCAAAAGCCAACCCGTGAGGGAGGCTTACGAGCTAACCAAATCTGCGCGCTTCCCTCACGGGTTGGCGAATACGGCGGTATTCGCCAATGACAATTACGCAAGTACTAGCGACGATCCCCAGGGGGATCTTCGCTCCCTACCCGGATATAAGGGGGTAGGTTCGGGGGGTAGAGTCCATAATTGTCCAGTTAATTAGGTAACCTACGCCAATTAAGAACCATCTGCCCGAGATACCCCTTTAAGCAGGGCTCTGCACCTTTATAACATTATAAAAAGCGTGGCGTTACCTGGTTAACGCCCTTCAAGAGAGATGCACCAAATAACAGTTTTATAAAAACAAAATAGTATGTATTGTATATATATTGTATGACTTATATGAGGGTATAATCAAATAGTCTATACCCTCAAAAAAGCATAGAAAAATATAAAATATTAAAATATAAACTCTATTTATAAAATAGAGACTGTGCTAAAACCTTTCTAAACGAGCAAGCGCTTATAAGCTTGCAGCGGGTAATCCTCTGTCTTTCCACTTCTTTTTTACTTTGTATACTATCAAAAAGACTCAATTATAGACATTTTGAATTGTGTAAATACTTTAAAAGTATTTACACAATTTCTTTTTCTTCTTATATATTAACATTTTTTTATGCCATTTCATTTTTTATAAACTTATGTCTTTTACCATTAATAGATTACTAGTAAATGGACTATAAAAATTATTACTATTTAAAATTAAAGGTTTTTTATATCCAAAAAATATAGGTAACATTAAAATATAGGTAACATTTTTTTTTTAAGTATAGTAGTAAGATTTACACTACTAGTACCTGTAAGGCGTAACACCAGCGGCCGTGCCCCCCCATAAATATGGGGGGGCACGGCAAATTTTAATTCAAATTTGGTTAATAAACATTTTAGGTTTTAAATCCGCCTGCGCGGGTAGTTAGATTTTTGTGGACAATAGAACTCGTCCTTTATTTTTTCGGTTTTTTAAGCATATAAAGAGCTTAACTGCTTAAAGCATTGTTATCTATAGCGGTAAACTACGGTTTGTCTTTTCTCGAAGAAAATTATATCGAAGAAAATCTTCGATTTTCTTCGAGATCTCCGCGTTTTTCGACGAAAAACGCGGACATATAGAATTTTCTTTAGGTCCGCTCTCCCCCCGTAGGGGGGTCCCCGTGAGGGGGTCGCTTACCCGTGAGGGACGCTGGGGCGGCGCGTCCCTCACGGGTAAGCGCTCGGATTTTTGCGTCCGCAAAAATCCGACGGAGGACGCGTCCCCCGCCCCTGGCGGGACGGGTTTGCGTCCCTCACGGGGCAAACCCGTCCCGCCAGGGGCGGGGGACGCGCTCGGAATTGGGTCGGACCCGTCCCGCCAGGGGCGGGGGAGGCCTCCCCCGCCCCTGGCGGGACGGGTCCGCCGGCGTCCCCCGCCC
>Ga0307971_1000820_pt1 | contig 15785 bp, 12 predicted proteins | sample OrgLakmetagen714_FD_201820 | JGI IMG/M metagenome (GOLD analysis project Ga0307971, IMG submission 201820) | Saline water microbial communities from Organic Lake, Antarctica - #714 | ecosystem: Environmental > Aquatic > Non-marine Saline and Alkaline > Saline | place: Antarctica: Organic Lake... | reverse complement strand
GGGGAACGAAGGTTGCCACTCGGGGTTGAACGCGGGCGGTCGTTCAAAGGGAGGTGACCCCACAAGCATGGTGTAGACGACGACGCCCGCGGACCACACGTCAACAGCTTCGGTGTACTGGCCCTGTGAGAAGAATGAGGAGGGAATGAGCTGAGAATGGGTGAGAGAGCTATTTCATCAAAGAAGAAAATAGGATAGGGTAGAAAACAGAGCGGGAATGATGGGCGCTGTAAACAATTCGCATGCGAAGGCAACAATACGTGACCAATGCCCCCCTCTCTCTCTCTCTCTCTGTCTCCCCCCCCGCGCTCTAACCAGTGTTACCTGGCGCAGTAAGACCTCTGGCGCCACGTAATAGCTCGAGCCGCACAGCGTGAGAGGCCCTGGAGCAGGCATTGGTGAAGAGGGGTACACTAGGCCACCAGCCACGTCATCGTAGAGTTGCTCCTAAGCACAAGAATACACACGTTCAGTCAACTGATCAGGCGGAGGTGTAGTGAGAACACTCTCTCATGCCTGCATGCATGTGATTTCGAGGGAGTGTTCAAGAGATTTGAAAAAAAAAACGAATTAAGAAAAACGAACACGAAAACAAGCATCATCAGGAACTTTGGGAAGAGTATCTCGAGCTTGCCTACTGCAGAAATGTGGTTACATCAGAAACATTCCTACCTCGTATGGGGGCGGAGGCGGGGGAGACTCGTCGCCTGAGTCCGTGCTATCCTCCTCGTCGTCATCGTCATCATCGTCGCTACTGCTGTCGCTGCTCTCTTCATCCTCCATCGATACTCGCGGCATGCCATTTTCATTCACACTGCTCGCACCACCACCACTGCCATCGCCCTCGCTACTGCCACCTCCGACTCCAGGCAGCACTCGGCTGCGGCCTTTCCCACTGCGGCCTTTCCCCAACGCTGCTGCTGCCTTCTTGAGCCGCGCCGCGCGGGTGCCCTGCCAGGTGTCTTCCATGACTCGCACCAAGCCGAAGTCCGAGAGCTGCACCTCCCATCGGTCCGGATGCGCCAGGAGCAGGTTTTCGGGTTTCACGTCGCGGTGCATCGCCCCATGGGCGTGCAAGTGGGCTAAGGCAGAGAGCATCCCTTGGGTCACCTGTCAAGGGGAGGGGGGGTCATATTAGTTTTAATTCGATGTCCGCCCGTGCGAGTACGAGAGAGAGGTTAGGACGAGTGGATGGGTTCCGCATATCAAAAAATTGAGGCAAACGAAAAATCCGTCAGTATGGCACAAGAGCAGAAGGCCAAAGTAGGTAAAGCTGTACGGGTATAACGTAGCCAAGTGAAGAGTAGGTGACTACCCTACGTTTTAATTCAAATACCGTAATAGCGTCGGTCTCAGTGAAATGGCCTCGAGCCACGATGCGGTCAAAGAGCTCGCCACCGTGAGCTCGGTCCATGACCAGGAGCAAATGGGTGGGGGTCTCATAAACCGCCAGCATCGCAACAATGTTGGGGTGCCGCAAGGACGCAAGCACGCGGATCTGTGTATGTGTGGACGCAGAGAGTAAAGAAGAGAAATGTAAGTTGGAAAATGAGTGGAGGTAAATATTAGCGACTAGCTTCGCCAGAACGACTACGAAAGGCCCACCCTTGAACAAAAATTAGGAAGAGCCTACCAAACCCAGTAAATCTATCCTTGCTGATCGAATATCAAATGGTTGCACTGAAATCAAAGCTCAACTAGTTGTATTAGTTGTTTGGTAAGGGGTGTCGGCAACCTCATCGCGGAGGCGTCTAAGTGCTTTTGGCTTGCCCTGATGCTGCGCTTTCCCGATCACCTGAACCAAGCAAACAGACACGAAATAGTACGCAAGCAAGCAAGCAATACCCCAAAACAATGCAAAGCGAGAATCGTGTTGAGCGCAAAGGTGGCATTGCCGCAAGAAACACATTCGCTGGTGAGAATGAAACATATGCATTCTGAAGGCGATCCAGGTATGGGTGTGGCAAAGCATGCGCGCTACTCTTTTTTAATCTAACGCTCGTTGACAAGGCCCTACCTTCATGGCCATTTCGCGCCCAGTACGCTTGCAGCGCACGGCGCGGACTTCGGAGAAGCCACCTCGCCCAATCACAGGCCCCACTTGGAACGCGGAGTGCAGCCGGCCCATTTGCGGCGTAAAAGTCGCGTTGACGCCGTCGAGAGTGAGGCCGCGAGTCACCGGTGACGCCGTCTGCGCGCGTTTTGGGTCGATAGATGCAGAAAAATTGAACAATTGGTTTTTGAGAGAAGCGGCAGACTAAAGTAATGTACTTCAAACCAACGTAGTAGAATCTGGAATTAATTAGATTGACTGATAGGTAAGCAAGATATAGCCCGGGCGGAGACAACAGGAACCCCAGTACAAATGTCACCACATTCCTTACAGAGTTTTACCTCAACACTCATGGGCATCTTTATAGATAGGCGTCGGCCTTGTAAATCTTTTGACGTCGAAGCCATGCCAGGCACGCGTCCTTAAAGCAGCCTCTCGACAGGCCCGAGGCCACAAACAAATACAGCCGAGATGATCTGAGTTGGTCTAAAAAGGTCTGAAATCAAAAACATGTGCTTGCACGTTCTTCTCTCGATCACATGTTTTTAAAATAAGAAGGATTGGGTCATGCAATATTTTCTTCGTATTTCGTATTTTCTATTTTCTTCGGAGCGACTATCGACGCCCAGTCGCCCAGTCCCTACTTACCTCAGCCTCAACGCCAATCCCAATGAACAAGTGCGAATTATCTCAAAAGCCAAGTTTTCTCACTAAGAGTGCCAAACGAACGATCCATTCGCCAAGGGCGAGTGTGGGAAATATTTCTATGTCTCGCATCTGGATATTCCGACGTAGGCTTGGGGTAGCTTATGGCATAGCACACTGCATTATCTTCAGAAGATCTACCAGCGCGTGGGAGGTCAGTTATGCCGATATCAGCGCTGATCCTAATCGCCGATTTCGGTTTCTGCGCCATGCGGTTTTGGAATATCCGGGTTTATGTTCACATTTTGCGTTCGCGATCGCACTCCACATGTGCGTCTGATGTTTCGAGACCGTCGCTTGCGCTAGCTGCCCCACTGCTCCTCCTCCTAGTGCTGCTGCTGCCGTTGCAGGCAGTGCTCGTGTTGCCGTTGCCGCCATTCGGCCGCGCGGCTCCACTCCCAGAGTGTCCGTGCTTCGGATGGTGCAACGACGAGCGCTCTGCGCTAAGAACATCCTTGCTGTGGCGATTCCTGCCATCTGCGACAGAGGGGGAAATAGCGGGCGGTGAGAGGAGCGCCACGATCGGTGAAGGCGACGGCCGTCGAGGCGGAGGCTGCGGCATCGGCAGCGCACAAGCAGGCGAAGGGCTGGACGTAGTTGACTGGCGAGAGTGGCTCCTTTCCAGGTGCTGGATAGTCGAAGATGGCCGGCTGCCGAGGGCGCCAAAAGGTTCAGAGGAAGATTGAGATGACCGCACGCCTGCTGTAGAGTCCAGTGAGTCACGAACTACAGCAGCCGAAGCACTCGGCAACCCATGACTCGGAATCGTCCGGAATCGTGACGGTGGTGACGTTCCTTTGTCATATCTGATCGCTGACGAATGGCCGTGATCTATTCCGGTTCTGACCTCGCTTTCAAAAGCAGGAGACGCTCTTGGCGCAGGGACTTCTTCTTCTTCTTGTTCATGCCCTGTAATTGCAGTGGGGAGCGGCCACGGTTGCGGTGCAGGCGACGCGCGAGGCGAAGCAGCCAAGCTCGAGGAGGTCGACCACACGTCATGGTCAATTGCTTCTTCTGCAGTGGTTGCGGCGGCCGCTTCAACAGCCATGTCTGCTGCTGCTGTTGTTGGTGCTGCTGTTGGCGCAGCACGGCTTGAAACGTCAAGCGGTACGTCTGGCCACGAAGGTGAATAGATCTCACTACTGCTGCGATTGTTGTTGTGGACAAAACTGCCATTCCCGTGACCACTATGACGAGCCATCGGCGTAGGTCCCATGCTATTCATACTGCTATCGTCGCCGTCGCTGTCGTCGCTTGCCAGTAACCACCCGTCGCTGCTGCTGCTCCTATTGGAGCCATCTACCAGGACACAAGTGGCCTCCAGGTCGATCTCTCGTCCACTTTCAACTTCCTCGAAGCTCTCGTCGTCGCCCTCTTCCTCAACTCCAGCAACTGCAGCCGCCGTGCACTCTAAGCTGCTGGCTTCGTCCTCGTCGCCAGCGCGCACGCCTAACCGCCGTCGTCGCACAACTCGCACCCGCTGCTGCTGCTGCTGTCCTGGCTGCATCGCTTTATTGCCATGTTGCACCTGCAGCTGCTGCTGTTGCTGGAGTGAGCGTCGCGATGAAGGAGCTTGTGCGTCATCTATGGAAAGGGGCAGAGGGCGCAGATGCGCGCTCAAATCTGGAGCAGCGGACCTAACCGACGCGAATTCTGACGACACAGCCAAGGATAGTGGAGGTGAGGCTGAAGAGGTCGAAGGCTGAGGTAATCTGCCGCTGCTTGTGCTATCCTCGCTGACGCACAGTAGTGTGAGAGGAGGAGCAAGTGTGAAAGTTTGAGGAGGAAAAAGCGTGCTGGTGGCGTCATCCCACTCAAAGGCAGCGCTCAGGGACGAATTGGAAGAGGTGCTCTTGTCCGTTGGCACTGCGCCTTCATTCAAGTTAGTTCCCACCGGCGTTGCTGCTGCTGCTGCACCTCTCGTTATCGTCGCGACGTCCCTTGCGTCTTTCTCGTTCCATGCAGCCTCTGCTAATGGTGTTTCGCTGACCACTAAAGCTCCGGCAGCTTGAGCTAGTTCTACTGCAGCTTCTGCCAGTGCGGCGAAATTGTCGGTGAGAGCATTGTTAGGCGCATCGCCAGACGGTTTTGCCACAATGTTACTTCCCTCCTTGCTGCTGCTGCTGCTGCTAGCTACGTATGTGGTGTGCAAGCAGATTTGAGCCAACATAGTAGCTGGCAGGAGGCGGGCAGCAGTGAGGGCACCGCGCACAAGGGCTGCGGCGTTCAGAGGTGGCAGAGCGCGCGGAGCTAGGAGGGCCAAGGGCGATGATGAGGCCAGCAAGTCAGCTCGCAATAGCAAGACCTTTTGGAGGCAAAGACAGAACACGGTATAATGAAGAGATTGCAAGTTAACGTGAAATAGTACATGTGGCGACAGAGAAAGGCAGAAGAAGAGAGCACGACAGGGCAACGAGACAAGCGAAACTACTGAAATTGAAAAGAATGAGGGAGGAATTGAATTACCTGGGCCACAACGAGCGGCACGCAAAAAGCAGGCCCTAGCGCAAGCAAAGCGTCCCAGAGAAGAAGCACTTGTTGAAGGGGGCGAGCAGCTCCGAAGAGGGAGAGAAGCAGCGGAAGCGCATAGGCACCACCACCACCTCCACCACTTGCGCCACCCGCATTACTACTGCTAACTCTGGTACTGCTGACGTTGTTTTTACTGCTTTTGTTGCTGCTCCCAGCGCTTATAGGCGAGCTGGCTGCTGCATTCAGGTGCGCGTGCAACGGCGGGTCCAGCACTGCCAAACAGGCGTCCACGAGCGCGCATCCTCGGTGAGCCCCCGCCAGCGAAGTACTCCTACCGAGGGGATCAGAAGATGGAGGAGAAGAAGGAGGAATACCCGTGGAAGATGCGAAAGAAGCACGCGCATGTGCTGGTGTTGCCGTTGGCGCTGTTGTCGTTGCTGCTCCTAGACCTCCACCGGCAGGAGCTCCAGGACCTTGAGTCGCGTAGTAGGCAGGCATTTGATTGGCGAGGAGGCGGTGCAACGCAAAAAAGGCGTCACATTCGGGCATCGCCACCAGCAACAACCCGCCGAGAGCGTTCAGCCCTGGCATGTACCCTGGCACCGCAGGTGGCGGTGAGGGCGCACTGGAGTCTGGAGCTGGCGAAGGCTGTGGAGATGAGTCACTGGGTGCGTAATGGGGTGGTTGTGGTGGGGGTATGATTTCCTGTTGCGGTTGCAGGGTTGCAAACGCGTTCATGGCTGCGAGCACGCGCACCAAAGGCCACGGCGTTGGTGCACCTACAGCTGCACCGACTGCGCCGTTATTTTGGCTTGTGCAAACCCTGCCTCCGTTGAGGGCACGGCCATTGCCACTTTGGCCTGAACTATCGCCATCATGCGCGATGCCGCGGGAAATTGAAGTAGAAGTGTCTGAAGAATGGGGTTGGCGGCTTCGGTTCAGGTCATGCCCACCCGTGCCACCCCCGAAGAGTTGCCAAAACACTGGCTCGCCAACGAACGTGCGCCGCGCGTCTCCGACAATGTTTACCAAATCATGCTTCTTCTTATTATTATTACCGCCATCTCTTCCTTCTTGTTCTCTGTCTCTTCCTTGAGCGTGGCGTGAGACTAGAATAGCTGCCATCGAGCTCGCAGCTGATTCCACAGGCATCAGAAGTCTAGCGCCATCCTTGATTTCAACACCTTCCCTGCTGCTCCTGCTACTTTCAAGAAGCTCTCTTGGTGCATTTTCGAGCATGCCCTCCACAATCGCTGCCATTGCTTCGTCGCCATCTTCTCCGTCTTCACACTTCCTGTCGTTGCTGTCGCCGTTAGCGCGACTGCCTCTACTATTTAAATCTTTGGTAGCAGCTCCTTTGGCATTGCTACCAGTGCTGTTATCACCAGTGGTCGATGCTGCTTCCGCGGCTGCGTTTCGCACCAAGTCACCGTACAGGGCGGCAACGACAAAAGCCACGTCCAGCAACACTTTCCATGCCAAGCCCCGCAAGCTGCAAGACGTTCGGCCGTTCGAGCCAAGGCTCTTGCCATGCACGATTCCATTGGCACCTTGAACACCTTGACCATCGACCGTGGCACACGTATCAATAATGCCAGTCCCCACTTCGCTTTCGTGCTCGCTTCCTTCATCGCTGTCGTTTGGGAAACCCAACACTGCCAAGCGCCGAAGCTCGGCTAAGCGAGCCTCTCTCTGTGCTTGAGGAAATGATAGACTCATCGATGACGCAGTCCCAAGCTCAGATTCCATTGGGTAAAGGAGTGCTTTTAGCTTCTGTCGAGCACGTCTTTTCCTTGTTCTTTTCCCACTTTCACTGCCATTGCCAATATCTCCACCACCCTGACCGCCCGTCCTCGTAGGTTCATCTCCTTCTTCCTGCAGAGCCGATACTGCTGCCCGAAGCACCGCTGCCGCATGTGGTGGCGGCGCATTGGCAACCTCACCACCACCACGATCAGGTGCACAAGGAGTAGACTCCACTGCTGCTCGTGACTCCGGTGCCAACACTGGCGCCGCCACCCATCTTACACGGCCAGAAACACTCCGACCGTACGCACCTGTGTTCTTCCGTCTGCAGCCGTCGTGGAATAGTGCTTCGTAGCCTTGAGCCCAGCGCTCACAAGTATCAATTACGACCGCTCCCGCATCTGATACCTCCGCTGAAAGCGACGGATTCTCCACTGCCACAGCATGCTCAGAAGGGTCTTGCTCTCCTCCTGCGTCGTCTTTATCCATAGTACTGTTACCACTCCCGGCAGTACAGTAAGGCACTTCTGGCAATGCTGACGCACGCTGATTCGGTGGCTGGCGCGGGTGCGGCTCAGCTGAGAAATGACGGCGTGGACAATTGTGGCCACTCAAACTAGCTGGTGACGCTGCTGCTGCTGCTCTACGCTTTCCTCCATCACCACTGGCAGCTCTTCTTCTGCTTGCCACCAAAGCAGCTCTGCTGGTCTTTTCTCTGGCCTCAGCTCTTCCTCTGCCACTTGCAGTTGCAACGATGCTCTGAGGCATCGACCGAGATGAGCGGCCTTTTCTCGTGGTTGCGTCATCATGCCCCGGCCCTCGAATGCTCCAAGGCGGCCGCCGGCAAGTGGTGTGCAGTTTCTTGGCCGAGGGATCTTTAGCTGGTTTCCTTCTAGAAACATTTATGTCAGCACCTCTCTCGCCCGTACTGCTGCTGCTGCTGCTCCTTGCCCTCAATTCAGCGGCTGCTGCTGCTGCTGCGCCAGTGTTTCCACCGCCGCCACCGTGGGTCGGACTGTTGCTGTATTCACCCGAGGATGGTCTTGTGGTGTCGGCGGAGGCTGTAGACGACTGACGACGAAAAGCCGCCGACGAGCTTCTTGATAGCGCCGGAGGCGGCGGAGGCAACACGGGCCATTCGAAAAGACAACTCATATCTAAAGCTGCCGCTTCAGCTTCTGGCAGTGCTGCCGGTACAGCCTCAGGTGGGGCCAAAGGCAGCGGTGCTGGTTGAGGGGCTACGACAGGTGCTGATGTTGATGCAGCTCGCGCCATAGTGGCAGCAGTCTTGGTAGGTGCACTGCTGCTCCGGTGCCGATTGCTTTGGCGCAGCAGAGGCAGCCGCTTGTGGTCTACGGCCGTTGCACCGTTTGCATTCACTGGCTCTCGCTGCGGTGCTGTTTTTCGCGCCGTCTCTGCTGGTGCCGACGGCTGCACTGCAGCGGCAGTGGTCGTGTTCGCGTTGACTGTTGTTCGTCTTGTTGGTGTAGTGGTGCGCACCCTGGGTTGGTAGTAGGTAGGGCCCTTGGACTTCAGGCGGTGCTTGTACAGGGCCACAATGTCCCCAATCGAGTCCGAGGGCTCCCCCCCAATGGGCCGCCGGCGCTGCTGATCTCGGCGAACACGCTCAGCACCATTGCCGTCGCTCGTCCTCTCCTCGAAGTCCCGCCTCTTCCTATGCCTGTATGCATGACCGCCACGGTCCTGAGCACTTCTAGAAGGAAGAGGTGGCGGTGGAGGAGGATTCGAGTGTGAAGCCGCTCCAGGGCCAGCCCTTCTGCCTTCCCTTCTTCGGTCAACATCTGGGTCGTGATCCGGGCGGTGCCCGCCATTTCGCTCGTGCAAATTGCTACTTTCGTCACTGCCATAGCTGTGGCCGCGACTGTGCGTGCGAGCTGATGTGCCAGCACCATGGCCCCCGAACTCGCCTGGCCGAAAGCCTGCAGAGGACGATCCCCAAAACAGCATCGGCTCGGCAGCGAGCTCAAAATGAGGCACCTTGTACACACGTTGAAAGAAGAGAAAGAATGAGATATGCAAAAAAAAATGTGCAAATAGCAATGTCAAGATAGCACAGTGAATCTTACTCCCCGTGAAGGTAAGTTTAGGACGAAAGCGCTAAGAAGCTGGTAGGGTTCTTGAAAGATCTCAAAGCTGAGCCCAGGAAGCTTACCACTTTAGTAGCAAAACTGGGCGCTGACGAGCCTACTGCAGCTCCTGCCGCGACTCCATGAGTTTCATGGTGCGTGCCATGTTGTAATTGTGCAGCTGCTTGAGCTGCGGTCGCGCTGCGCTGTGAGACTACTACATGTGCGTGCTCGCCGCTGTTGCTGTGGAGGCCCATAGTGCGCTTGTATGGGCCATCGTCAGCGCGCCAAGTCTTAACTGCAATTCGTAGTGGAGCTGGTGGTGGACATTGATGCATAGGCGGCGTAGTGCGAGAGAAAACAGGCAGCGGCATTGCGTCCGAGGTTCTAGGCGGTGAGCGGGCGTTCTTTACGCGGCGAGTGGCAAGATTTGTGACGTCAGACACTGGCCCGCTAGGATCAGCTGTCGCGACAATTACGTGGTGATTTCGGGCAATGCGGTGGCGAGATTGATCTTTATCTTGCTTAGGGCCCGCCTACAGACGAAGAGCAGTCAAGAAGATCGTAGAGTTTTACGTAATTACAGCAAAAGTATGAGGACAGAGCTTGAATCTTAAGGCCAAGTGGTGCACTCCTAGACTTTAAATGCAAAGCAAATTCTTGACTCCTTTGCATCGAAAGCCTGGACCATTAATAATATGACTTACCAACGACTCGTATGCTGCCCAAAGAACTGTCGGGTCGCGAACTGCGTCTTCAGGCCGAACCCCCTGCCGCTTCCCGTGGTCCCATACAGCCTGCAACAAGGATGGCACCTCTTGCGCTTTCGAACGAACCGGCGCCGCAGAATCCATGGGTTTCAAGTCTTGGGTAGCTCAAATCGACTATAGATGGAGGTTCGAGACCACGGTCATATCTGGAGCACAGCGAATCGAGGTCGCTTCGGGGAGGTGCGCACCACAGGTCGCATACTACTACGAGGTGAGAAGGTATTTTCGTATTTTCTGAGAAGGGTGTCGTCGATGGTTCTAATATAGTACTCAAAATTATGAACTTTACAGATTTCTGCACATTTTACAGATTCCTTCGAATAAACCTGAACATGAACAATTTGAACATTTACACACCCAAATGACTAAGTAGGCCATGCTTCGGTAAAAGATCAACCGAGGTATGCCATTCGAACTTGATGATGCGGCTTTCTTATAAGGCGCTGGATATCAGGGATTTGTTTGCTCTTCGAAAGGTAACATACGGCCAAGCGATATGCGGTGCATTCAAATTTTCTCGGCGCGCTTACCGACGACGGCCTCATTTCGATAACCGGAGCTCCATGTCAGCAACGCCAAATGCCTTTGCCCTCCTTACGATTCTGCCACGAAGTTCCATGATGCCTGCTTGCTGATTGCTAATTGCTACCCGATTTGTTTCCACTTGCCAGCTTTTGTCATTTTGGATTGATATTATACGGGTTATCCTCATTGACGAACATACGGAAGTTTCCGCACCGTCGCGGAATATGTCGCTTTGTTTCACAAAATGAAGCTGGTGAACAGCGCTTCAGCATATGCCGTGCTTCTGGCCATAGCGAGCATACATTCAATCAATGGATCGCAATCAATTAATTTGCCGACGACACCGGCGTCTCTTCACGGTGCGTTTCCCATGAGCTGTCTGCACGTTGCGAGACACCTTCCACCTGGAATCGAAACTGTGAACCGTCCTCATTCGCGTCAGTTTTTGCTTCTGCAGGGAACAATCGCCACATCTACAAACAACCGGTTGAGCAAGGGCCGATGCATGCTCGATCAGAAGAGTACGCTGCACGTTCACATCCTCGTGATCTCTTTCGTTTTGCAAAGATTGTCCTCCAACTGTCATTTTCGATGATGACTCACCGTTCTCTTGTTCTCAACGCGGTTGCTCCGTCCCATTTACGATTGTTTGTCTGTGTACCAGAGGCTCCAATGTGCCAATGCTGCGAGTGCAGTGTCGAGTCGGCAACAATCACATTCACGCTTTCGTCGACACGGGCGCTCAGGTGCGTTCTCAGCGCATGCTCTATGTCGGTTGTGACGTTTTAACAACTGCCTGCCGACATTTTTGGCATGCCGGGCTCCCCATCATTTTGATTTCGTGTACCTCATACCTTACACTTGATGTCATCATTCTCGCGCATTGTTAATTGTGTCGAAAAGGTGACGGTAATGTCGATGGCTTGCGCGCAGCGTTGCGGCCTCATGTCCCTCGTGGACCAAAGTTTTGCGGGAGACGCCAAGGGCGTCGGCTCCACGCGCATTTTAGGCCGCATCGAGGTGCGTTGTTTTCTCACCAATGTAGTTTTATGTGGTGTTAGTATCAGGGTCCTCTGCGCTTATGGCTGTCCTATTTATGGGGCGACCTAAACAGCCAAATGGGCTACACCCATCTATGCAACTCACGGCGTGTATGCGCGCCCTTCACCATTTCCTTCCTTTTTCCTGCGACAATTCTGGCCGAATTCATGTCATAGGGCGTGGAAATGTACATGGGCTCGCCAAGCGACTCCGTTCGCTTAGAAGCTGTCAACGTGATGGTGCTCGAGGACCTGGACCTTGACATGCTCATTGGCATGGACTTACTGCGCCAAGGCGACTGCGAAATCCGGTTGCTCGACAACGTGCTCCGCTACCACACCGGCCACCCAGGAGCATTGGGCACTCCAACGCCAAGTCCAGCAGCGGCTGCTGCGCCCCCTGCTGCTGCTTCCAACTTCCGCGACTCGTCTCGCCTGGGCTCGAAGCCACCCGGGCGCAAAATCACCGCCGCTGCGATGCGGGGCGCCCTCCGGACCAGCGTGCGCACCGGCCAGGTGATTGGCGGCAGCCCGGGCTGGAGTAGGCGGCACAGCCTCGGAAGCAGCGGTGACGGCAGCAGCTACTCAGCCGGCCGCGGGGGCGACAACGGCGAATTGGCGTACGTTGACGTGCCCTTTTTGGACCAGGAGCAAGTGCAGGCGGTGCGGGTCACGGCCATGCAACGCGCGGAGCAGTTTGCGGCGGACGAGCGCGCGAGGCACGTAGACCGCCAATGCCGCCCGCCGGGGACGCCCGCCTCCTACAGCAACAGCAGGGTGTCACCTGTGTCAACAATCCCTGCGTCGTCGTCTTCAATAGTCCCAAGCAAAGGCTCGTTCGAGTTGAAGCCGTTGACCAATCAGCATCAGCCGGCGCCTGGCGCAGCTACCGCAACCTTGAAGGACACGGAGGCTGCAGCGGCCGCGCGGCAGCACGCGGCCAAGCGCAATCGCAAGCGGAAACAGGCTCAGCGGTCAAGGGTGGAGCAAACAGCCGCGTACTCTGGCGCTCCGAGCGACTTGAGAGAGGCTTCTCCACCCGGTACGAAGCGGCCCCCGTTCAACCCAGCGGCCGAAGCGGCCCGGCGCGCGGCTGCGCTCGAGTTCATGAAGCGGCACAAGAGCAACGAAGCTGCGGCCGAAGCCGCGCGCCTGGCCGACGCTTCCTTTCAGTGCAATCTGGCTGCCACTTTCGACAGCGACAGCGACGACCGAGACGTGAAAGGCATGTAAGCAGCAGCTAAAGTGCTTGCGCATTGTGGTGCACGTCTATTCCATGTTGCGCATTCCAACTCGGCGAAAACGAATTGGACTTGCGATGTGCTGTTTACCGACCATACAAGAGCAATCTCAGCAGAATTTTCGTATCGTATTAGCCAGGCCTCTCAGCACTTATAGTAAGTGATAGAATAGTTAATCCACACGGGCCTGTCCTTGTATGAAGTATGAAATCTTTGTATAATATAAAATATTTGAATTTAAAATTTAGAAATAAAATTAAAAATCTAGAACTTTTTCTGAAGCAGAGAGCCACCAAACTGAACCTGGTTTCCAATAATCTACTTTCCTACGCCGAGGCATATCGATATCGCGATAAAAAAAAGCCGACTTATACTTAGACCTTCTTTCCAATCAGAATTTCCGCGTTCTGAAGTCCAGAGGGCGAGTTTCATGGCAGTTCCTTTTGGAGTTTCATTCCTGGATGGCGAGAAGCGGGTCAAGGCCTTTCTTTGCTGCGATGTGGTTATATTATCTACACACTAAACACTACATTCAGAAAACACTGACTTGGCCTTACCTCGATCTTGATCTATCTAATCCTATGTTCAGAAATCGAGGTGTGGACCTCGGGCTTTGCACTTGCCACAACGCACAGTAAGCCGATCTTATGCTTGGCTTCTCCCCAAAGCAACGAAATCAGAGCATTATACGCCACTCGCCGTCGTCGCTGAAAGCGCGCCCGCTCCCGAAGCTCGGGTACATTTCGTCGACTCGCCCAGCTCCAAGCAGGCCGCTGCCACTGAGACTTTCAAAAAAGCAAAATATTTGCCAATGGAACAATAGAAAGAAGTGTAAAAAGAAGCGCATTATCAAAGAGTTGAAAAACAATTGAGGCGGCATATCTTGGCTTATGACTCGCAACCAAAGCACCCAAGAGGACCTGAACGCCATCGAAACGCAAACGTTTTTTCTCTGCGGCACAAGTATATTGATAGGATGCACACTGCCCCTTCAGTACATGCGCCACGCAATTTACGCATACCGTTCCTTCCTCCAGGCGCTACCACACTGCAGTTAACGCATTCACTACAATTTGTAAAAGAAAAAAAAGTATGCATCTACCTGGCAATGTGGTCCAGCAGCGCATCGGCGTCGGTGCCATCGCTGGGGTCGGTGCCGTTTAACCCCACGCCCAGCTCGGGGCACCCACAGCCGAACCACCCATTGCGAGACACGCAGTCTTCGAGCACCCGATTCCAGCACGGGTCTTGGATCAGCACGTCGGGGGAGCCCACCACAATGCAGAGCGCCTGTAGTGGTGAATGGATGGGTGGATGGGTGGGTGGGGGTGTGAATAGACGCGCTGAGATGAAATAACAACGTTACAACACCACGTTCGAGTTCACAAATGCCTTGGCATTCCCTCATGAAGCGCGCGCTTGTAGGAATGAATTACCTGAGCGCGGGTCAGCGCCACGTTGAAGCGTTTTGGGCTCAGCAACAAGCCATAGCCAGGCGCGTCTTCAAGCCCGTTGGTCTCTGTCGAGAGAGCCCCTATAGTCTTGGCATTGGGCCCATTCGTCAACGAAGCTGCGCCTTCACTGCTGCTGCGAGCACCTTTGCGGCGCTTCAAAAAGTCCTTGCGCGCTACCACAGTGGAGATAATAATAACCTGTCAACAAAAAAAAGAGAATTTCAATAACGAAATCAAGCCCCTTCAAAAATATCGCCAGAAACCTCGAGGGATCAGCACTTTCTATTGCAGGCAACTGTAGCTTCATAGAGGCATCGGTTTCAGGGAAAGAGCAACACAGAGGAACAGCAAAAAAAGGAAGAGAAGAGAAGAGAGAAAATAGAAAAAACAGAAAACAGGTACATGCCCCAGCACCTTATGCTCGTTGCCCTGAAAGTCTTCGACTTGGCCTACATTCACATTCCCGTATCCCCGGTCGCGCAGGAGCCGCCGCAGCCGCAGCACCTGCACTCGAAAAGCCGCCACAATGCCAATGTCCGAGGTGGACACCGCTACCTTGGAGGAACGCAGCAACTGCTTGACGAGGTCTACTACCTGTCGTGTAGGGCAGTACAGTAGAAGGTGTGGGTAAGTGTGTCGATGTTTGGGTGTGTTTTATCTCAGAAAAAAAAACACGGGTAAATACTGCATGACCATATGATACTAGAATTAGTCGAAGTGAAGTGGCGAAAATGACGAGGATGAGTGAAAAACGAAGCCACAAGCTACAAATATGACAAAGAACACTCGACAAATAAACAAAAGAAATAAATGCACAAGCACGTACCATTTCTGCTTCAATCAAGTTGAAATAGGACGGCGAATCAATCTCCGCTTCTTCGCGCCCTCTTACGCCGTAAAACAGCATCGGGTGCTGCCCCGGTAAACCCTCCCATTTCAAAAGGGAATGGGTCAGACTTGGGTCGGCGTGCTCTTCCAATTGCCCGCTGTAAAAGAGCTGCGACGGCACGTCGAGCAACGCCGCGTGCGAGCGGTAATTGGCCGAGAGCATGGCGATCCAGCGAGAACTATGCCAGGTGCTACCAGTAGAAGTACTAGCTTTACCAACGCCTTCACCGTTACTGCTGGTGCTGCTTCCAGTGCCACCGCTACCACCACCGCTGTTACTCGTGTTGCTATCACTGCCACTGCCGCCTTTGCTTCGGCTTGTGTCGTGCTGTTGGCTGCCCATGCAGGCCATTAAGCGCTCCTGAAGGCTGAGCCCGAGGCCAGCCGCTCGCGCCACTCCACTGCGCACCGCGCCTCCCAGTTGCCGGGGGTCGCCGCACAGCACTACAGCGGTGGTAGGGCCAACCAAACTGAGCGGAATCAACACTTCTGGCTCGAGGGCCTAAGTTCCGAAGAAGATGAAGAAGAAGAAGAAGAAAGAACGAAAGTTTAGTACGACAAAGTGAAAACGAGGTGTTTACAAAAATCTAGGAATTGGCGGTGAAAACACAGCCAGCTGTGAACATGTAATGTCCTTCACTGCAAGCGACGAAATTTATGAAAAGTCCGCGCAAGCGACAAAAAGGACACCTGGCAGGACTCGTCGACGACAATGTGAGAAAAGCTGCCAGGCTCCCAGCCGAACAAACGCAGCTGCCCAGCCCCCGCACATGTGCACACAATCACCTACCGTTCCATAGGAGT
>Ga0307971_1000786_pt1 | contig 16118 bp, 15 predicted proteins | sample OrgLakmetagen714_FD_201820 | JGI IMG/M metagenome (GOLD analysis project Ga0307971, IMG submission 201820) | Saline water microbial communities from Organic Lake, Antarctica - #714 | ecosystem: Environmental > Aquatic > Non-marine Saline and Alkaline > Saline | place: Antarctica: Organic Lake... | reverse complement strand
AGTTTGACAATGATCAATACTTGAAATAGGACAAAGAGTGTAAAAACAACGAGTGCAATTTGTCGAGCTTGAAGTGGGTCCGTGTCTTCCCAAACAGCGTCATCAGCTAATCCTTCAGGGCGATCCGTCTCTCCACGAGCCACCGCTGGGATAGTTGAAAAGCAAAGAAGAAATTTATGAGAGTAATGAATGAACTGAGCCAGAATTACATCATGTCTCTTCACGCAAAATTACATCATGATCTGATAGAGGGCAGAAAAGAAATCAGCATCTGAGAGAATAATATTTCATACTTACCGAGCAAGACTGCAATCAAAATGAAGCCATAAATTATCCAAAGCGGCAAGAAGATTAGTGACCACTTGATGTCTATAGTATTATCGACTTGTAGAGCAAGAAGTACCGGGGTCACTACAAGGTAAGCCAAGGCTAAACAGAATGAAAGGAATATCACAAAGTAGGCTCGTTTGTCTGCTTTCGCTATCATGGTTTCCATCCTGGACTGATCAGAAAAGAAAGTAGTCGGTTCTTCCTTCAATTCAATACCATTGATGCCAAGCGTATCGTAAGTTTTTCTGCGGGATGGATCCGACAAAACTTCGTAAGCTCTTTTTATTTTCCTGAATTCTTCAGCATTAGACTCACTCAGTGTTTCTCCTCTCTGCCTCAACTTATCAGGATGGTATTGAAGACTCTTTGCCCTGTAAGCGACCCTTATGTCATCATGTGTTGCCGTTTTTGGCACATCCAGTACTTCATAAAACTTTCTGCTTCCTTCACCTCTGGGATTCAGAAAACCACCGCAGAAACATGCGAATATAGCATCACTGAACCACATCGAGCATCTTTTACTGCATGACTTTGCTTTCGACTTGCTTGGCGAATTTTCGTTGTGTGCCATGGTGTGTGCCTTCGACAGCACAAGAAGGTGGATTGTAGCGAAAGACAAGAGACTCGTCAATCTTCACTTCTTGTTCTTGATAGGACATCGAAAAGAACGGACCTTCCATCTTTGACCCACTACTGCTGTAAGGTAACTCCTGTACACTGAGTATCATCATGGTACTTACAAACGTTCTAGTGTGCGCACGTACAAAATTATAATTCATTTTTTAAAAGAAAAATCGTTTGGTAGAAGTGTACTTATGTTCAAGTTTCATGGGTTTTTACGTTTTACGTATCCTTGCGTGAACAGTCAAATATTATAAGGGGCATATACAATTGCAATACAGTCAAAGGTGATACCTACTTTGTTGTGAATAGTAGTGATTTTGAGCTGCATGGCAGAATGAAGAATGCGTCTTTCCTTCACCAAAAGAAATAACGATAAGTTTAAAGCTGAACTTAAGCTCAAACGAGTGCAAACACTTGAAAGACTGAGGGTAAAGCTGTAATTGTCAGAAGGCTGCACGATACCTGCTGCGTGTTCAAAAATGCTGCGGAGAAATTGTGTTGAGGGCGATATGCCAATATGCTGCTTTTCTATAGATTACATTCATCAGAAGTCAGTGGGCAGGACCCAAGTGCTCGCTTCCATTATTGAAGAAACATTTTTCCGGGTACTTTAAGCTGGAAAAAAATCCGAATCGATTTGCGGATTGTATTCTTGCTTTATGCCATTTTACATATAAACCACCATGTCTCAGGAGCTCAGAGAAGGAGATTTAGGCTCCGACCATCGCTGGTATGCTTGTATTGTCTTGCCTTATAAAAAATAAACTCCGATCAGTTTATCGTGACTTCGGCAAGTATCCACTTCCAAAATAGTATTTCGCCTTTTAAATATATAATTACCTGAATTACGATAGACATGAATACAACACCACAGTGCTTCACTTAATTATCTTCGGGCTGGCAACATTACGCGTTGATCAGTCAAATCGATTGGAATTATTCCTTCATACAGTTATGCTTTTGTTCTTCGCGTAAGTACGCACTCAACATACGGCAAATATGCGAACGGAGCACATTCATGATATACTTGCGCATTCATATATCCTGCGATATGTGCACAATAAAGAGTACAAAGAAATCGGCTTATCGGAAGCCAAAGGCTTCTTCAGGCAGAACCTTGCACGCAAATGGGGTAACAAAATTGCTCAGGGATGAGCGAATCTTCTACTGGATCACATGAGAAACTTCGTAATAGTCCACAGTCCACTCCTCTGTGGCTCTGCGGGCGGGAACTCTTCTCTCGAGCAGCACTCTCAGAGCACGGAAGAGTGTGCCACTTTGGATCGATCGCCACCATCACTTCCATGCTTCCATGGCCACTCGGGCATGTGAACCTGATTTACTCCTCTTCTAGTATTGGTTCCTTTCCTATTATAAGCTACCTTTTTCTTTGTTTTTCTGCTTGTTGGCCTTCTAATTCCGGCCCGTCGGGGCCAGTGTCAAAAAGAAATCGGCCATTCGAGTAAAGCTTGGCGTGAGCAGGCCGGATGGGTGCTACTATTACTATTATTCTCAACTCATGGAATAATTTGCGCCTTCGAGGCTGCTATAATCTTTTTTTGTGCAGCTATATCAATAAGATTATATAGCAGTTGACTAACCAGGCCACTGGATTGCCTCTTCATTCAACATAGGCCTCGATGGGCCGGAATTAGAAGGCTAACAGGCAGAAAAACAAAACAAGCATCTTACACCAGGAGAAGAGCAAATACAAGCAGGGGAGCCATTCAGGCACACATCCCCGACTACACGCAATTTTTTATGCATTATGTAAATTATGTAAATTTGGCAAGTACACAGTGGGATATAGAAGGTTCTTCAAGTCATCAGCCGCTTGAAGAATAGAGGAGTATAGTGCATGTACCGTACAGCAGTACTACAGACAGGACTACATACAGTACAGACATACAGTGCAGTTTAGAGGCCACGCTGCTCGCTGCTGTCTCTCCGATCTGACTCGCTGAATCCTTTCTCAAGTAACACTGAAGGTAGGTAGGTAGCTAAGTAATAACTGCAGCAGTGCAGCTCCTGCTGTCAAGCTCCTCTCTTCTAACTTTGCTTCTAGGCTTCACCTCGTTCAGCGCTCATCAACATAACAGAGTATCATGAATATATAAAGTTCCTCAAAGTTAGTTTGTCAACCCACACTTGTCTAGCATAGCTGGCTAATTGTGAGATATAACATATATATATCTAGGATATTCTGTGCGATTTACTTACCGTGACCTTAGGTAGAAACGCCATTGTAATTTGTTCAACAACTTGTCGACAGATACACATTTAAAACCTGGAAAGACCATCTGAATCATGTCGTCTTCATGGTACTGCCGCCTCTGTCACGCCAGAGTATGCAACGAGTGCGATATTGACGAAAGCCACCAAAAGAATTTGTCTAAGCATACCATGTCGCACCGAAGTACGTCAGGGTCGTCAAAATGCACTTCCCTCTTTTTAGCCGAACCCCTTGAATGGATGAGTGCTATGGACAGTGTGGAAGGCCCACTGTTATGCCCTGGGCCAAAGTGTGGGACCCGCCTAGGTGGGTGGAACTGGTCAGGATCTCAGTGCAGCTGTGGCACTTGGGTGACGCCAAGTATATTTCTTGTCGCGTCTCGCCTCGATCGTAAGTTCGATGTTGGGCCAGAAAAATCCGCATCGGTGCTCGTAGAAAGCCAGCATGACGAAGGAGACGCCGTCGTTACGGCTGCGCCGCTCAAAATTATCGATAGGTCGAAGGCATTCGCTTCAAAAGAGGCCCCTGAGCCAGACACTACTGGCTCAGCCGAATCCGTGCATGAACAGACGGAAGTTTCGGATGTTTTAGAACCACGTGGACCTGGCCGAAGCGCTTGCTCAATACATTGGTTTGTAACAAATCCACCAAGTGCTGTAGTCATATTTTTACACCCCAGTGGTAAAAGCGGGCAGCTTGCCAAGACGTGGGTAGACACGCAGTGGGGCGGGCGTCTTTTGACGGAAACGAGTGGCACAGCCTTTGTTTTCCCTGACAGTGGTACAAGCCCACTGTCGGATGCTCGCGAGTGGTATAACGATGAAAACGCTGCTGACATTGATGGACTGTGCCAAGAAATGAGGACTCTGATATCACAGATCGTGAAGAAGGGAACACCAGCTCATCGCATAATAATTGGTGGTCTTGGAAGCGGTGGAAGCGCGGCATTTCAAATTGGCATTCGCCTTGCACTCAGCCAAGAACACAACCAGGTCGTCGATCAAATTCATTTAGGAGGTACTTTTTGTATTGGTGGTGGCACAGCTGATGACAGCACGCTTTGGAATTTGCTCGAAAACGCACCGGCTGGAAGCGTCCTACCACCGATGCTACTTTGCCATGCGAAGGATGATCCTGAAGTGCCCTTTGCTTTAGGGCTGGCTACTGCCGGTCGCATGCGTTCCCTGCTAGAGCCTGAGTCAGAAAAAGACGACGAAGAGGGAGGAAGCTTCGGGTGGTTTCCATACAAAGGAAGTCGCCATGATGGCGGAGTGCGCCGACTTGCAAACTGGATCAATTCATCTCTTCAAAATCCTATTTTTTCCAGATTGGCGGATCATGAAGCTACTACAACAATTGATCAAAATTCCTCATTTGCGAATTTGGAGATCAATGGTGAGTACCCCCCTTCTCTGTCAGAGGAAGCTGATGCTGAAGTGTTCAATGAAATTTTCGACTCGATTTCGCAAGAAATTGATGCCTCGATATCTGAAGCCATTTCGAACTCTCTCTCTGATGCTTTGGATGAGCAACGCGATGCGGCCATGGATGATTTTTCGATCGAATTGCCCGAGCAGGCTAAAGATGCGTTGGACTCACGATTGTTCAATCAGGCTGATCGCCCCGAGCAATCTGAGCCAGAGAAAGAAGTAAACGATGAATCCGAGGAGGCAACTTCTCATCATATAGCCTTGGCAATCGGATGCTTGTTGGGGATATCTGTAGTGGCTTTTACGATGAAGACATTTATTTCGCGAAAGAACATTTCTTCATCGACATAACTTCAGCCGTTAGCCGTGGGATGAAGTTCAAGGGTGTGCTGTTTTGATGTCTTTGAAGTCGAAGGCCGGAGAGACCAGGGTCATTTATTTAGGAGTGACTGGAAGCAATTTATTTCGAACAGAAATTGGGAATGGGGGCATTCTTCTGCGGGTATGTGGACTTCTTCATGTATACGACCTTAAGTTGATCAATTCAACGAGAAAACGAAGTGGCTTTTCTTTATTTCTTTGTATAGTTATCATTTTTTTTTTCTGGGGTTGCAATACCCCCCTCCCTAGATATCCCCATCCTCTATCTGGAATATCATTGGAATATACGTTACAAGCCACGAGTTAAAATCACGAATATGATTCATAGTCATGATTCCCCATATCCGGGTTATTTTTTATCTATAGATCATAAATTGTAGTATAGTTAATAGTTTATACGGAATGGAAATTCTTGGATGTTATAGACCTTGAAGAGCACGGCGTAACTAAGAGGTCTCTTGATATAAAGTTACGACGTGGCTTCCTCTCTAGCTTTCTCCTGTTTTTGCTCAGTGTATACACTTGCAACATTACTAATTTGGATAAAAAGTTATATGGCTGGTCTGGCCACTGGAGACTATCTTTGGTAGGTACCTGTCGCCTGTCGTTGGTATCAGGTATCACGATTTGAGTCAACAGGAGGAAATCAAATTCGTTATTTGACAGAATTTGTACAGATTGATGTTTCCCATGCAAGTTTCGCACAGGACGTAGGAGCAATTGTTTGTGTAAAGTCGGCTACAGTATTTGTTAAACGGGCACCCCAGGGAGCAAAACAGCCGGAAGGATTCACGAACGACATTCTGGAGGACGAGGAGGCGAAGGACGGTCGAGCCAAGTACAGAGCACATCAAATACACGTAAGCCTGCATAAGCATCTGTCGCGGCATAAGAAAGCTGCTCATAACTCAATGGTGACGCTTCCCAATTTGAAATCCGCAGTGCAGATGGCTTGATCAGCGATCGGCCAAGCACTCGCAAGCAAAGCGTCGCCAATGAGTTCCCTCCAAGGCAGCTGTCTAAACCATCTGGTTTGACCTTCTTCTCAATCATATCTTCAAGATTCAAGACTCCAAATGCAGGTATGCCGAGGTCATCCGCTACTTTAATGGCATCTCTCGAAGCCCCAACACCAACTTTCAATACTTCTTTATCGGCTAGGAGGGCAGCGAGCTCGAGCGGAATGCTCGAGTAGCCGCTGGTTTGAAATATTGCACAACATTCAGAACTACAAAGTTGAATGGTTGCGACGCCACGAGGCGCAACCCCATGCTCAAACGTAACCCACCACTCGATGTCAAAGCCGAGGGCCTTGGATCCGCGCAATCGGGCTACAGCTTGAACTGCTTCTGCATTCGTACGGCAGTATAAAATTTCTTGTGAGTAACGCAACGATGGCAGTTGAGCTTCAATTGATATTCCTTTGAACGAGTCAGGAAGAATGCGCTTTTTTTTAGGTACAGCAGGAGCGGTTTGCGTCTTATTATCGCAGCATGAACCGCCTTGTTCCTTCCCTTTGCCGAAAGAGACTGGCAGAGCTCGCTTTTTAGACATGTCTTCAGGATGTGACGAACACCTACTCCCAGATGGAATAGAAATGTTTGTCATTGCTTCATTTTTGGTACTCTTCACGGGATCTTTTAGCGTCTGGCATGTGAAATTCGTGTCTCCTGCCTGAAGCATTGACGAACTTTGCCGCATCTCCGGTGACTCAAGAAACTGTGGTGGAGGATTCGCTTGAAGCAGATGCTGCAGCTCAGTCGATGATTCAACTTGGGCAGAAGTCGATAAGTGTGCGTTCAAGGATTCATCTTTGACTCTAGATTCTGCGTTCTGGTGTGGATGTTTCACTGCATTTGACTCTCGTTGCTGCTTCCTTGCTATTGCCTGCAAACGATTTCGGTCGATGCGAAGTCGCTGGTCCACTGACAAATGAGCTAATGTTTTCGAAGGCTGCATCCGTTATTGCATTATGCCCTGCGGATCAATACCGAATAAAAAACAACCTCATAGCGTATCTCTCCCTAGCTAGCTAGCTAGAGCATCTAACTTCTGGTTAGCACTGTAACTGCCAATGAGGAAAGTGATGATGCAAGTGAAATGAAGAGTGAAAACGTGAAAACGCGTGAAAGTGCTGCTGCTGCTGCAAGCCAAAGGCTGGCTGCAAGATGAAGGGATGAATCATTTTGCCGGTCACCCTGTAGACTCCGCAGTTTGCAGTGGTTGCTTCGTTGCTTCTTCCCTTCTTCTTGCTTGAAGCAAGGCTGATCACCCCTTCTTGCTTGAAGCACGAAGCACAGTGGATTCGATACCATTATATTAGGCAAAACGCACTTACTTGCCTCTCCGACGAATCTGTAAAACGTCATTTGACAAGTCCGGCGTGCGGCAACGAAGTTCTGCATCGTCCTCATACACCCTTCGCTCTCACCATGAGTTCTCCGCCGAGCAGCATGGACGATTTAGTTCTCATGAAGCGTCGGCAGGTGAGTGTGTTGACGACGGGATGACCAGAAGTAGGGTGCTTGTTCTTCATCTCGGATCGAAACTCTGCAGCAACAATGCCTTACAGTAGTACACTATGTTGCCTTGCTGTTACGATAAATATGTGTACGTGCATGCCCGGGGCGAAATACTCTGTTTATAGGACGAATTCCGCGCTGGTTACGCCAACTGGCGTGCAGGTGGTGTCAAGGGTGCCACCGGGCAGCTGGGCCTCGGCGCCCCCATTGGCGAAGGTTCCACTGGCGAAGCCGGCTTCCGTGCCGGCAACATCAACTGGCGGCAAGGCGGGTCCGCGGGCGCGAAAGGTGCTAGTGCAGCTACAGGACAACGCACTCGCAATGTAGGACGACTCATGTCGACGGCTCAGGCAGCTGCTGCGGCCTCCAAAGGCGAGTCCTGGGTTCGTTTCTTCCTGCATCCGGACAGCGATTTTTTTGCTTCGATGGAAGGCGAAGTGGCTTCCGTGCCACTCTGCGCCGCCAATTTGCCCGACATTGCGCGCAACATTCGAAACCAAGGCAAGACGAACGCGCGGCCCTTGCCAGCTTACGCACGCGCTGTCGACGGCTTTGATGGAGTGCTGTGCCACATCGGAGTTGGAGGCTTTCACCGCTCTCACCAAGCCGTGTACACTCACCAGGTCGGTATTACATGTGTGGGAGCAATGGCGTTGAGAGAGCAATGATGCGGAGTGAATATTTCTAGCACATCACCTTACTTAAGCAAGACCGTTCTTTACAGCTTCTGCATCTGCGAAGGCACATATTAGCCGCTACTAGTAGGGTTTGCTCCCTATTTTGAAACTCGGAAGGAGAAACTTCGTGGCGTTTGAAAGAGCTACCTCTGTGTGTTATCGTCAGGTGCTCAACGCCCAAATCGACGACGAGACCCTCGGTGGCGGCGAGCGGTGGGCCTTTGTGGGCATTGCGCTCATGCCGTGGGACCGCGCCATGGCGGACTGCCTCAAGAAACAAGTACGTAATTACAGAGGTTTTCCTCTGGTCGCGGCCGGGAACAAGAAAAACTAGTGTCACACCTTTGAGAATTACCTGCACCTCTCTATCAAGGCGGACATTCTGTGTCGTGAATGCTAGTGCTCAAGTTCTTTTGGAATTGCCCTTGTGGCACCTTTTCCCGTTTCCCTTCAGGACGGCCTCTTCACCGTGCTGGGACGCGACCCGGAGTCCACTACTGGCACCGTAGTTGGCAGCGTGGTCGACTGCATTTACGGCCCCGACGACCCTACAGGAAGCTCGGTGATTTTGCGGCTGGCCCACCCTCAGACTCGAATTGTGAGCTTGACCATCACGGAGAAAGGCTACTGCCTGGACGTGCACAACCACCTGGACATGACCAACCCTCTGGTGAGACTAGGCACACTTATCTCTGAGCAGATTGACGATGTTGCTATTCACAAGGACGATTAATCAGGATGAACGAATTCGAGCCATGCAGCGTCGTTACGGCCTACCAAGTTCATCTATCCCTCTGGCGTAACTTTCCTCGTTCGTCGTCGTTGTCTTCTTTGTGATGTTTCTTTGCCCTCTGGTTGCCGTCGTTGTTACCACAGGTGCGGCACGATTTGGATGACCCCACGGACCGCCCTCAGTCAGCGGTAGGCACCATCGCCGCTGCCCTGGCCTTACGCCGCGACCGTGGCTTGGCGCCCTTCACCGTGCTGAGCTGCGACAACTTGCCGGGCAACGGCCACTTGGCCAAGGCCATGGTGCTCAAGTTCTTGGAAGCCCGGGGCGACGAAGCTCTCACGGCGTGGGCCGCGGCCAACTGCGAGTTCCCCAACACCATGGTGGACCGCATCACGCCCGCGACCAAGTAAGCATGTGCTGTGAGAGAGAACCCTTGCGATGGTTTCTGGTGCACCAAAGACCACGCATGGCACCGCACTTTTGTTGATGCATGTCTGCACGTGTAAGTGCTTTGACAAGCAGATTAAGAGCTCAAGTACTTCGAGCTTCGTGTGAATGTGACGCTTAACTCCACGTGCATTCTGCCCACAGGCCGCCCCAAGCTGGGCCCGACGTGTTTTCGGACGGGATTCGGGCGCTGGTCCGCGACACGGTGGGGGTAGACGACGACTGGCCGGTGATTGCCGAGTCGTACACCCAATGGGTGATCGAGGACAAGTTTACCCTGGGCCGCCCTGCCTGGGAGACCCAAGGCGCCCTCTTCGTGCCTGACGTGCACCCGTGAGTTCAGTCGGCATTTTAAAAGAGAAAAAAAAGCTGAAGAAGTAGACGGGCTTTTTGCGTTCGGATACTGGACACTTTGTCATGCTCCAACCAGGTATTTTTCGTGTTTGATCTCAAGACTTACGTCGATGCTGCCTTCCCTGTTTTTTTTTGTCGTTACAGGTACGAAATGATGAAGCTGCGGCTGCTGAACGCGGGGCACAGCGCCATCTCTTATGCGTCCTACCTGATGCAGCACCGCTACGTGGACAGCGCCATGGACCCTCACCAAACTCCGTGGCACCTGGCAGGCCTCACCCCGGAGCAAGTGCAGTCGGCGGCGGGGCGGGGCACCGCCGGCTCAGTCGCCGCCGACCCAACAGTGGGCGAAGCCATCGCCCCCGGGGCCAACCCCGTGCGGGCGTTCTGCGCAGCGTTGTTCGAGGAGGCGACCCCTACCGTGCCGGACGTGCCGGGAGTAGACACCGCGTCGTATAAAGTGGACCTCCTCAAGCGCTTCTCGAACCCGTGAGTCTTACCTTGGCTATGATTCGAGCTTTCAAAAAGGACTTAACTCATACCTAGGCTGATGTGAGCTTTCAAGAACTCTTCTTCGAATGAAATGTCCAAACAAACACAAACAGTTTCATGATTTTTAGAAAATGTTTGCACTCTTTGCGGTTGCTCGTTTTTCAATGTGCGTGTAACTTTTACCACCTTTGCTGCATCGCATAATAGGTACATCAAGGACACGTTACAACGCTTGGCCGAAGACGGGTCGATGAAGTTATGCACCACTCTGCGCGACGCCGCCTTCGAAAACGCCACGGCCGGGCGCCCCGTGCCCTTCTTCGCCTTTGTCGTGGCCACTTGGTTCCGGTACCTGGTGGGAGTGGACGAGCAAGGCTCGCCTATCATGATCAAAGACCCACGCCTCACCGAGCTCCAGCCTCTGGCCCGCGCTTGTTTTGGAGTGACCGCCGCTGACTGCGAAGCCCAAATCGAAGCTTACAAGCTCAGCCTTGAGAACGGCAACGGTGACGGCGACGGGAGCCAGTGGCCAGTGAAGGCTCCCGCAGAGCCGCCCGTAGCGCTCCTCGAGCTGGTGTTTGGCGAAGAGCTTTCCAGCATTGCGGCGGTGGCTGCTGCGGTCCACACCTCATGCGTGGAGGTGGCCACAACTTCGACGCGTGCAGCGATGAGCAAACTCCTCGCTTAAACAACTGCACGTGCGTGAAGCTGTGTGCGCGTACACAGAAACACGACGACAAACAAATATCAGTTAAGAATTGCAAAGGCAATCGCTTTTTTTCTTTGCGAAAACCAGTTGCTCACAGAGCACGAAGCGTGCTGCCAATTGCGCCGTTTCCTTGTTTCTAGTAGAAGGAAGCATCGAGGCATCTCTCTTTTGAAATTTCGTAATATTAGTATCAGATTTTATTTGGACAAATATTAAGGCATCAGTAAAGGCCTTCTTCTTTTACCTGATTTTAGAGTTTTCAGGAGGGATATGCACCAAGATGAGCAGCGACGGTGTGCGGTGTCTATTTGCAGATGAAACCCTTGTTCTCGTTCTCGTTCTCTTAGCAATATTTACCGAATTTTAACCCTTACTTCCTAAACGTGACGACTTCCTGTCACCCGCAACTGAGAATCCCCACTTGTGCAAGAAACGAGAAGCAACCCCCCTTCCCATTTAGCTGCCGGTTTGTCTATTTGACACAGGTCCCGAAGTGCCGGAGTTAGAAGGCCAACAGGCGGAAATACAAAGCAAAGCAGCTTAGATAAGGAGAGTTGCTTGTACTAGAAGAAGGGCTAATCAGGCACATATGCCCGAGTGGCCATGGAAGTGATCAGTCCTTTTGTTTTAAATAATCGTTGCTCGGGAAATGGCTCCAGCTCAAAGCTCAAACAAAAAAAGGCCACATTTTCTGTCATTTTATAATAGTGCAAGGAACCCAAAAAAAATGAAGCAAATCCTGCTGGACTGCTGGGCCTGCTGGGCCTGAAGTGGATAGTCCTCGCAGTTCAAAAACATGATGGAGCCGTACGCATTCCTCAGCTTAGAAGACGAGGACGGCCAGTTTGTAACTTCAGATGTGGTGCGGAAAGCATCCGGGCCGCGAATCGACCTTAGCCGGGTGATTATTGCCCGTGTACTCAAATAAGTATTTGTGAAGAGAAAGTTCCGCGTGACAGTTGTAGGCGAGTAAACAGCTACTAGCTAGCATATACGCCTAATTGCAAGCTGAAGGCGACAATTTTGTCATGACATTTATCCTTGTCATCTGATATAAGCTTATTGCCTTGACATTCTAACTGCCTGGGTGTTTGGGTCTTATTCTGGCGTTGTTCATGAAATGGTGGAAAAAACGACGCTTTTGCAGCCGGAGCACATCATCGGCCGCAACGCACCAACGGATCCTCAACCGCGGCACTTAGGCTGGACTACGCTGGATTTAGCGTGGGTGTCCGGCAGGCACTGCTTGTTCAAGCTCCTCGAAGCAGACCCAGCGAGCGGCAAAGAGCTCGTTGTGACCCTAACCGACACGGTATACTATTGTTGTCGCCAATTCGCTAGTCTTCAATTCTCATGTTTACACCATTGTAAAAATAAACTGATTTCATTTGCAAAGTGGAGCAGAATGTTGCCGTATGGTTGAATTCATTACGTGCTCCATACTTTTGACCAGTCTTCCAACGGCACCTTCGTGAACGGGAACCAGCTGCGAAAGAATGTGCCTACCACGCTTGACGATGGCGACAAAATTCATGTCTTCAAGCCACGGTAAGCAGGATAAGTCTTCTTCATTGAACATAATTTTATACATAGATTATGCACTGCAATTTAAATATATATGATGTCCTAACGAGATGTCTCTTCCCCTGTTACTGACCTCTTTTTTTTTTTCGCCTAGTCGTGCGGCTTCTAAGGAACAGCTCGTGTTTTACACCTTTCGCTTCGACCCAAGAGGCAGAACGGCAGAGACGGTGCAGGCGCGTCTTAGCTCCTACGACGGCTCTACTAAATCAGGGCACGGCGCTCAAGTGGCGACCATAAATGCTCTACAAACGTCCGCACATCACGCGGCCACCGCCACAGGCGCGAACAGCGGGGCGGGGCCTGAGGCAGGTGGTGAGTCAATGGGACATGAAGCCGTCCAAAAGCAAATGGCCAAAGTGCAACGAGCGAATGCAGCTCTGAGGCAAGAGCTCGAGGAACAGCGGGCGGAAGTCGACAGCCTCGCGAGCCAACTTCGGAAAGCGGACGACCATGCAAAGAAAGCAGCAGCAGCAGCACGTGCAGAGCTAGCACAAGCGACAGCCAAGATCGCGTCGGAAGTGGAAGTCGCTCGTGAGGCACAGAGAGCAGCCGAGGCTGCGTTGGAGGCCAGCCAGCAAGAGTGCGCGAAATGGAAAGCCGACTGCGCAGCTGCGGAAGCGGCCAAGAGCGCTGAAGCGGCGCGAGGCGAAGACAAGGTGCGCCAGTTGCGATGCGCGGAAGGGGAGCTGGAGGCCCGGGAAGCCCGCGTGAAAGACCTCGCCGCTATGGTAGGCGCATTCGTGCATTAGGGTCACGTATAATACTTGAAGGAGCGCAGAAATAGGAAAGCGTATGTATTGCTTTTGTATCCCTCAACGAGTATCTTTCTCCGCCCGCTACAATTTTGTTCTCGTCTCACACATCGAACGCATTTCGGCGCTGTACAATTGCTCGCGCACTCCTTCGCCCTTCTTCTTGTGCGCTTGCTTTTAGTTGACGCAGCGGAAGAAAGAAGCCGCCGCGCAGCAAGCCTCCCTAGAAGCGGCCACGGCAGAAGGGCACGCTTTTAGTCAAAAGTTGGCTGCTGCCGATGATTCACTTGCAACTCACCAAGCGGAAATCGAATCGTTGCGCAAAGCAGCGACAACCCATGCCACGGTGCGACTGTAGTCGCATGTATGATTATCATTATCAAAGCCGCAAAACCTGCATAATACTTTGGAGATTGAGAGCCTTGCATTAAATTGCTCTTTATCCACTCTTCCTGTTTTCTCCCTCCACGCACCTCTTTCTTTCTATGCTCCTATCACAGAGCCTCTCAGAAGCTGAGGCAGCTGTCGAAGCAGCTCAGGCAAAAGCTACAGCGGCCTTGGCAAGAGAAAATGCGGCCATTGAGAACTTGGCAGAGCTAGAGGGGGCGGCAGAAAGTTTAGCGGCGAAAGATGCAGAGCTCAAGCGCGCGAAGGTCAGGAGAATGGTTATAAAAAAGATGAATTTGTGTATTTTATAAACATCCAGGCAAGATTAATGATAATCGCCAGTTCTAACCTCCTCCCACTCTACTTCAACTCTCTCGTTTCCCCTTCAACCATATAAGGACCACGCTGCTGCGCTCGAAGCGGATCTGGAGAAGGAGCGTTCCACTCGTGATGCCGCTTTAGCTCGCGCAGTGGCTGCAGAAGCCAACGTTACCGTGGCCGAGCAGGCAGCGACTCGGGCAGCGGGGGGTGCCACAGCTCTGGCAGCAGCAGAGGCCACCGCCGCAGCCGCCATTGCCGCGCAAAAGACGGCCGAAGCAGCAGCAGAAGCAGCTCAAGAACAAGCGCACGCAAGAGCTTTTGACGCAGACAAGGTTTAGTGCTTGTGTCCGCCCCCCCCATCCCCGCAGATGTCGCTGAAGAGGGAATTAGAGGTGTAGAGCCGAGAGAGGATGCATCGAATAGTAGCTGGTAGCGTGTGCGCAAGGTGCACTTTTCTTTCTTCTCACCACTCTATATCCGTCACCACAACATCAGGCGAAGCGAGCTCAGGCGGCGACTGCTGCCTCGCTGGACGCCAGCAACGAGCGGGCCGAAGCACTGGACCTTCGCTTAGCGCAGGCGAAAGCTGCACTAGGGCGACTCATGGCCCTGGAGCAAACACGGCGGGTGCAATGGTGCGTGCTATGTGGTTGATATGGAGGAGTGCCTACTACTGGGTGGTTGTGTATTGTGCGATTCTGTCGATGTGACAGCGTGTGTCTGCGTATACGTGCGTGTGCAATGTCCTTCATGATTCTATGATTCGTTTGCCAATCACATCAATTATGGATGTCTGTTTCTTATGCGACCTTTCCCAAGGGACGCCAAAACGTCGGACTTGCATTTCCAGCTCGTGGCCCTCGACCAGCAGGTAGCAATTCAATCGTGTCAAAAGTTATGGATTTATTGAAAGCTATGGATTATGAGAATGCCATGTTTCACTTGCGCAACGCTGACGCTTGCACGTATTCGCGAATTTTGATCAGGAGTCGCAGCAGTCGCCCATGCTTCATTCGCCCTTCACATCGCCACGCTTGTCGCAAGATGCCCGTCAGTCTCCCACTGGCCGCCGAGCCGCGCATAGCGCGAATCTCCTCACGGTGTCGTCACAGGCCGAAGAGGGAGATAATGGAGTGGCAAACGGGAGCGGTCCAACAACCCAAGAGCCAGACTGGGCCGGGACCGAAAGCACTCAAGCCGACGGGAACACCGACGGGATTGCCGACGGGTCGCCGTGCCGGAAGCGCCCTGGCAACAGTAGTGCATTAGATGGCATTGACGAGAGCAGCACGAGCCCTGCCGGTAGCAAACGACTGCGGGGCGAAATGAGTGGCGAGGAAGAGGAAGGAAAAGGCACAGAGTCCAATGAAGACAATGAGACCGACGAAAATGCTCTCAGAGGAGAAGGAGGTACTCCAGGAAAAAGTCTACCAGCGGAGATGGCGACTGCGTGGGATGAAGACGCAACACAAGCCACCGATTCTGCGTTCAAGCCAAAGGCGAGGCAAGACAACGATGCTGAGGAAGAAGACTTTGGTGCCACACAAATGGATGGCGCCTTCGGCGGCACAGAGGCGAACGATAAGCCTGATGACGGAGACGGGGAAGACAAAGAGACAGACGATGGAGAGAAAGAGGAGAAAGCGGAGGCAGAGGAGGAGACAAACAGAAAACAGCCAGCGGCAGAAGACACGGAGCACATGCAGGATGACGACGATGCGGTCGATGACGAGGAGGGCGGTGCGAAAATTGAAGATAAGGATGAAGACGAAGACGAAGAAAAGCTTCATACTCAGCCCGGTAGTCGCAGCGGCAGCCAGCGCAGCACTGGTAGCCCGAGTTTGAAGCTTGACAATTCAACCGCTGAAAGCCCGTCAAATCACCAATCAGCAACTCTAGAGCGTGGTTACACCGTTGGCGGTGCACAAGGTGAAGAGTCTTTTGCTTCTCATGGTGAGGATGGAAGCTAATATGTGTGGCCGACCTCGGCAAGTAGGCAAGGAGAAACCAGACAAAGATTAGGAGCTGCCTCACATAAGTAAATTGGAGACTTAAGCGGAATAAATCGGTGCATGGGCGTAGTTGATGGCTAATCGAAGGCAGCAGTAAACAGTAGACGGAGACAGCAGATTCGGGCTCAAT
>Ga0307971_1000769_pt1 | contig 16295 bp, 16 predicted proteins | sample OrgLakmetagen714_FD_201820 | JGI IMG/M metagenome (GOLD analysis project Ga0307971, IMG submission 201820) | Saline water microbial communities from Organic Lake, Antarctica - #714 | ecosystem: Environmental > Aquatic > Non-marine Saline and Alkaline > Saline | place: Antarctica: Organic Lake... | reverse complement strand
CTATCAAAAACAATGGATTGATTCGATAAAGCAATAACTTCATAATTCCATCCAGATGTAGTCGCTAAAAAGTTGGCACTATCACTACAAATAAGATTTCCATTTTGGTAGCTCTTAAAGACAATCTCTGCTTTGCCGTTATTACTCACACTGTCGATACTGATATAAAATCCTACACTAGATATTGGAGAATTAAAACCTGTCCAAGTTGTACGTAAAATTCCAGGGGCCTGACCTTCAAATGAGATTCCATTGGATTATATAGATGCACAGTAATTACCCGAATAGGCATTACTTAACTTGTTTACCGAAATATAATTGGGCACATTATTACTACTCCAATGTTCAGGATTTTCGATTCCTTGTTGACCAAAATTCCAACTTTCAAAGTCTAGATTACTTTGTCCGTTGAGGATTAAACTAAATATTAGACTAACGAACAATATGTTTAATTTTTTCATAGTATATTTTTTTACAATTACTTAACTGACAAGACGAGTATAAATGATAAAACGTTGGTTTCCAAAACCCAAAAAAGGCGATTACCTTTCGATAATCGCCTTTTTAAAAATATTTGTTTTCTTACAAAAACTACTTTCCTCCTCGCTTACGCGCACCCTCGGTTAAGAATATCTTACGGATTCTCAATGATGTTGGAGTAGCCTCAACATATTCATCTGCTTGAATGTATTCTAAACATTCTTCCAAACTGAATACTCTTGGTGGAACAATTCTCACCTTAGCATCAGTTCCTGATTTACGCATGTTCGTTAATTGTTTCGTTTTAGTAACGTTAACAACAAGATCACTCGCACGATTATTTTCTCCAATTACTTGTCCTTCATAAATTTTCTCACCTGGAGCGATGAAGAAAATACCTCTTTCCTGCAAGTTATTCAATGAGAAAGGGATTGAAGTTCCTAATTCCATTGAGATTAAAGATCCATTCAAACGACCAGGAATATCTCCTTTATACGGTTGAAACTCGATAAATCTGTGATTCATGATCGCTTCTCCTGCAGTTTGTGTTAACAAGTGGTTACGCAAACCAATAATTCCTCTTGAAGGAACAATAAAGTCAATAATCATACGGTCACCTTTGGCTACCATATTTGTCATTTCACCTTTACGTTTTGTTACTGCTTCCACCGCTGTTCCAGAATGTTGTTCTGGTAAATCGATTGTCAACTCTTCAATTGGCTCACATTTCTTACCATTGATTTCTTTAATGATTACTTGTGGTTGACCCACTTGTAATTCATAACCTTCACGGCGCATCGTTTCAATCAATACAGACAAGTGCATAACTCCCCTTCCGAAGACCATCCATTTATCTGCCTTTTCTGTTGGCTCTACGCGCAATGCTAAGTTTTTCTCTAATTCTTTATTCAAACGTTCTTCAATGTGACGAGAAGTTACAAGCTTCCCTTCTTGACCGAAGAATGGTGAATCATTAATTGAGAACATCATGCTCATTGTTGGCTCATCAATAGTGATTGTATCTAAAGGCTCAGGATTCTCAGGATCACAAATAGAATCTCCGATATCAAATCCTTCAATTCCAGTTACAGCACAAATATCTCCCGCTTGAACACTTTCAGCTTTTACGCGCTCGGTTCCTACATATACAAACACATCTTTAATTTTGTGCTTCTCTTGTTTACCATCACTCTTTGAAAGAATGATATGCATACCTGGTTTGATTGTTCCTCTTTGTAAACGACCGATAGCGATACGTCCAACAAATGAAGAATAATCCAATGAAGTAATCAACATTTGAGTATTTCCTTCTGCAATTTTCACAGGCGGGAAATATTCTAATATTGTTGCCAAAAGCGGCTCAATAGAATCTGTTTCTTCTTTCCAGTCTTTCGACATCCAGCTGTTCTTTGCAGAACCATAAACTGCTTCAAAATCTAATTGATCTTCAGTTGCTTCAAGTTCAAACATCAAGTCGAAAACTTTTTCGTGAACTATATCAGGTGCACAGTTATCTTTGTCCACTTTATTGATCACTACCAAAGGCTTTAATCCTAATTGAAGTGCTTTTTGTAGAACAAAACGCGTTTGTGGCATTGGACCCTCGAAAGCATCCACCAACAAACAAACACCATCTGCCATGTTTAAAACACGTTCCACCTCACCACCGAAATCGGCGTGACCAGGCGTATCAATGATGTTAATTTTTGTTCCTTTATACATTACAGAAACGTTCTTTGATACAATAGTAATCCCTCTTTCTCTTTCAAGGTCATTATTATCCATCATCAACTCACCTGCATTTTCACGATCTCTATCAGTATATGCCTCTCCTGCCTCGATTATACGGTCAACCAATGTCGTTTTACCGTGGTCAACGTGTGCTATAATCGCAATATTTCTAATTTCCATTTTTTGTGTATCTGGGTTTTAGTCTAATTCTATTATCTTCTGCGGTTACTTGAACCACCACTTCTGCTACCTCCGCCGCTTCTTCCGCCGCGTCGATCTCCGCCTCCGCGACTTCCGCCGCCACGACTTCTGCCACCTCCGCCTTTCGACTTGTCTTCAGTTTTCTCAATATTCATACTTTTTCCTTCGAAATCAGCACCATGAACTTGAGATAAAATCTTTTCTGCATCCGTTTTATCTGCATCAAAGAAGGAAAATGCTGGCATAATATCAATTCTACCAATAGTATCAGACTTCAATCCAGTAGCATCACATATTACACGTAATAACCCACCAGGATTTAAACCATCTTTATCTCCTAAAGAAACGAAGAAACGCTGTTTGTTCTCATCTGTCCCTCTACTTCTTCCTCTTGATCCTCTTTCATCTCTACCACCTCTAGTAGAACCTCTATCGTCTCCGCCTCTATCAGAAGCTTTAGCGTTAAGATCACCTGCTTTCTTGTAGTAATCTAAGAAACGGTTGAATTCAGCAGAAACGAATTTTTTAATCACTTCTTCTTTTGATAAATCCTCCAAATCCGAAAGGATATGTGGAATAAAAGGAGCGATTTCTTCTTCGTTAACTTTTGTTGCTTTTACTTTGTTGATCATTGATTCCAACTGAATAGCACAAATTGCTTCAGGTCCAGGAATCTCAGCAAAAGCAAATTTTTGATTAATAATCTTTTCGATTTGATTAATCTTATATTTTTCACGTGTGTTGATCAAAACAAGAGATTCTCCTGTATTTCCAGCACGTGCTGTACGACCACTTCGGTGCGTATAGTTCTCTACCTCATCGGGTAGATTATAGTTAATTACATGTGTAATGTCATTCACATCAATTCCACGAGCAGCAACATCAGTAGCAACAAGTAATTGAATACTTCTACTTCTGAATAAGTTCATTACTCGGTCTCGTTGTGCTTGGGATAAATCTCCATGAATTGCTTCTGCACTGTAGCCTTCTTTCGCAAGTTTTTCTGCTACTTGCTGAGTTTCTCTACGTGTACGGCAAAAAACAAGTCCAAATATCTTAGGATTAAAATCAATTAAACGCTTCAAAGCGGCATAACGATCTCTTTCTTTAACTGAAAAATAAATGTGGTCAATGTTGGCATTACCTTCATTTTTGTTTCCTATGCTCACCTCAAGTGGGTCAGTCATATATGTTTTCCCAATACGCGCAACTTCCGCTGGCATAGTTGCAGAAAACAACCACGTACTTTTTTCATTTGGCGTTGCGCTCAATATGTAATCCAAATCTTCTTTGAATCCCATATTTAACATCTCATCTGCCTCATCAAGTACTACCACTTCAACTTCATTCAGTTGAATTGATTTACGTTTGATCAAATCGACTAAACGACCAGGTGTAGCTACAACAATTGCAACTCCGTTTCTGATGTTTTTGATTTGACGCTGAATGTCTGCTCCACCATAAACGGCTTCTACAGTTGCATTTTTCTCGTACTTAGAATAGTTATCTATATCTTTTGCAATTTGCAAACATAACTCCCGCGTTGGACAAATAATTAAGCCTTTCGGATATTTTTGGCTTTCCGTAATTCTGTTCACTAATGGCAATCCAAAAGCTGCAGTTTTCCCTGTTCCAGTCTGCGCTAATCCTACAAAATCACTCTTAGACTTGAGTAAGTGCGGGATAGCTTCTAGCTGGATTGGCGTTGGCTGTTCAAACCCCATGTCTGTAACAGCTTTGACCACTTGGCTTCTCAGCCCTAAATCATTAAAGGTCATACTTTTATTTAAAAATTGAGTGCAAAGGTACGACATTCTGAAGAGAATCAATATTTTAAGGTTTTTTTCTTCGTTTTTTTTCATATAAACGATGGAGGTTCTTTCAATGCTAGGATTTTAAGGCGTTGATTTTGTGGATTGTATAGCAACTCGAAAAGATCTACTGAAAATGATTCTTTAAATGCTAAAGGATATCAATTATGTATTTTTTTAGGGCATTCCCCAGACGATTCTTCTTCGTAAACTGCGATGAATGTCTGGGTCGGGCTTTCCGCTGTATCTTTTTATTACCGCGAGTTTTTAACTCGTGGTAATAAAAAGGATGCCGCTGCAACTGCAAAGCATTCATGAGTTCCATATTTTATTTATTAGAAATTACGAGTAATCCCTAATGCGAAAATTAAATGTTAAAGAAAGTTGTCAATTGATGAATATATTTCAAAAAATGAATGCCTAATAAATTCCTTTTGGGATGATATAAAGTAAGAAGTGTTGAGAACTAATGAATGTTTTTTTTAATCATTCATGTATTCCTGCCATTTTACTAAAATATATTTTGACTTGCCGTTTTCTGTTTTAGCCAAGAATCCAAATTCATAACAGAATAAATAAACGTCTCCTTTTTTATTTTTCCAGAAATGTGTGAAATATTTTGGATTAAAACCTTCTTTAAGAATTTCTTCCTTCCTAACAACTGCTTTACCTGCTTTGTTAAATGACTTCAATAATTTCCTATTCAGCTTTAGCTGTTTGTCAATGGTTTCATAAAGAGATTCTTCTTCTCCTTGTTTCTTTTTATAATGAAATGAGGATTTGCAATAGCCATCGCAAAATATTTTTCCAGCTCGACCGATAATTATTGCTTCACAGTTTAAACATTTTCTCATAACCGTAGAATTAAACGTTTAATATACGTTTAATTCTACAGTTATTTTTGATTTGGTGAATAATTTCAATCATTTTCGTATTATGATAACACAACGCAATAAATCGATTACTTTAAAAAACCTCTTAATCAATGAGCAAAAGCAGATAGGGATGCAGTTTCAGTCGGACAAGGTAATACATGCGCTACTAAAGGAGCTACCAGACATCAAATGGAGTAAAGAGTTTAGCATGGCTTATGTTCCCAATAATAAGTCAAATATCAAACTCATATTTAGCAAATTTAAAGGTGTGGCTTGGGTAAACGGCAATTCATTTTTTACAAAAAAAAGAGTTTTCAATCAGAATGAACCTATTGATGTCAAATGGTTTAGAAATCGGAAAGTCGAACCTAATTATAAAGTATGTCCAGAAGAGTATCTGTTAAAACTGGAATTAAAGCGTTATGCGAATAACACTGTAAAGACATACGTTAATTGTTTTGAGAAATTTATAAATGCCCATGAAGAAACTGAATACATGAGGATTGATGAAAGAGAAATTCGAACTTACTTACAAAAGCTCATCCAAAAAGGGTATTCTGATAGTTATATAAATCAAATGATCAATAGCATCAAGTTTTACTATGAATTAGTAAAAGGAATGCCCAACCGATTCTATAGTATTGAAAGACCTAGAAAAAAAGAACCACTCCCTAAAGTGATTAGTTTAGAAGAAGTTGGAGGAATCATCTTAAACACAAATAATATTAAACACAAATGTATAGTTAGTCTGCTTTATTCTGCTGGTTTAAGAAGATCTGAATTACTCAACTTAAAGATGCAAGATATTGACAGTAAACGAATGACTATCTTGGTTAAAAACAGTAAAGGGGGGAAAGATCGAATGACAATGTTAAGTGAAAATGTATTAAAGGATTTAAGAATATATTACAAAAAATGGAAGCCAGAAAAATATCTGTTCGAAGGAAAAAAAGGAAATCAGTATAGCGCTTCTAGTGTTTTAAAAATTATTAAGAATGCGGCCAAAAAAGCTGGAATAAAGAAAAATGTAAGTCCTCATATTTTAAGGCATAGCTTTGCGACCCATCTGTTAGAAAACGGAACAGATTTGCGTTATATTCAATCGTTGATGGGTCACAGCAGTAGCAAAACCACGGAAATATATACCCAAGTAGCAACAAATTATCTAAAAAACATTAAAAGTCCAATTGAATTGTTAAATTTGACTTGAAATATAGGTTGGGTATGCGTAATACGTTTAGCCAATTGTTGGCAATAATTATGAAAAACACAATCTACATAATAATTTCATTAATATTTTTTTCTTGTCAAGGACAAAATAAAGATTTGAAAACTAATAAAAACGCAAATCCGAATAATTCTGACTATAAAATATCAAATGTAATGAAAGTGATATTTTCAGCATATACTACAGCTGAAAATGGACTTAATTATCGTAAAGAACCGAATATAAATTCTGAAATTATTGGCAAATTAAATTATGGAACTAAAGTAAATATAGTAGATGATTATAACTATTCACAATTTTCAATTGATGACAAAAAAAGAGGGTATTTATCAGGAAAATGGACCGGAATTAAAAAAGATTCTACAACTGTTTATGTTTTTAATGCCTATTTATTTAAATCTTCACCCGAAATTGAAAATCATATAAAATTGATAAATGGAAAATTAGAAGTAATTTATACAGAGGTTAGGGATATTGATTCAAATAAGCAATTGATAATTGAAATGCATATTCAAACTTCAAATGATTTAGCAGATTATTTAATTGTAAAACTTGAAACAAATAAGCAAGTAGTCTATAATCATAAGATAGAATATTTATTTAAAGAAAGTTATGAATTGAAAAGAACTAAAGATACAAACACAACATTTGAATATTTCACTTTATTTGATGAATGTCCAAGTCAAGAATATAAACAAACATTTACAGTCAGCGGAAATAAGATTCTAAAAATTAATGAAAATTATTATATGGCACAAGAAGAATGAATTACGAAATTCTAAATAAACATATTAGTATAATACATTGCTAACAATGGAATATTTAAACAAGGATATAGTTTTTGCTTTTGGTCTTATATTTAGGATACTCTTTTATTCGACTTTCATTTCGTTAATGTTTTTTCAAAAAGCTGTAAAAACCCGAAGAAAATTTAAGAAGCAAATAAGTATCATAATACTGTTTTTTGCAATTTGTTATGTAGGCTATTTAATTCCATTCTTTTTCGATAATAAAAATCACGGAGGTTTGCCAGAAATGTTTATAGTCGTGTGGTGTCTATTTTTCTTTTATCTTTTTTTATTAAATAATCACGACAAAGTAATCATAAATTTAAATAAAATTCAATCAAATATATTGACAGTAATATCTATAACTTTTATATTATTTTGTAATTCTCTATTGAATTTTCCAACATCAGGAGTAGTATGGATATCAGGTTGGATTGGTGGAATAATTCATGGGGTATTATCTTTTTCACTTCCAATTTTTACTTTGTTATTCATAAATATAAAACCAAAAGGCAAAAATTTAGGTATATTCATTATATCAATAGCTATTCTTCAATTTGTTTTTGGTATTTCATTATCATATGGAGTAGATGGCTATATAGGAGATAGTTTGAGTTTATCTACTATATTTATTTTTAACACTATTTTCTTCTTATATATTGGAATTTATAATTGCATCGATACAAAGAAAGAGTCGAACATAAATTGAGAATAAAATAACTATTGCCAACACCGTATATAAGCTATGGCTTGGTCTTTGCCCATTTGGAAAATTTTCGGATTTCCCAAAGTTAGTTTATATTTGGAGAGGTTCGTGCTAAAACACGCCACAGCTCATATACAAGAACGTTATGAGCAAGATAAAACGCACTCAATAACGGTAAAGGACACTGCTTACAGTGATGAAATAGAGACCGCTTAGCGACTGACAGCGATTCTTAGTTTGTAACGGGGGAAATTTGGCAATTGTGCAAGTTTTTAATACTCCTATAACATATTAAAAGCGTGTTCATCTAAAAAATCATAAAAGATGAAAAAGTTAATTTATGGAAGCTTATTCCTTGCTATAGTAGGAGTTGGAATTGTTAGTTGTACTAAAGAAGAAATTAAAGCAACCAACAATCAATCGCCAGAAAAAGTAATTACAGACTCATTTATTGAGAAGTCTAGTTTTGTGAATCCATTTGATCATGTTGGAGAAAATTTATATTCTACACTCTCCTATTTAGAAAATTATTCACATGATTTGGTCGATCCAAATGTATTTTGTCCAATTGAATATGCTAATTCAGGCGTTGAGGATTATTCCACCAAGACAAAAATATTGAACAGAATCAAACAATACGCAATAGACAATTCATTACCAGTCTTAGCAGAGGATGAAATGTCTAAGATTTATGAATTTGATAGCTCAACATCTTTTGAAAAACTTGACTCTTTAGTTTCTAGTGGAGCAATCAGCTCATTATGTAAGGACCAAATATTAAATTTCAATATAAACTTACAGAATGCAGAATCGACAAACCAAATGATTGAAATTTCAAAAGCAACTGAAATTGAAATTTCTGAAATTCATTCGCAGTTAAATGAAGGTGAACGACAAATGTTGTACTCAATAGTTAGTGGTGTTAAGTACACGGCACAGTATTTAATTGACAATGGCAATACAAGTTTACCTATCGAGGAGATAGTTAATGCTATGCCATGTGGTGGAGCTACTGGAATTTATATGGCCAGCTTTGTTGGTTTATGTCTGGCAACTAATCCTATTGGTTGGGCCGTTGGAATCATTGGGTTTGCTGGTGGTGTTTATGGTGTTTTTGACAGTTGTTAAAATGTAAATTAATTCATTCATGTGATTTCTTTCACATGAATGAATTTAAAAATTAACAAAATCTATAATGAAATGAAGAAATTATTTCTCGCCCTTAGTTTTACATCTCTATTCACTTGTTTTATAGCATTTGATGAAATTTCTATAGCTTACTCCCAATACATATTAACATTTTTCAATATTACTATAAGTTTTGGTTGTTTTTTGGTCTTTTATGAATTATTAAAAAAAGGTTCATTCAAGAGTAAAAAAGAATCTTTTAGATTTTTTAAAAATGATATTCTCATATTGTTTTCATATTATCCATTTTGGGTATTCGTAATTTCACTATCTATTAGTTCTATTCTGTTGATGGCGAATATTAATAAACATTATTTATTCCTAAATATATTAAGTTTATTAATTTCATTTTCCGTGATTTTACTAGTGTACTTTATTTCTTTGTACTCTAACCTATTAAACAAAAAAGTACTCGTACTTAATAACATCCCTGCATTTCTTAACATATTATTATTAATTCCTCCTATTTTTAAAGATAAATTCACAATTGCTAAAATTATATTTGATAATAGTATATTTAATACTACACTCGATAATGTAAACTATCCAATCATAATAATTCAATCAATTCTATTAATTAGTGCCCAGATTTATTATTTGAATCTAAAAAAAAAATGATCAGTAAGACAATGTCTAGTGACAAATAATGCTCATAACAACAAATAAGCCCAAGCGGCGAACGTTCATGCGTGGTAGCCGCATGTGCCTATTTGCAACCGTTAGGTTTCATGCAAAAACAGAAAGAATCGTAGTACCATAAAATGAAAAGCCAACGCACAAATAGCACATTCACAAGCTCCCACCCACAAGCCGAGACTTCAGCTTGCAAAAGAGCTATTTTTTACCCGACCCACGACCAGATAATATGAAAGAAGTTGCGCAAGAAATTGAGAGTTTGATTGATATGTATTTTTCTCAATTGAGAAAGGATGCAGATAATGGCTGGACTAATGCATATAAGAAAGCAGAGGATTTCTACTGCCGCTTTCTTAATAAAGTATACGGGTGGAATTTGTACAATAGAAATTACCATAAAAGAAATGAATCTGATATTGATTTAGCAAACTACGATAAAAGCATATCCGTTCAAGTTACAGCTCAAAATAAAAATAAGAAGGGTAAAATTGAAAAGACAATAAAAGGCTTTAAAAATCGCAAAGTTAAGCAGGGGTATAAATCTTTATTCATTGCATTTTTTGAAGATTTAAGTGAAACGGAAAAAGAAAATGATTTTAATGATGTTGATATTAATTTCATTAAAGAAGAGAATATAATAACTCCAAGTTCATTAAAAGCCCACATCCAATCGAACTTTACTTATCAGGAACAACATGCTTTATACAGTTTTCTGAAGCAAGAGCTATTCCCACAAGAGGAAGGATTTCAAAGTATTGCGAATATCAAACCGATTGAAAATGCTTTTGATAGAGAGGATGAGTTTTATTCAAATGCAAAATTTTTAAAAAATAATTGGATTGTATTATCAAAAGCTGAATTTCAATTATTTAAAAATATTCGTAAAAATTCTAATTCTAACCTTTATGAGGGGGCACAAAACTATCTATTGGTTGGAAGTAGCTGTTCTGGAAAGACAACCTTTTCATATTTTGTTGCCAGTTTACTGGCAAAACAAACTTTATTGAAAAGCTTCTACTTAAAGGTTACTGAATCAATCAAATTATCAGATGTAAAAAAGGAATTAAGTATTCTGAATAATCAATTCAGTTTCTTAATAATTGATGACGTACAGAATAACCTCAGTTTCAGTGATGAACTATTTGTAGAATTAAAGAATTATAATCAAATACAGACAATTTTTCTAAGCAGAAATTCAAGTCAAATAGATGATGAATATAACGGTCAAATTTATCATCGGGAGTTTGTGTGGAAAAAGCGTTACAATACTGATATTTCTTGTGATAAGGATAGAATAAAGGAACTAATTCATAACAGATTAGGCTTTTATAAACAAAAATTTCCTGACAGGGTTTATGAAATTGGCGATTTTAATAAGGTTCTTGAACTTATCAATTATAATTTATTGAAACTTTCAATTCTACTATACTTCTGGGGTAAAGAAGAAGGTTCATTATCTGATTTCGATAATGAAATGCTGAATGAAAGGTTTTATAAAAACTACGATTTTAAAAACAAAGATGAGATACAGTTAACGTTAAGGTATGCCTCAGTTTATAGTTTCAATATCCCATTCCAACGACAATTATCTTTTAGTGATGCCAGCGGTCAAACCATTTTTGAGAGATTAAAAGATAAAGGATTGTTTTATGAAGAAGATTCATTTTTCGTTTTTCATCATACAGCATTTGCAGACTTAATTGCTCAATCAATAATCTCGCAATTTCCTGAGCTTAAAAAGAAAGGGGTAGATAAGGTAAAACATGAGCAAATAATTGGGTATTTATCTGCTATCGATTCGCTTCCTGAGAATTTCGGAACTTTAGTACAGAACCTCACAGAAAATGGAGATTCTGAAATAGTTACACGGATATTGAGTTCTCAGAATCTTAAAGGTTCAATATTAACATATTATAAGGAGCTAAATCCATTACCATTTAACTTTTCAAATACCTTAGTAAGACTTGGTAGCCTAAAAGAGAATTCACTACTAAACGACTTGCTAAATGAAAACGAATTTACCAAACGAGTAATTGAATACTACTCAATAAAATCATATACTTCCCAAGCTGAATTTATAAAACTGGTGCGTGAGAATAAACAATTGGGGCACAACTTGAAAATGGCTTTTATTGAAGAATTTAAATCAAAAATACCATTTGAAAAAATTAGAATATTTGAGCAGAGTGGTTATTACCTAAAAAACGAAATACTTGCATTCAAAGATGAGTTAAATCAAGGAGCTGAAACTATTATAGGACAGCTAGTTGATAATGTTTTAATTAAATCATTTGTGAATAATACTCCTATAAATGAATTGACTTTAACTATTTATCAAGACAGGAAAAATAAGAAGTTAACAATCCAACGACTTTCTGTATTAGATTTTTCGTTTTGGATGGAAAAGTTTTATTCAGCACCTTTTAGTTTGTTAGGTAATTGTTTGACAGAGCTTAAAAAGACAGATATTGCAAGGCAGTTGGCTTTTGATATATATAAAAGCCTGAGCGTTGATTTACTTTTACAATCTGCACTAGAAGATAAGAATCAACCTGTGAAAATTTCTAAAAGCTTAAATGAATTAATAAATTTTAGAGCTTTTGATAACAATCAAAAATTAGATGAACTTCTTAATAAGTTGATTGCAGATAAAGGTTTTTTTAGCAGGATAACCCAATTATCTTTAACTGATTTTGCACGCTTATTGAGTGATATTTACGACATAAATAAGGATATAGCAAAGGATGTATTATCTAGTCGAACAACAAATGAAATAGTTGAGAAGATATTAAAGAATAATGAAAGTCTATATTCTATAACTCAAATCATCAACAATTTGAATAAGGTATCTTCGGTTTCATCTAAAGATATACTAGTAAAATTAATTGACTCTGAATCTTTCTTGTGTAGTGAGAAATTAAGTGATTTAAATAGTCTTCATGAATTTAAACAATGTCTCAAGAGCTTTAATTTATATCTAACAAAAGAATCTGTAGAAACCGTTAATGAATCAACTATTGAAGCGTTATTAAATGAATCAGATTTAACTAAAGTTGCGAAAACACTACCTAGTTTTAGAAAAAACAAGGACGTTTTAGTTAAAGTGTTTTCTTCAAATCAATTGTCAATTTCAAATTTTATTCGTCACGCTAAAAATGAGAATTTCAGAATCTCACATTTGCAACAAATATTGCCAAAGCTCATTGATGCAGATTTAGAATTGGGACATAAAGTTTACACATCTTTATCTGATGACTATTTTATCCAACCCTCAAACCGTACATACTTTCATGGTGTGTGTCATGCAATATTTAGCTTCGCAAAAATAGACAGGCAATATTCGAAAAAGCATAAGGTTGTTTCAGCCAAGACTGAATCAATATTTAAAACGCTCTGTACAAATAGGTCAAGTAAATTTTTAAGAAAAGCTAGAAATACGGAAATAGACAGGTTCTTAAATGGTTTTCAGCAAATGTGGATTGTTAGCGAAGAAATGACAAAGCAATATTTAACACCTCTATTAATTGACAAAGCAAAGGAATCAAGAAAGGATAATATTAATCTGTCAACTTTCGGGCAGGGAATTAAAAGACTAATTGATTTGGATAAAAATGAGCATTTGCCGATAGCTAAGCAATTGTTTGAGACATATAGACCAATCTTAAAACAGACAACAAAGAACCTTGATATTAGAAAAATTAGTTATGGATTAGAACAGCTATCAATATTATCAAATGAAGTTGATGCTTTTGCCCACGAGATTTCTGATATAATTGTAGATAAATGCAAAATTGAAAGTGAACGAGATGATTTTAAAACAGGAGCTTTTCCAGAACTGACCAAAGCATTAACTGGGAAAAATGGAAAGAAAATAATAGATAAAGTAAAACAATTATGAGCCAACCCTTCGCATCCATACATATTGCCAAGTCGCTCAAAATTGCCGACGCACAAACCAAAACTTGTCAAAAAGTATGGCTGCCCAATCGCACGGGCAGATTGCGGAGAATAAAGCACGAAAACCTAACAATAAATATAGGTCATTTGGCGGATAGTGCTAAATTTGAAATGAGTACAATTAATAAAATATATAGTGGCTTGACAGGTTGGAGCTTTGAAATGCCAAACGCCCCATATTCTAGCCGTTGTAAACCATACAAAAAAAAACATAGCGAATGACATTAATAAGTCGATTAGTCTTCTTCACCGATGAAAAGAAGACGGAAAAAAAATCGTCTGAACGAATTACAAAAAATGAAATTTCAATTGTAATTCCTGTAAAAGACAACCAATACGGAATAGATAAATATTTAACAAAATTCTTTGAAACTCATTCAAAATCTGACTTTCCAAAAGAGATAATAATTGTAGATAATAATTCAAGTCCGATTATTAAATTAAAACCTGAATTTAAGAATTTCAACTTACCAATCGAATTAATTAAGTGCGAAAAGATTGGACCAGCTTCTGCCCGAAATAAAGGCGCAAAATTTGCGAAAGGAAAATGGTTACTATTTAATGACAGCGATTGTATTCCAACAAAGTCAATTATTAAAGGCTATCTAAAAGCGGACAATAATTCTGTTGCTTATGCTGGCTATATTAAATCATTAGATAATGACAAACTCTCAAGATATTACGAGAGTCAAGAAATTCTAATTCCGCTAAAAACTTATGATGAAAATGGCGATTTCGTTCCGCAATATTTAATTACAGCTAATTCGCTAATTTGGAAAAAAGCGTTTAATGAAATAGGTGGATTTAATGAGCAAATTGCAATCGCAGGTGGCGAAGATGTTGATTTAGGTTTACGACTTTCAGAAATCGGAAATTTATCTTACGCTTTTGATAGTGTTGCAATCCACGATTTTTCTGATGGAATTATTGGTTTTTATAAAAGATTTAAAAGATATGGAAAAGGAAATCGAATTGTGGAGGAATTATGGAAAACTGATTTAAAACCTACTCTATTCCGGCCAAATGAAAGGAATTTAGCGAATGAGATTTTAGCGAAATTTCAGTATATTGGATTAAGAATTGGATATAGGAAAGCGGACAAAATAGTCAGAAAGTACGGTTTACAACAACTAAGTATTCGGCTTGCCGATAGGCCAAAGCTGAATAATTAGTTGACGAATCCGGGGCCATCTATGGAGAAAGCTCTTCAAAGTGTTATTTTAGAAAATAGATTTGATGGTTAAAAGCCTCGATTATTGGCTTTAAAATGTGACCTAGGTGATCAAACATCAGAAGTAGATTGCAAAAAACACTACTCTTTTGCTTTAAAACCTCACTTTTTATCCCTTTTATTACTTTTTACGCATTAGTTATCCACCACGTTCTGGGACGTTTTTTTATTCTTTTGATTTACTGATACTTACTAATTTAATCCATTTTTCTGGCGGACCTCTTCCATCAAAAAGTAAGACTGTTATTAATTTTCCTTTTTTGCACGTTGGACACCTTTTATGATGCGTAATTGGTGTTTCATCTGGGACTACTCTCACTTTACGCTTATTTACCATTTCTTGTAATGCTGGAAGTTTTATCTTTTTCCAACTACTACTCAATATTCCATAATGTCTAATTCGAGTAAAACCTTTTGGTAAAATGTGTAATGAAAACCGTTTTATAAAGTCCTTGCAGCTGAGTTTTATGTCATTTTTCTGACCTCCTTTTCTGTAATCTTTTGCTGAGAAAGTGACAGTTTTCTTTACTTTATCGATGGCTTTAATGCGATGATTAGAAATTGCTATTTTATGGCTGTATCTGCCAAGATATTCTATCACAAACTCTGGGTTTAAAAAAGGTCTTTTCGCATAAACAACCCAGTTCTTAGAAAAGACTTTGTCATAAGTACTTTGCTGTATTTTCAACTCACTTTTTCTGAGTAAATCAACGTACTTTGCCCGAAAAACCTTACTCATTGACTTGACATCAAATAAGTACTTCCCTTTGTTTTTGCATACTTTCCATTTATTATTTTTTGTTATACCTCCACCGGGAACAATGCAATGCAAATGAGGATGTAATTACATGTTTTGACCCCAACTATGCAATATTGAGATCATTCCCATTTTCGCTCCAAGATGTTTGGGGTTTTCTGAGAACTGTTTCAAGGTCTCCCAAGCAGCCTTAAATAATGATCCATAAATAATCTTACCCTCTTTTAAAGCGTATTCATTAAATTCCGATGGAAGCGTAAAAACGACGTGAATTAAACGAAGTGAATCATGAATACCTTTGAAAAAAAATAAGAATGAATAAAGTATGGAACTTCTAAAAGTTCATTTCCGCGTGCATTAATCCATTCTTCTCGCTTGTGACCTTGGCATGAAGTGCAATGTCTATTCCGACAGCTGTTGCAACTAATATGCAGTTTATTACAACAATCACACTTATCAATGTGTCCGCCCATTGCTTGTGTTCTGCATCTTCGAATAGCGTGTAAAGTCCTTGCATGCCAACTTGTGAGAGTTAATTTTGAAAGTTGATTTTGTTCTAATTCTAAAACATCGGCAACCGTAAATTTACACACACGTAAGTCAAAAAAGCATACAAAACATCAGAAGCCCGTTTGATGATTGGTAAAATAATTTGTTAATCTATAAGTTTTTATTATTTTCGGTTAAAAATAACTACACCAAAAGG
>Ga0307971_1000740_pt1 | contig 16594 bp, 10 predicted proteins | sample OrgLakmetagen714_FD_201820 | JGI IMG/M metagenome (GOLD analysis project Ga0307971, IMG submission 201820) | Saline water microbial communities from Organic Lake, Antarctica - #714 | ecosystem: Environmental > Aquatic > Non-marine Saline and Alkaline > Saline | place: Antarctica: Organic Lake... | reverse complement strand
AGGGGCCGTGAACCAACTCGTGCTCTTTGCCCGCAACGACGACGTCGGGGTAGCCCGCTACGGGGCTTTGGCCATTGGCAACTTGGCCGTGCAGGGCGCCAACCATCAGGAGCTCTTTGATACGGGCGCAGTCATGGCGCTTTTGCCCCTGGCGGCAAGTGAAGATTTGGACACCCGGCGTTGCGTGTCCTTCGCGCTCAACAACGTGGCGAGCAACGAGGCCAACCACGGCGTCTGCGAGAAAATGGGGGTGCTTCGCCCTCTGGTGACTCTCATCAAGGACCCCGATGTCGACGTGCATTTGCAGGCCGCGTTCGCGGTGCGGCAGCTGAGTTTGACCCCGAAATGCCGCTTCCAGTTCATTGAACTCAAAGGCCTGCACCCGCTCCTGCAGCTGGCGGAGTCCGACTCCGTGGAGGTGCAGCGCGAGGTCGCAGCGTGCCTGAGGAACCTGAGCTTGAGCGAGCCCAACAAGATTGCGATTCGCAAGGCGGGGGGTTTAGAAGTATTGGTGAAGTTTGCGCTGTCGGCGGACGTGGAGATGGCCCACCAAGCCTGCGGCGTGATTGCGAATTTGGCGGAAGCGATTGAGAACCAGGGCCCGATGGTGGAGTCCGGCATCTTGCAGCACCTCAAGTAAGCAAAGGAAGACTGAGATGGAGTGAGAGTGAGGAGATCATGTCTATACGTCGGCGCCCGCGTGCGTTTGTGTGCCCACATCAATGAAATTAATCACATGTTTCTTATTGCAACATGGCGCTTCCTTTGCATGGACTCCAATCCCCAGCGTCTCTTCGAGGCCCTCTCAATGACTCAAATGCACTTTCTTTCTCGTCCTTTTCTACCCAGGTACGTGCTTCGGAGCAAGTCGGTCGACGTTCAGCGCGAAGCCGTGCGCGCCATCGGCAACCTCTCGGCCGAATACTCCCACACCGCCGCCATCGTGGCCTCCGGCGCCCTCATGCCCATGGTAGCCACCCTCTCCAGCCCCGACTTCTTGTGCCAGCGCTACGCCGCCATGGGAGTCAGCAACTTGGCCACCAACATGGCGAACCAGGAGAAGATCCTGCAGGAAGGCGCGCTGGCGCCGCTGATGAGCTTGGCCAACTGCGACAACGGCGACCGGGAATCGCAGCGGTACGCGGTCTTTGGCCTCAACAACGTGTCTGCCACCCGGCACAACCACCCGCAGTTGGTGGACAGCGGCGTGGTGGCTTTGTTCGCGCAGCTCATGCAGCACGACGACTTGGAGATTCGCAACAGCGCCTTCTTCGGGATCGCCAATTTGACCACCAACCCTGCGAATCACCGCGTGATCATGCAAGAGAAGTGCTTGATGCCTCTGATTGCGGGCACCGCCGATCCGGACCCTTCGACGCAGCTCCGATGTGTGGGGGCGCTCCGGGGTTTGTCTTGCGACGAGGACATTCGTGCCCTGATCGTGCGCCGCGGGGGTTTAGAGCCGTTGCTGCGCCTGGCCAAGAGCGATGACGTGGAGGTGCAAATGGAGACCCTGGCTACCCTGTGCAATCTGAGTTTGTGTGGCTGCATTGGCGACAACCCGCTGCAGTTTTTGAAGGCCGTGGACATCAACGCCCTGGTCTCGTTTCTGTGCTCCGCGGATGCTACTTACCGCCTGTTTGGTGCAGTGACCCTGGGCAACATTGCGTCGGATTTGACCCTACAAGAGGGCGTGGTGTCGGGAGGTGCGCTGGAGCCATTGGTGACGGTCGCCAACGCTTCGGATCTCGAGACCCAGCGCTGCATTGCCTATGCCATTTGCAATTTGGCAGCAGACGAAGCCCGACGGCCGTCGATTGTCTCTGAAGGTGGTCTGCCGCCCTTGATTTCGCTGGCGTGCTCGGATGACGTGGCCGACATGAAGGCTGCAGTGGCCACTCTGCGTGGTCTGTCGGCGGCGCCCGAGTCCAGGAGGCAGATTGTGACGTCCGGCGCGCTCGATGCGTTCTCGCTCGCGGCTCAAGTCGAAGAAGACGTCGAAGTGCCTCGAGAAGCCGCCGCCGCCCTCTGCGCTCTATCCCTCAACGAGGAAAACAAACTGGACATGGCAAGAGCCGGCGTCATGGCCGACATTGTGGCTTTGGCGCAGGTGGAAGACCATTGGACGGTCCGGCAAGCGTGCGGATGCTTGGCGAATTTGTCGGAGAACAAGGACACGCACAGCTTCGTGCTCGGGGATTGGGGGGTAGGGTTCTTGTGCGAACTGGTGACCCACGACGACGTGGCCATGGTGCGCGAGGTGAGCCGCTGCTTAACCAACTTGGCCGGCAACTACGCGTGCCACCCGAAGCTCATGGTAGAGCCCGTGGCGGGCCAGCGAAGCGTGGCGGAAGCGCTGACCATGGCGATGCGCAAAGTCGACAGCATCGCGACCCGTTTTGCTTGCCTGGGGGTGGTGAACCTGTGTGCCGTGCCGGAAAACCAAGCACCCTTTCTCAACCTCGGGATTTGCGAGGCCCTGGTGGAGTTGGCGTGTGGGGAGCCCAGAGAATGGATCGACTTGGACGGGAACGGTAAGCGCAAACGATGTACTCATTTGAAAACTGACAAGCGGACAATTTTTGACTCACGAGTCGCATTGCCTTTGTAAGGACGTCATTACTGTCTTCTAGAGTTTCACAGTAGTGATCGAGCCACTTGCACCTTGAGTTGCGCCTCACCCTCTTTCTTGATTTCCCCCATTTACCCTTACAAACAGGCGACCCGGAGACCATTCTGAACGAGTCCAGTGGAGACGACCAACCAGTGATCGAAGAAGTAGACGGTGGGCTGAGGGCGGCAGGAAGTACCAACGACGAGAGTGGCTTTGTGCCTACCAACACCGAGCCGGAAACGGGCAAACAAGGAGGTGCTCTGCGCTCGGCTCAGGCACAGCGCGAGCGGGATCTGCTGCTGGACCTGGGCTACGACCTGGAATGCCGGCGCTACGCATGCTTGGCTCTGGGTAACTTAGCAGCGGTGGGCGACAACCACGGTGCCCTCTTCTCCGCGGGGGTTCTCGAGGCCCTCAGCGACAGCATGCTGGTGGATGATCTGGAGACCCGGTTCAATGCCGCGTTTGCGGCCAACAAATTGGCCATGAAGGAAGAAAACTTGAGCGTGCTAGGAGAAGCCGGGTTAGTGCCCCCGCTGGTGCGGCTGGCAGGCGACCCGGACGATTGCGCAAGGACTCAAGCCATCAGCTGCCTCCGGCGCCTGGCGCTGCTGGCAGAGAACCGTTTGGAGACCGTGGAATGCGATGCGTTGCGCCCGCTGGCGGCGGCGGCTCTGGTGGAGGACAACCCTGAAGCAAGGCGTGAAGTGGCGGCTTGCCTCTGCAACTTGACCCTGTCGGACGCCAACAAAGTAAAAGTGGCGGTGTCTCCGTGCTTGCGCCCGCTGCTGCAGTTGTGCGAGTCCCCCGACGTCGAGACGGCTCGGCTCGCGTGTGGCGCAGTCGCCAACGTCTCGGAAGACGCCATGACCCACCGCCCTTTGCTCTTCAAAGCCAATGCGCTCCACACTTTGACCTACCTGATGCGGGCGAAGCATTTGTCGGTGCACCGGGAGGCCGGCCGTGCTGTCTCTAACCTGCTGAGCACCGAGGCCGCGCACGCGCTGTTCCTGGAAGAAGACGGCCTCCGGTCCCTGTTTCTCGTGGCGCGGTCGCTCGACAACGAGTGCCAGTACAACGCCGCGCTCATTTTCCGCAAGTTGGCACCAAACTTGGCCAACCACGATTTGTTGATTGGGAAAGGTGGCCTCCAGCCGCTGATTGGCTTAGCTCAGTTGCGGGACGTGCGCTGCCAGCGAATTGCGGTGGCCTCCCTGTGGTTTTTGGCGTCTAACAAGGACCACAAGGTGACCTTTGCTTCCGAAGGTGGCCTGCGGGCCCTCGTGAGCCTGGCTCGCGAAGAAGACCGCGAGCTGCAAGTGTTTGCGCTAGGGGGTCTGCGGCACCTGAGCCTGCACCCGCGGGTGAAGAGACCCTTGGTCGACGAAGGCGCTCTAGGCCCCTTGTTTGATGCTGCTCTGGCGACGCCCCCGGATCTCGACTTGTTGGTGCATTCCGCAGCGTGCTTGGGCAACCTGGCAGAAAACCCGCAGAACCAAGTGCAAATGGTGCGCGATGGAGTGTTCAGGGCCCTGGTGCGATTGGCTCACGTGGAGCACGAGGCGGTGGCGCAAGACACCTGCCGGGCTTTTTGCAGCCTCTCGGCCAACGCGGAGAACCAGGTGGGGGTGTTTGGGCCCGACGAAATGCGCAGCTTGTTCCACTTGGCCGAGTCCAAGGAAGAGAATTGCGGCCGGGACGCGGTGATTGCCCTCGGCAATTTGGCAGTGATCTCGCGGAACCAGTTGAACTTGGTGGCCCTGGGGGTGTTGCCGTGCCTGGTGGCCATGCTCGACTCCAAGTTCGTGAGCTGCCAAACCATGGCCGCGCGCGCCCTGTACCGCCTCGGCGCCCACTCCGACAACCAACCTCGCATCGTCGCGGCGGGGGCTTTACCGGGACTGATCCGGCTGTGCCGCTCGCCCGACCTGGAAGTGCAGCGGTTCGTGGCCATGGCGCTCTGCAACGTGTGCACGCACCGCGACAACAAGCCTCTGCTGGTGTCCATGGCGGGTTTGCCGCCCCTGGTAGACATGCTGGGGTCCTCGTCGGATTTGGTGCGGCGTTACGCCACCATGGCCTTGTGCAACTTGACTTCGGACAAGGCCAACCAAGAGCACCTGGTGAAGCAGGGGGGTTTGCCGCCACTGGTGCGCTTGGCCGGCTCCGACGACGCCGACTGCGCGCGGTACGCCGGCATGGCCCTGTGCAATTTGGCGGCCAACCGCGCAAACCGCGTCCCCATTGCCAAAGCGGGAGCCTTGCTGCCGCTGGTGGCCATGGCCAGCCATTCTCGCTTGGAAGTCCAGCGCGCGGCCGGTCTAGCCCTGTACAACTTGAGCTGCGCGGTGGCCAACATGATCGCCATGGTGCGCGCCGGCGTGTTGGGCGCCCTCGTCACCTTGACGGCGTCCCCCGACGTGGACTGCGCGCGCTACGCGGTGATGACCTTGTGCAACTTGGCGGCCAACCACGAGACCCGCAACGAAGCCACCAAGGGCGGCGGTTTGCAGTCGGTGATCGTGCTGGCCAAGAACGAAGACCTGGAAGTGCGGCGCTACGCCGCCATTTGCCTGTGCAACATGGCCAACCACCCCACCACCCAGGTCCAGGTGGTGGTACACGGGGGGCTCACCCCCTTGATCGAGCTGGCCACGTCGTCGGACGTGGACTCGCAGCGGCATGCGCTCATGGCCCTCACGAACGTGCTGGCCAACGAGTCGAACCACAACGCGTGCATGAAAGTGGGGGCGCTCGAGACCTTGTTGGCCCTAGTCCAGTCGCCAGATGCCGACGTCCGAGAATACGCCACTTTCTGCCTGGCCAACTTGGCGTCGAATCCTGACCACCTCGGTGCAATGGGCGCTCAGGGGGCGATTCCCCCACTCATTACATTGTCCAATTCCTCCAACGTCCACAGCCAGTGCCTCGCCCTCGCGGCGCTTCGGCGCCTGTCCACAAGCCCTGCCAACCGCAGCCGTTTGGTGTCGGCAGGGGTGCTCCAGTCGCTGGCCTCGGCAGGTTCTTCCGCGGAGGTTGAAGTGCAGCGGGAGGTGGCTGCCACCCTGTGCAACGTCTCTCTCGACGAAGACATTCGGGTGGAGTGTGCGCAAATGTGCATGGTCGCTGTGGTAGACCTGTCGATGAGTGGCGACGTGGAAGTGGCGCGGCAAGCAGTGGGCGCTCTGGGCAATTTAGCGGAAGACATTGAAACCCACAAGTACATTGCGGACCAGGGGGGCGGCAAAGCGATGATTGGCTTGCTCAAGCACAACTACATGGACATTTACCGGGAAGCGGCCCGCAGCATCGCCAACTTGCTGACCTCCTTCCACCACCAGGCGGAAATCATCAACGACGGCCTGCCGGGCTTGGTGCATTTGGCGCTCTCCCCCGACCCAGAGTGCCAGTACAACGCGAGTCTGTCGTTCCGCAAACTGAGCCCCAATTTGGACAGCCACCGCGGCATCGTCACCAACGGGGGCCTCCGGTCCCTGTTTTTCTTGCTGAAAGTGCAGGACGTGAAGATTCGGCGCCAAGCCGCCACGGCCTTGCGCGACTTGGCCGCTAATCCCGAGTTCAAAGTGGCGTATGCGGAGCAAGGGGGGCTCGAGGCGATGGTGGCACTGGCGGCGGAGCCCGAGGCAGACCTGGCGACCCTTGGCGTGGCGTCCCTGCGGCACTTGAGCTTGAACGACCGCTTGAAGCGACCGATTGTCGATGCGGGCGCCCTGCGACTGGTGGTGCGAAACGCGCGCAAACCCTCCGAAGATTTGCAGTGCCAGTGCGCAGGCCTCATGGCCAATTTGTCGGAAAATGCCGAGAACCAAATCGCTTTGGTGGAAGAAGTGGCGGTACCCTCCCTGGTGGCTCTGGCCCGCGCCGAGAACGACGAAGTCCAGCAGGACACCGCGCGCTGCCTGTGCAACTTGGCGAGCAACGAGGAGAACCACATGTTGCTCTACCACCAGGGCGCCCTACGCTCCCTCGTGGATTTAACCCAGTCCTCCGAAGATGTGTGCCAGCGCTACGCAGCCATGGCGCTGCGGTTCTTGGCCAGCAACCCGGAAGTGAGGGTTCGGATCGTGAAAGAAGGTCTAGTGGCGCCCTTCTTGGCGCTGGCGGAATCCCCCCTGCTGGAGTACCAGCGCACTGCCGCCACGGCCCTGGCGTCGTTTACCCTCTCGGAAGAGAACAAGGGCCCCCTGGTGCGACAAGGAGGTTTGCGGCAAATTCTGGCGTGCTGCCTGTACGAAGACTTGCAAGTGGTGCGGGACTGCGCGTTTGCGCTCGCCAACCTCGCCGACTCCCTAGAGCTACAGGGGGATGTGGTGCGCGAGGGCGGGATCGAGGTGCTGGCCCGCATTGGGAACAGCGACGACGCGCGGGTGCAACGCGACGCCGCACGAGCGCTGGCCAGCTTGTCGGTGTCCGAAGAAGTCAAGGGCAACCTAGTGCTCCAGGGGGCGCTGCCAACCTTATTCAAGCTCGCGAGGTCCCTGGACATTGCGTCGCAGCGCTACGCCACCCTGGCCATGTGCAATTTGGCGTCGTCCGCCCACAAGGCCAAGATCGTGGAAGCGGGCGCCATTCGGCCCCTCATGTTTTTGGCAAGGTTCCCTGACATGGAAATTCAACGCTACGCCGCGCTGGCATTAGCCGGCTTGGCGCTGGGCGACCACGGGGACAACAAGGTGCGAATCGTGGAAGAAGGTGCCCTGCGCCCGCTCATTGACATGGTGCGCTTTCCCGACGACGGCATGCAGCGCTGTGCAGCTCTAGCGGTGAACGCCGTGAGTTTGGGGCCCCAGGCAGCGACCAAGAGGGAAGTCATGCACGAAGAAGGTTTGCTTCCCATCATGGCTCTGGTGGATGGGTCCGACGCCGAGTGCGTCAAGGCCGGCATTTACGCCCTCGGCACCCTGTGCGAAGTGGATGAAGTCAAGGCCAAGCTGGTGGAGCTCGGGAGCGTGGCGCCGGTGGCTGCGCAGTGTGCTCAGGGAGACCTGGAAATCAAGCGCTCGGCCGGCTATTTCTTTGCAAGGCTGTCCGAAAACATGGAGTTCCACGACGATTTGGTCCGTAACCGCGCGTTGCAGTCGGTGGTGGAGTTGGCGGCCCTCGAGGACATGGAATGTCAAGAATACGCGGCCTTTGCGCTCGCGCACTTGGCGTCCAACCAAGACTTGCAGGTAACCCTGGTGGAGCTGGGCGCCCTGAAGCCTCTGGTGAGCATGATGGCGGTCCAGTCCGAGCCGCGCCACTACGCGGGCTTGGCGCTCCTCAAACTCGCCGACAATTTCGAGAACCACGTGGCAATCGCCAAGGAAGGCGGGATTCAGGCCCTGTTGCGCCTGGGCCGCACGCGCACGACGGACGACGAGCTGCAGTACAAGGCGGCTCTGACCGTGGGGTCGCTGGCGTCCAATGCCGTGAAAATGCTCCCCATCACGGGGGTGTCCGGGGGTGGAGCCAGCAAGGGCGCGTCGGCGCTGCAGAGCAAGCCTGGATCAAGCCACAAGGGTGGAGGTGGACTCAAGGGCAACGCCAGTAGAATAGGTGGGGGGCAAGGGTCGGCTTTTCAGCCCGGCGGGATCGGCACTGGCGCAGAGATTGGCCTCAAGTCAACCATGGCCGCTGGCGACGATAGCACCCAAGAAGTGAACCAGACCCCCGTGAAAGTGAGCAAGAAAGAAAGCCGCGCGTCCAAGAAGGAAGCCGCACGCATGGCGGCTGCCGACGCGCTCTAGGGAAATGCGCCAAAAAGAAAGAAGAGAGAGAAATAATGGAGAGAAAGAAGAAAAAGGCAATGTAAATCCGACTTGAGAAAAATGGGTAGTCGCAAAGCCCAGAGTCAAGGTCTCCACAGAGATATGGTGCTATCTGGTGATCTATAGCTATAGGCCGTTAAAGTTTGCGGCGACTCTGAGATGTTTTTTTAAACTTGCAACGTAACTCGAACTCGAACTAATACAAACCTAAATGACACAGAAGTTCAACAGAAGCCAATGCTGTGGGCAGAAGTGAAGTGGGAACGTAAATTAAGTAGCTATATAGGCGTGTAAGTTGGGAATTCCTATATAGTATGTATATTTCAAGATGTAACTCAAGTCCATGTAGAGCATTACAGATAGGCCAGGAACAAAAGGAACCAAAACTTTTACTCTTATGTGAAGTAAACCGATATGAATTCGCCCCACGTACCACGCAAGCAAAGCGCTTTGGCATGCTCTATACGGGGTTGCTTTACAACGAATTTCTTTAAAAACATAATTCAGTAAATGTTCCAGGAATTCTTTGGATATAAATTTTCTTCTTAAAAAAGTGACGTAGGTGAAGGTATGAGAATTCGAGTAGAGAGCCCCGAACGAACGATAGATTCTATGCATGCCTCTTGTCCTTAGAATTAGGTCACGCCTCGCAGGGCGTCCAAAGGAAGCGGCGCAGGTTTTAGGTTACTGCGGGCGTGGGTGTTGAGCTGCTTCCAGCCACAAGTGCCCATCCAGCTGCAATGGCATGCAACCAAGGGAAATAAAGGAGAGAGAGAGAGAGCAGTTTCCGTGGGCATGCATGCATCACCAAGAAGAAGAAGAGGAAGAAGATGAGAGTTACGAAACAAATGCTTTAAATAGAAAAACAAGAAGAAAACCTCATCCTGCACACTATCAGTCAAGGGGAGCCCTAAAAAGCTCTCCTGCCCCCACCCCCTGGCAGCATCCTCCTTGTACATGTGAAACGAACCTGGCAACGGGGTGGTCGGGGTTGGTCTGCGCCCGGGCTGCGTCTTCTTGCCGTTGCGCTTCGAGCTCGACCGCCTTCCCGGCTAGCGCAAGCATCTGGGACCATTCGCCGGCCAAACCCGAGGCGGCCTCGAGTAAGCTTGCTTCGGCCATCCAGGCGTCGCCCAGGGAAGTTTTGGACGCCGTTTTCGGGGGCGCGATGCTCGAAGGACTGGGCGCGTCGGCACCGGCGTCACCGTCACCCTGTGGGTCGTCTCTGGAGCCCGCTACGAAGGACGAGCTCAGTCCAGCCGTGAGGTCAATTTTAGGGGTCTTCAAAGCACTGCTGCTTTTCTTGGCCTCCTTCTTGGAGGAAGCTTTGGCCTCTTCGTCAGACTTAAGGCCGCGCTGTGCCCACAAGCGTGCTTGCTCTGCCGCCTTGGCCTAGCGCAATGGAGCAAGAAAGGAAGCGTTCGAAAGAGAGTAAATCGAGAGAAGGTGCGAGAATTTTTTGTTGTTTGCATGCGAAAGTAGAAAATTTTCAGATGGAAAATCAACGAATTAGATCTAATTTTGTTCAACACGCGTCGAAAAGAGAACACAAGAGTTGCTATTCTGAGCATATGCGTGCTGTGCACCAGAAAAGCACACTTGGTTTGCTCGTACCCCCTCCCCCAATTATTACCTTGGCACGCCACCCGCTTTCGCTCGGCCAATCAGAATGCGCCAATTTGCCGAGGTCAGCCTGCCGCTTCACAATCGCTCCAAGGGCTGCCATGGGATCATTACTTGCATTATCCGTTGAACTTGGTGTACCATAGTGATTTAAGGAGACTGGGTCAGCACTGCTGCTGCTACTAGCACTGCTGCTGCTCATGATGTCAGCACTGCCAGACTTCTGGAGTTGAGTACGGGAGGTTCTCTTCCTTTTGGGCACTAGTGATGCGTCGGCAGCCGCTGCAGCCTCTTGTTGTTCGACCGCAGCGGCTCGTGCGCTGTCTGGATGGAAGGCGCCGAGTTGGTGCTTGAGCTGTTTCAACGCTTTCTTAGACGCCGTGGTCTGATGAAGACAAGAGAGAGAATGAGACAAGACCATATGGGACGAAAGGGCACGCTTCCAATCTTGCAGTGATAGCCACAAGCAAAATAAATTCACAAATTCATCTATGAGAACAACTTGACAATGAGTGAGGTGCACGCGGAGTGTACCTCCGCTTGTACGCGAGCGAGATCGGAAGCCATCCAGGCAATGTGCTGGTGGAGCTGCGCCGTCTCAAAGACGTTGAAGATGGTTGCTGGCTCGTGCCGCACTCCCTGAAAAGTGCTGCCCACGCCCGCGTCGCCCAACCCCACCACCATCGACACGCCCAGGGCGCCACTTCGCAGCATGAACTTTTCCTTCTTGTAGCTGCTGGGGGCATCCAGTGCATCGCTGTTCTCGAAGCCTGCGCCCACTGAAGTGGGGTTGCTTGAAGTGCTGCTGCTTTTTGTGTTCTTGTTGACCGCCGTTCGACCCATGTCTAAGAGGAGGCGTAAAAACTGCACCTCAAAGACCTGCGGGTCTTCCACGAAAGAATGCGGTGGCCAATCGAGTCGAAGGGCCATAGCACTGCTCAAGCGCGAAAAGAAACTCAGGAACTCAGAAAAATCAACTAAACCGTCGTCGGACTGGTCCACGAGCGCAAAGAGCTTCCGAATGAATTCTGGGTTGGTGTGCCGCAAGATGTCATCGCTGAGGGCCGTGAACGCGGGCGCCAACTCCGTCGGTTCCAAGTGGCCGTCTCCCGACACATCCAAGTTTTCAAAGAGCACTCGAAGCAAGTCAATGCGCTCGGGGTGCAAATACCCAGGCGCGAGGGCAACGACGTTTTCAACCTGAGATTCCCCTTTTGCACGGTCTTCTCGGTTTTTACCCAAGTGTACAGTCGAGGCTGTAATGACAGCCGTTAAGAGCGTTGGCAAGACAAGCCCACCAATGCAAGCTACAGTGCAAAAGTACACGATTGAGATGGCTCCCATTGCGTGACTGTTCGTGCATTCCTCGGGGAGATTGTATACAGTGTCGCCCATTAAGCGACCGATGCTCAATTGACCATACCCGTATTTTGCACAGCCATAGACATTCACGAACATGGGCTGCTCCCAATTGTTCAAAGTTTCAACCACCCAAATGGTCCTTAAACTTTTCGAGAGACCACCAAAGTGGAAAGAGTCGTTGTCGCGAAACAAAATGATGCCCGCAACCGCAAACAAGTAATTGAAGAGCGCAAACAAAAGGGCTACCCAAACCATGGAACGGCAGCCGTACAGCAGTGACTCAGTAACTAGTTGAAGCTTGGGCAGCCGGTATGCAAGCTTGAACACTTGTACTAATCGGAGCAGCCGGGCCAACGAAAATCCCGCCGGCGCACCGCCACTCACGATGCTAAGCACGCTTCCAAACGCAATCGTAAAGTCAAACACATTCCACACTTGAAAGAAATAACGCCATGGCTTGAACCCCTCGGCAATGACTTTGACCACGCACTCTAAGACGAACATCAGCACGCAGAAGGTTTGCAGAAACACGACCACTGCGTTCTTGGGCACATAAGTTTCCGCGCCGACCGTTCCAGCATACAGTCCAATCAACGATACCAAAAGAGCTGAGTACGTCGACGATGCTACAAACTGCGTGCAGGCATCAGCGGCTGCGAGATATAACTCCGAGAGAACACCACGACGGCGAACAGCGCTAAGATATGACCCACTCGGCATATCGGTGGGCATGTGGCTTTGCTTGACTTCAATCTTCCCACAAATTACCAGTTTCATTAAGTGTTTCAAAGTAGCCCGGATGGGAGTGACTTCACCGACTTGAAACTGCGTTTCTTCGATCAAACTGATACTATTACTGCTGGATAAAGCTGCTTTCGCGTTTGCTTCGCTGGCGTCCTCTTGTTGGGCTAAGCGCGCTGCACGGGCGGCAGCTTTGCCTCTCACGCGCTGCCCTGCCGAGCGCTGCACTGGAATTACTGGCATGAGCAGCTGGGTTCTAGGCACGCCGTCGATGTCATAGAGAATGCTGTTCCCATCTCTGCCACCCAGCTTGTAGCGCGTGTACACCCTGAGCATAGCATTGCCGTTCGACGAACATGTGAGTCAAAGCATATCGATAATTTAGCATGGACATAACTACCTTTTCTCTACTAAAAGCGCACACGAAAAAGCTTTCTATCGCCCTGTAGAAGCGATTGCACATCAGAATTGAAGTTAGATATTACCTGGCCTGCTCTTTATGTTTCGATTTGAGCACCACATCTCGCCCGTCTCGCAAGTTGGCCGTGTGCATGCCGCCCATGGCGTTTTGCATCGCAATGGTTACCACGCCAACGAGCAAGCTGAGGACCACGAAAGAGCTCAGAAGCGTAAACGAAAAGAAGAAAGCAAAGCTCAAGGCTGGCTGCGCTGACGGGTTGTTGCACACGAACGCAGGAAACTCGCCGGTTTCGGTTGGCCACCACATGACCGACTCCCGGCGCGTAACCTCCTCAGCAGCATCATCATCGGCGCCTACCTCGATACCGTACACTGCGTCGTCATCGAAGCGAGGAGATGGCACGTAACCCGGATCGTTCTTGTTGCCGGTTTCATTCGCATATGGGTCAGGTGTGTTCGGCCCGAGGGCATAAGCTCCCCCGGAATACACGTCACAACCGTACCAGTTGATGTACATGAGCTCATACCTAAGGCAGAAAAGGAAGAAGTTATTCAATGCCAACAGGAAAGTATCCACAATAGCCCAGAACGAGGCATTGGCCATATGTTCGAAGGCTACGCACGTGTGCGCATGACAAAGTGTATGAGATAGAAAGGAAGAGGGATCTTGGTCATGGTGTTGATAAATTTGTTCTAGAGGCGTCCGAAATTTTTGCATCAACCTAGGATAGAACTCTGAGACAGTCACACACACCAAGCAGATAAAGTGGCGGCGCGAAAGAGAGAGACCATCGCAGCACCGAGGTTGCCAAAGTGCGCTGGATCGTTCGCGCCAAAAGTGTACAGTCCCAAGATGCCGTACACGTAAAACACCATGAGAAGTAGGGCGCCAACGTAAGCGAAAGACTCGAGGCCTTCCGAAAACCCATCCAAAATCAACCGCAACTCCTCGAAACGTTGCATCAAGCTCAGGAGCCGAATCACGCGGCATAGGCGCACCTGCAGAATCAATGTTGATCGCAAGAGAGATCAATACGAGAAAAACACGTTACCATTAGAGAACACAAATAAGGAGACGGAAATGCATGTGATAGATTGCCCGTCTTTACTTTTTTGAGAAGTTCCTCCAATTTCAACGATTATCAATCTTGGTGTAAAATTAATTGCAAGGCGGATGTGGGTCTAATAAGGGCTTTACGCACCGATGCAACTGCGCCACCGAAGTCAGCATCGAGTCCAAAATTCGTAAAGGTCAATACTAGGGAGAGGAACGAAATGCAGAAGTCGAAGCAATTCCACTTCGCCCGCACTTCCCACTCCTGTGAGAAATCCACGCACAGATTATTTAGATATGATCTTGCACCAGAGGATGAAGTTACATGCCTAGTAAACAATGATCATTCTAAAATCAAACGAAAAAGTGTTTGAAACAAAATGTGAGACTTTTCAAAAGAGCAATCGACTTTTTTCGCAGCCAATTTTTCTCCCTTTCCCTCACCGATTTCGAATACGAGATCAGAGCACGCTCGAAAAAGCCTGGTGGGTCTTTTCCTGGTGGGTTGAGCTGCAAAAAAGTCAAACGCGGGAACCATTTTTCGCCGGTAAAGTAGCGCCATGGGCTGCTGCCTTCAGTGGCTACACGAACGAGGCACTCGATGCAAAACAGGTACACGATGACTACGTCGAGTTGGTTGACGAGAGCCTCCGGGCGCGCGTCATAGTAGGCTTGCCTCTCAACCTGAAGTCGCCCAGAGATGGAGAAAGAAGTCGTGCACCAAGCCAGTTATGTTCAAGAAACAAGCTACACAGAAAAGCAGTAGAACATTAAATTCGCCAACTACATATTCGTGTGTCTAAATAACGCAAAAGTCTACGTATGCGCTAGTACCTGAATCCCGGTGAGAACTGCGCCGATACCAATGAGCGAACCCGAACATGCTTCAAACCACCAAGTATCTACGACAGCCTCGTCAAGCCAAAAGCCAAATCGGTCTAATGTTCCCAGCTCCGAGAAGTCAAGCTCCGGCTCCGGTGCCTCCGGTACCTATGTATATGTACACATATGGATTACCGTGCATGTCCGCAGATGCGCATGAGCACACCATTGTGCAGCTTGAGTGTGCGCGTGCGCCCGACATAAGTCCAAACCCTCCAGCCAACTCCATTCCTTCCCACAGGTACAACACATCCCTTTTTATCATCCATTCTGACCCAATTCCAACGCAAGCTTACTTGTTTACCTTTGAGTCGCGAAACTCATGATCAGTACGCTTTAAGAAGTCAACCACGCGGTTGCTTCCCTTCTTCGACATTGCCGACTCGATCAGGTGAGCATGAAGACCTCAGCTGCTACAAACAGTGCGCACAGCGGTTGTTCTACGAATGACTTGATTGGTACCTCGTCCCACTAGAATATTCTCCCGATCAATATCTTTCCTTTTGTCGATCAGCCCAGGACATGTGTCAAATGGGACACGTGAAGTACAATTTGGTATTATTTCTGTAATAGAAAAGAACTTCCTGAGTTCAAGCCCCAATTATCGACGCTGTGACGCGCAGCAGGCTGCGAAAAACAATCGTCGTAAACCCCTTCCTCAGTAACCGAATTGAAGTAGTTTCAGCATTTGACACGAGCTCTCAATTCTTTTAAAGTAAGCAGGCAATAAACTCAGAATGTTTACGCTATCTATCTAACTTATAGGTTAGCAGCGTATAGATAGGTACTAGTCGGACCGTGGGTAGCTCCCGAGAGCGGCTTACGGCTTACGGCTAGCGGAATAAATTTGAAGCCCGAAAAATACAGAGAGACAAAAACAGAAACACGCAATATAATAGGAAAAACCAGGGAAAAACTGTTGAAAATACCAGGAACCCCCATGGAAAATCCAAGGAAAAGAGAAAAACTTGGAAAAACTTCTTATAAAAAACTTCGAGTATTGCGGTAAATCTACGGAACAGTTTTAAAGTTCATCCCCACGCCGGCCGCGCCATCGTGAGAAGCACAAAAACTCCTAACGCCTTCAAAGCGGTGTCGCCCATCACGCACATTGCTATGAGTATTTGAGGTGTCGTACCTATAGTCTATCAGTCAAATAAGGCTGTTGGTACGTAATCGACATAACTTCTCGAGCTCGCATCCACAGTTGGTCGCATCTGCTTACTTGCCGTAAAGCACCTTGAGGGTATGCTCTGCTAACAGCGGCGGTTTTAATTTACAAAGTGCTGCGCTACGAGCTCAACGAATCTCAGCATCGGTGACTTAATTCAACCTCATCGGGGTTCTACGTGCAGTTTCCCCTTGCGGCTATCTCACGAGAGTGACAAGAAATATCTACTTGCTCGTCAGTCCTTCTCGTGACTAACTCTTTTGGATATGTCTCAGCCATCGAAGGAGATCAGCAGCGGGGAGGCAAATTCCGGGACGCAGCAAAAAGCAGACGTGCATGTGAACCCCATGGACACTCAGCCGCACGAAGACATCATTGAAGACATGCTGGAGTCCCCGCAGTGGAACGATGGGTTGGCGGGGATTTTAACCCCGGGCCGCCCTTTGCTGGCTACTCTGAGCCGAAGCGACCAAGGGTGGTGGGTAGCGCAAGACTACAACTTGAACGAGCAGCAAGCCTTCGACATCTTTTACGCTTTCTTGTGCATGCGCGAGCTGTACCACATGCAGCACCCGAACCTATGTAAGCGAGGAAAAAATAGCGTAAATAGAGTGGAGAGGCCTAGTATGACTCTAGGGAGGTTAGTCCAGGAGGAGAGTGGGCCGGGATTTACCGTCGCTAGCTGAAGGTGCTCGATATTCATACGGAATAGTTCTACCATTCAATGAACTCCTGGGGATCTCGCGCTTCCTCGTATCATTCGGCGAATTTCCCCTCAATTCGCTTTGTTGTTGTTGTTGTTGTTGTTGTTGTTGTTGTCATCGTTGTTGTTATCGTTGTCATCATTGTTAATCTATTCACACGCCTCCACTGTATTCTTCTTACCACACTGCGTGCGAATCCCTCCCGTACATGGCCTCCGTCTTGCTCTTTTTGCCTGGTGCGGTTGGTAGGGT
>Ga0307971_1000739_pt1 | contig 16597 bp, 17 predicted proteins | sample OrgLakmetagen714_FD_201820 | JGI IMG/M metagenome (GOLD analysis project Ga0307971, IMG submission 201820) | Saline water microbial communities from Organic Lake, Antarctica - #714 | ecosystem: Environmental > Aquatic > Non-marine Saline and Alkaline > Saline | place: Antarctica: Organic Lake... | reverse complement strand
AATCACTTAAAACATGATTTACAATTTCTGTGAAATGAAGTGGTTTCCCAACACTTTTAAAGACAATCGTAATTTTATCTTTAATAGAACGAGGGTTGATGTGACGCCATGTTGTTAGGCCCCATTGATCATCAACACGTTTAAAGCTCCAGTCTACAAATAGTACTGAACTCACCATTTCTAGTGGGTAAGTACCTTCTAATTTTTCAGCTATATCTTCAGAGCTCATAACATCCCCCTGTTTTCTCATAATTTTCTGGATCCCTTTGATAAGCGTTTTCACGTCCATCAGTGAAAGCTCAGACGTTCTCCAGAAAGGTCGGTAAAACTGATTTTTTTCTTGTTTTGTCATTCTATCAGACACTCTCATCGCTAACTTAATAGCGTTTGTATCTAATTTTTTGGCATTGGCCATGTTTTTTAGCATTTCAGAAACCAGTTGATCTTCAGCCATAACTTTACCGTGATCGCATAAAATTTCGTAAGCTAAATTATGAATCTGTCGCATTGACGGATCCATCGAAATTCGAGCTAGTTTTTTGATGGCAACGGCTTCAATCTGTCGCACTCTTTCACGAGTGATAGAGTAGCTTTTCCCAATCTTATCAAGCGTTTCTTTTTTATTGCCTCCCAGCGAAAATCTTCGTTCCACTACGTCTCTTTCTTTTGGACTTAATAAGTCTAATAAACGAGACATAAGCTCGGAGAAGTTAACATCAACGATTTGTTTTTGCGTCATTAAAGGCCTTTAAATAAAATAAAACACAACTAAGTTACTAGTCAAAATTTAAGCATTTGTTAAAGCGTTGTCAAACTTTTTATAGGAGATCTGCAAATGCTTCAGCCAGCGGACAAGCGTGTTTATCAAACCTGATTTTACCACTTTCTAAGCGTATTACTCGCGGATTTAATTTTTGAACCATGACCGGGTCATGGGTGGCAAATAACAGTGTAAGATTAGTTTTTTGATTTAAGTAAAGCAGCAGCTCGGCAATCTCTCTCGAATTTTTTGGATCTAGGTTTCCAGTGGCTTCATCAGCAATTAAAATTTTAGGATTGTGCGCTAGGGCACGAGCAATTGAGACTCGTTGCCGTTCACCGCCAGACAATTCGCGTGGAAAGCGGTCTTTTTTCTCTTCTAGACCCACCAATTTTAAAAGTTCTGGCACTCTCGCGCGGACTAAGTCTGCTTTTCCGCATATTTCAAGCGCAAAGGCGACGTTCTCAAAAACGGTTTTCTGCGGTAACAAACGAAAGTCTTGAAAGATGATCCCGATTTGCCTTCGGTACTGTTGAACACTGGTGAAAGACAAATCTCCTAACGAAATATCGTCGAGTAAAATTTCGCCCCCGCTCGGCTTTTTTTCGGCTACTAGTAAACTAAAAAGCGATGATTTACCGGCACCTGAGGCGCCGAGAATCGCTACGACTTCGCCTGGTTTAACGCTAAAATCTAGACCATCTAGAACGGGCGAGTTACCGATTTTAAGGCTGACGTTTTTAAAGGTTAGCATGTGGGCCTAAGTATGGTTAAAATTAAGACGACGGCAATTGATTTGCGAATTTCGGCGTGGTCTTTAGAGTGAGATTGATGAAACTATTTACTTCTCTGTTATTATCTATTTTCGCCTTTGCGGCACTGCCTTTAACCAGCTTTTCGCAGGCTATTCCGACGCTCGATTTTTTCCATGGAAGAGAGTGTCCTCACTGCCAGAATCAAAAAAAGTGGTTCCCAACTCTTAAGCAGGCTTATCCAGATATTGTTATCAATGAATATGAAGTTTGGCATGATACTGAAAACCAAGCTCTTTGGGCCGCAACTTTAGCCGAAATTGGAGAAACGCCATCGGGGGTTCCTTCTAACATAATTGCGGGGCAGCAAATTACAGGTTTTTCTCCTGATCGTATTTTAGCCGCCTTAGAGGCCAATTACGGCCCACCGGCAGTGGATGTAACTACCATTGAAATTACTGAGGAAGAGAATGGCGCTCTGGATCTTACGCTTATTTTGATCGTACTGGCCGGACTTGGTATTGCAGGCGGTTTTGCCTTGCTTGGAAAAAAATCTTAAATTTCGTTTTATGAAATATTTGTACACTTTAGGAATCGCTTTTTTGTGGCCGAGTTTGGTGAGCGCCCAATCGGGTAGTAGTGACGCTTGGTGGTCGGGGTTTTTAGATTACTCCTGGCCGTTAATGAGTTTCGTGCTTGGCCTGATTGATGGCTTCAATCCGTGCGCCATGTGGACGCTGTTTATTTTGCTTGGTTTTTTATTAACCATGGAAGATAAGCGTAAGCGATGGTTGATAGGAGGAGTGTTTATTGCCAGCTCTGGCATAATTTATCTAGCAGCGCTATTTACCTATTTAATTGGGTTTCAGGCGATGACGACCGTTATTGCGACTAAATCAATGACCTATGTCTTTACCTTGATAGGCTTAATGTCGATTATAGCCGGTGCCTGGGCGGTTTATAATCATCGTAACAAGGGTATTGAGTGTGAGGTGCGTGATGCTGATAGTAAAAAGAAGTTTCACCAAAAGCTGGGGGCTATTTTAGAGAAAGAACAATTATGGCTCGTACTGGGTGGCATGGTGTTATTGGCGTTTTCGGTTAATGCGTTTGAGTTGCTCTGTTCGTTTGCGATTCCAACCGTGTTTACTTCAACATTGGTAGCTTTAGAACTTGATTGGTGGCAAAAAATTAGTGCCATTTTGATTTATGATTTTGCTTATATTTTAGATGATTTAATTGTGTTTACGATCGCCATGAAAACCTTATCTTTAAAAGTTTTTAGTCCGAAGGTAACGCAAATGGCCAATTTAATTGGGGGCGTATTATTAATCATGATTGGACTTTTGTTGCTCTTTGATTCTGAAACGCTGACTTCGTTGATGGCGTAATGTATGTAAAAGCCCTACTCTTGCAAAAAAATCTATAGAGTCGCTCTAGCCTGGTTTTGCGAATAATCGTATAGTGGATCTTGAAAATATGAATCAAAAATTAGCGCCTGTTGAAGCCGCCTTTACTGCCAGACGTTGGCGGGTGACGCTCGGGGTTCGTGAAGTGTTACGAGTGCTGGGAGAACATGATTATTTTTTGTCAGCACATGAAATGGAAAAAATTCTTAACCATTCTCTAGACGTTACCACTATTTATCGGGTGCTTGAAAAATTACAAGAAGTGCGATTTGTGCACGAATTTCAGGGTAAATGGCGACTGTGCTCAGATTGTAATAATCAAACAGAGTCACATCACTTTTTGATTTGCGAAAGCTGTGCGAGTGCGGAAGAAATATTTTTAGATTACCATGAAGCGATTTCAGACCAACTAGCGCGTGAAAAGCAGTTTTTACTGAAGAAAGTACACCTAGGGTTCTTGGGTACATGCCGAAACTGTCGTTAGGGTTGAGCCTGGATTTTATTCACAAATTGACTTTTAAAAGCCCTTTGGTAGACTGACTTTGAGATGATTTTAAAACGTCTGTTTATAGATTTTATATACCGATTGATCGCTGGCCTATGCCAACGACTTCGTGATTTAGCGCTTGGCTTAAGCCTTGTAGCGCTTTCTTTAGATGAATTTAAGAACATTTCATTCCTTAATCCTATTTTAAGCAATGGACATTTTGTATATTATTTTGGCCTTGGGGGGCGTAGCCCTGGGTTCAGTTGTGTCGTACCTGTTTGTACGGCCGCGAACCAAATTACTCGAAGAAACCGCTAAAGGAGAAGCGCAGCGTATGCGACAAAACGCGGAAGTTGATGCGGAAAGAATTTTAACCGATGGTCGTAAATACGCCGATCAGTTAAAAGAAAATGCTAAACGAGAAGAAAATGAGATGCGTGAGCGCTTGCAAAACCAGCAAGTACAAGCCGATGAACGTTTAATTCGCAAAGAAGAGCAGTTGGAAGCTAAAGCTGAGAAAGCTGAAAAAGCGCGTGAGGAGTACCAGCAGTCAGTGAAAGACTTAGACGTAAAAAAAGAAGAATTAAAAGCGCGTTTAAACGCTCAGAATGAAGAGCTCGAAAAAATTGCGCAGCTTAAACAAGAAGAAGCAAAGGCTTTGCTTATGATGCGCGTTGAAGAACAGTGTGAAGTTGAACTCGCTGAGTCTATGCGACGTAAAATTGAATCGATTGAAAAAGCGGCGGACGAAGAAGGTTCTAATATTATTGTGCAGTCTATCCAGCGCTTTGCCTCGAATGTGACCTCCGAGTCTACAGTAACGGTGGTAAAAATTGATTCGGATGATATTAAAGGAAAAATTATTGGTCGAGAAGGTCGTAATATTAATGCCTTTGAAATGCTAACGGGCGTCGACGTCATTGTGGATGATACGCCGGGCACGATTACGCTGTCATCATACGATACTTTCCGACGGTTTATAGCTAAGATCGCTTTAGAGAACTTAGTAAAAGATGGGCGTATTCATCCTTCTAAAATTGAAGAAGCAGTACAGGAAGCGGAAAGCAAAGGTGAAAAAATGTTAATTGAAATTGGGCAGAAGGCCGCCCTAGAATTGGGAGTTTCTGGGTTGCCAGATGCCATCCTTAAATTAGTTGGAAAGCTTCGATTTCGATCTTCATACGGGCAAAATGTATTACAGCATTCAATTGAAGTGGCCTATCTTTCTGAAGGTTTAGCTCATTACCTACCAGGGGCCGATGCAGAAATGCTTAAAAAAGCCGGACTTTTGCATGATATTGGAAAAGCCGTATCGCACGAAGTTGAAGGAGGCCATGCGGTAATTGGAATGGAAATTCTACAAAAATTTGGAATTGAAGAGCCGGTCATTACCGCTATGAAATCGCATCATGAGGATTTCCCGTATGAATCACTTGAAGCGCGAATCTTACAAGCGGCCGATGCTATTTCGGCCTCTCGTCCTGGAGCGCGTCGTGAAACCATGGAGAAGTACATTAAACGGTTAAAAGAGTTAGAAGCTATTGCGGGCGCGTTTAAAGGCGTCGAAAAGGTATTTGCGATTCAAGCTGGACGAGAAGTGCGAGTGTTTGTTAATTCGGCCCAAGTAACGGATGTTGAATCTGAAAAACTAGCGCTTGAGATCGCTCAAAAGGTTGAGAGTGGGATGCAGTATCCAGGTCAGGTTAAAGTGATCGTGATTCGTGATTCTCGCTTTGAAGGGGTGGCCCGCTAAATTGTTTAAGTCTACTAAATTTAAAAGGATCGAAATATTTGGTCCTTTTTTATTGCGTAAACTTCATCCGCCAAATAGTTTCGCCTTTCGCCATTTTTACCTTTTCCCAATCGGTCGGAATGCCGTGTACAGAAGCATCAAAGCGTTTAATGCTTTGGTATGGTGTTTCCTCAAGGTATTCTAAGGTCTCTTCAAATAAAAATTGTTGATCGGTTTGAAATACAACCTCAGTCTCGTTTGGTAGCCATGTTGCTAGGTCATTGCAAAACTTAGTGGTAATAAAACGTCGCTTTTTATGGCGGTCTTTAAACCACGGGTCAGGGAAATTCACAAAAATTTGTTCTATTTTGGCGCCTTCTTTAAGGCATGGTTCTAAAATATTTCTAAAGTTACGCCCTGCATCGCCATCAAACACGGCAAAGTTGGGGCGGTCTTTAAATTTTTCTCGCAGATGCTCGGCAATAGGCAGACGAATTTCAAAACAAATAAAATTATGCTCGGGAAATTTGTCAGCTAACTCCGCCATAAACTCCCCTTTAAAAGCGCCTACATCCACAAAAATTGGCTTGTTGTTGCCAAACCCTGCAAACGTAAATTCTTGAAGATTAGCCAAAGGGTTTGAGTGGGTGCGAGTTCTTTTAATGGTATTCATCGTGGCTGATTTAACGTTTAATTTTGTAAAATGCAATTTGACCCGAAACTTAAACCTTATTACATTAACTTTGTAGATGAATTTACAAACTTTGGTTGCGACTATGATGATGCCCCTGCAAACGGGCAGTCGGATTAGTGTGTAGCCAAACTTAAAGCGCTCAAATTACTAACCGCCTGCCCAAGGTGGTTTTTTTATTATTTAAACTTACAATATGTCACTCATTAATTATGCCGGCGATCCGACACTTAAAGACTTAACTGGGGTAGAAGATAAGGCTCGAGGTGAAACCGCTCGATTTCGGGAGCTTCACTTTGGTATCGCTAATTTAATGCCTGATTCGGCTTATTTTCAAACCATCAAAGATTGGGCGCAGTTGATTAATTTAGCGGACCAATCACTGCAAATTCATTTACATTACTTAAATTTAGAGGGCGTAGAAAGGCACGGAGAGGCCGCTGCGCATGCCCAAGCATATGGTAAAAGAGTCGAAGTGGCGCTGGAGGCAGGTTTAGACGCGTTGATTGTTACCGGGGCTAATACTGAACATGACTTTGAAACCCTGAGAGATGTGCCTTATGCGAAAGATTTTAAGAGATTAGTAGCCGCCATTGAGTCTGGACCCGTTACTTCTGGTTTATTTTCTTGTTTTGCCTTTCATACGTTACTCGAAACAAAGTTTGGGGTGCAGCGTACCTTAGGCATACCAGAACGAGAGGACGAAAAAAACTGGGGTGTGATTCCCCACTTTGTGCCGCAACCGGCGCGACAGCATTTTTTAACGCGCGGTGGAGACACGCATTTTGATGGCATTTCTTCGAGGTGGGGCGACATAAGTGCCGAGCAAGCCACAGAAGCTGGATTTTTGGTTTTAAATCAGGCCGACAACGTGCGGCAATCGGTTGGGGCGGCTACGGATTCTAAAATGAATTTTGTGGGCCTACAAACGCACTCTGAATACGAATCGCTGGGCTTATTAAAAGAGTATTTAAGAGATTGGAACTTGTATCAAGCGGGTACTTTGAGCGAACCGGTTTTTCCTACTTTCCTAACAGAAACTGGCATAAAAAAGTTAAAAGAATTTACCAGCCGAGGGGCGTCGAATTCGACGCAAAGAAAATTATTTTATACCGAGATTGAGCCAGAAGTGAGAGTCACCTGGAAAGCGCCGGGTACGGCTTTTATTCATCGTTGGGTGAGTGGGGTTTTAAAGCTGACGAGCTATGATCGGCACAAAAAATATATGAACGGGGTTGATCCTGAAAATCCGCTTAAATTTCTGGATTCTCAAATGTAAGTATTGTGCTGCTTATTTAGTTGACGTAAGTCCTTAAATTGGGTTAGATAGAGACGAAAAAATGACCCACATTTTATCCACTTCACGTTTCTCTCGACGACCTTCTGGTAAAGGCCGAAAGGAAGTTTAGTGTCTCTGCTTACTAGTCTTTAAGATCGCCCTATTTCAAGTGGTGGTCTTTTTATTAACTTTCTTATTTTAACCCCACAAAATATGTCTACAGCTCAACAAATCCCCTTTCTAGAAGCACAAGATCCCGTTATGGCGGCCGCCATTCGTGGTGAAGAAGCCCGTGAAGCGAACGGTCTTGAACTCGTTCCTTCAGAAAATTACGTTTCTAAAGCCACCCACGAAGCGCTTGGAAGTTGTTTCACGAACAAATACTCAGAAGGTTTACCGGGTAAACGTTACTACGGTGGCCAAGAGTTTACCGATACGATTGAAAATATTTGTATTGAACGCGCGTGTAAGTTGTTTAATTGTAAATACGCGAACGTTCAGCCTTTGTCTGGTGCGCCCGCTAATTTAGCGGTGTACTCGGCTTTAATGGAACCCGGTGACACGATTATGGGAATGGACCTTTCTCACGGAGGACACTTAACGCATGGTAATCCGCACACGCACTCGGCTAAAATTTATAATTTCGTGACGTACGAAATGAAAGACGCTGACACCGGTGAAATTGATTACGAAGAAATGCGAGAAACAGCGCTGCGAGAAAAACCAAAAATTATAATCGCGGGTTTCTCGGCTTACTCTCGAGAATTGGATTACCAAAAGTTCTCTGATATTGCCAAAGAAGTAGGCGCCTATGCGGTAGCAGACATGGCTCATATTGCTGGTTTAATTGCGGGTGGCGCGCTAAAAAATCCGTTTGATTACGGGTTTGACGTGATTTTAACCACGACGCACAAATCACTACGTGGACCACGAGGGGGCATGATTTTGATTAAAGATGACGAAAAAATCTTTAAGAAAGTGAACCGAGCGATTTTCCCAGGGTTACAAGGTGGCCCACACATGAACAATATTGCTGCTAAAGCGGTAGCGTTTGGTGAAGCGCTTCGACCTGAGTTTAAAGATTATTGTCAGCAAATTTTGAAAAACGCCAAAGCGATGGCGGATGTATTTGCCGCGCAGAACGTACGAATGCTGGGTGGTGGTACTGAAAATCATCTGATTCTAGCGGATGTATTTGGTTCGCTTAATGTTACGGGGCAAGAAGCCGAAACGGTACTCGATGAAGTAGGAATTACGTTGAACAAAAACTCTATTGCTGGTGAAACGAGAACGATGTTTGACCCGTCTGGAATTAGATTTGGTACGCCAGCGATTACCACTCGAGGACTTAAAGAAGCCGAATGTACGCGAGTGGCGGAACTGATGATTGAAGCGATGAAAAATAAAGATGATCAAGCGAAGAAAGACGAAATTCGTGAAGAGATTCGAGGAATTGCTCACGCATTCCCATTGCCAGATAGTTTTATTAAGGCTTAGAAATTTAAAAGTTAGATCCCGGGATGTAATTCACAGTGAATTTGCTCATCCCGGGATCGGTTAAGCGGAAAGAAAAAGCCCCACCGTTGTGTGGCTTTTTTTACAGACTTAACAAATCTCCCCACCCCCTAAACAAACTTTCATATCTTCATCGTAAAATACAATGGATTGCCCAGGAGTAACGGCGCGTTGGGGTTCATCAAAGGTAACTTTAATAGTTTCAGGAGACCGGTCTCCTGAATTTATATTTGAACTTAGGAGACCGGTCTCCGGTTTAACCTCGACCGTACACGCTTGAAAATCTTGTCGGTATCTAATTTTGGCCGTTAGCTTTGTTTCGCTTGGCGCTTTACCAGCCACCCATTTTAAACGATTCGCTGAAAGCTCGGTTTGAAAGAGTCTGGGATTATCGTCGTTCTGACACACGATAATTTGGTTTAGGTCACAATCCTTTGCTAACACAAACCAAGGCGCTTCAGAGTAGCCTTTAACGCCGCCTACGTTAAGGTTGCGTCGTTGGCCGATGGTATAAAAGCTCAAACCAATGTGCTTTCCGATAATATCGCCTTTTTCCGTCACAATTTCGCCGGGCGTTTGTTCGAGGTATTTTTTTAAAAACTCCATGTGGTCGCGTTCTCCTACGAAGCAAATTCCCGTGGAATCTTTCTTTTTGGCATTATGAAAACCGGCCTCTAGGGCCATCTCTCGAATGCGTGGTTTGGGCAAATCGGCTAACGGAAATAAAGTTTTGCTTAACGCGGCTTGTTGCAGCGTGTATAAAAAGTAAGTCTGATCTTTATTGGCGTCGTGTGGAACTTGGAGTTCAAACAGGCCTGTCTCTTCATTAAAATAGTTTTTAGCGTAATGACCAGTCGCTATGTAATCGGCGCCTAGTTTTTCAGCCGCCTCTAAAAAAACTTTGAACTTAATAAATTGGTTACACAAAATGTCTGGGTTGGGGGTTCTAAACAAACGGTGTTGTTCTAAAAAGTAATCAAACACGTCGCGCCAGTACTCTTTTGCAAAGTTAAAACTATAAAACTGAATGCCGAGATGAGCCGCTACGTTGCGGGCGTCTAAAGCGTCAGAGGCAGCGGGGCAATGCGGGTCATCTTTATCGTCCCAGTTTTTCATAAAAACTCCCACGACTTCATAGCCTTGGTCGATTAAAAGCTTGGCGGTAACACTTGAATCAACGCCGCCGGACAAGCCGACGACGACTCTTTTTTTACTCATAAATTATTGTCTGCTTAAGCCAGAAACATAACCGCGGTGCTGGCGATGAAAAGTAACAGAATAAAAGCGGTGATGATTTTGAATTTAGTTTTGTTCTTTGCGCGCATGTTTAGAAGGAGTTATTTCGATAGTAAATTTAATTTTTTGTGGTCTTAAGTCAACTTGAAGCTTTTAGCTGGGCGCGCCTGATACTTTAGCGGGCTGAATGACGTGATTGTTGAATTCCCAGCCAATTTCCAGCATTCTTACCACCGTGCCAGCCTCGCCTTCTTCCACCATTAAAACTTCGTGTTTGTCAGGATCAATGCTTTCGCCCGCTTGAGGGCTAATATCGTTTAAACCTTGTGTGCGTAGGTTTTCAAAAAATTTCTCTACCACTTGTTGTACCGCTTCATCTTTGCTGTGAGCCGCGCCCAAGCTGAGTTCTAAAAAAGAGGGAAGCGCTTTTTCAAGGAAAGCCACGACGGCTTGATCAGACCACTTGGCCTGTTCGCCGCTTAAACGGCGACGGAAATTATCTAAATCAGCCATGGCTCGTAAGCTGGCGGCCTGAGCCGCTTCTGCTTTTTCATTAGAAGCTTCGAGCAGCGTTTCTAATTCTAGAATTTTATCTTCCAGCGGATTTGGTTTTGGGTCTGTTTTCTTTTGATTCATCACGCCCGATCCTATAAATTTTTACTGACTTTGCCAAGCGCATTTAAAGCCAATCTACTTTTTCTTCTACCATGACAAAACCAACGCCAGAACCGTCGATTCCGAATGTAAATGTATGGGCTCGCATGGGGCACGTTTGGACGAACCTTAACTTTATTAAAACGGTGTTGTATCCAGAAAAAGATAAGGTGGTGAGCCGCACCTGGATTTTTTGGTTTGTGTGGAACACTATTTTGGCCGTCGTTCTAAGTGTAGCGGTGTGGTTTGTGTTTGCGCAAAGCGGTATTAAATGGATAGAAAATGAATGGTGGAGCACCGTTCCAGACTTTCAAGCTCAAGTAGAAGATGGCGTTTTTAGCACTAATTTACCCCAACCGTACGTTATTTTTGAAGAAGCGGGTGAAGCCTTAATTGTGATTGATACTGATGAAACGGTCTACTCTGAAGAAAGTCTGAGAGATTACCGAGGCGGTTTGGTAGTAACGGCTAATGAGATGATCGCGCGCGAAGAAACAGGCGAGTACAGAATCGTTAATTTTAGTGAATTTGAAGAAAATCTAGCGTTCACTAAAGCGGATGTTGCCACTTTCTGGTACGCCTCTAAACCTACTTTCATTGGTATTGCCATCGCCGTTGTGTTTGTAGGGCTGTGGTTTTGGTTGTGCGTACTTCGGCTTATCAGTGCGGCCTGGTGGGCGTTAGTATTTTGGTCTATTGGCGCCATGGCTTCGATTCCAAATTGGACGTTTGGGAAAAGTTATCTCAGTGTTTTAAATTTTTACAGTATTCCACTCGTCTTTGAGGCGGGATTGTTATTGATTGGCGTTGGGATTTTACCTTTCTCAACCTTGCTGGTATTTGGGTTCGTGTTTGGGGTTAATTTCTATAACTTCAAAAAAGAGTCTTTAAAAGTCTAGGCTGTACAGCGCGCTGATTATTTTTATCATTCAAGCGACTAATTTTTAAATTTTATTTTATGTTAAGTATCTCAGAAATTAAAACCGGGGTTCACATTGAGCTAGACGGCCAACCGTACACCGTGACGTGGAACCAATTTGGTAAAACCGCTCGGCAAGGAGGAAATATGAAAACCAAGTTAAAAAACTTGATGACGGGTTCAACGATGGAAAAAACCTTTTCGGGAAACGATAAAGCCGAACCGGCTGATATTAGCTACAAACGCGCTCAGTTTTTATACGCTACGGGAGATGATTACGAGTTTATGGATAATGAAACCTACGAGCAAATGGCGTTTACAAAAGCACAGTTAGGGGACACGGTTAATTTTTTATCGGATGGCATGGAAGCTGACGTTCAGTACTTCAATGGTCAGCCGATTAATGTACAAGTACAACCAAAAATGACGTTTGAAATTATTGAAACCGAGCCGGGTGTTAAAGGTAATACGGCTGGAAACGTAACTAAAGACGCGACGATCAGCACGGGACTGGTAATTAAAGTGCCGCCTTTTTTAAACAAAGGCGATAAAGTGGTGGTTAATACTTTAAGTGGCGAATACGTAGAAAGAGCGAAGTAAGCCAATTGCAAACAAGTTTTTATAATCCTAGTGCCATTTGGTACTAGGATTTTTTGTGCTTCAAGAAGGCTTTGTTAAGAGGGCTTGATAAAAAGGGTTAACTCTGCTATAATCGCCCGATGATTTTAGGACTTTCGGCTCTCGTATTTGGCACTTCCGCCCTGACGCCGAACGATCTAATGACAACCAAGGCGCCCGTGCAAGTGACTCGTACTAAAAATTCAAGTTTTGATGTGTCGGCGCACATTAAAGCGGGACTGCAAGAGCGAAACCGAATGAGTGCCGCCAAACCTGCCAATACACCAGAAATTTTGTCTGAAGCTTTTACAAATTATAAAGATTTAACGGTTTCGGCGGCGCTCGTAAGTCGGGCTTTAGATCCAGAAAATTGGGTGGCTCAAGGCGCACATTTTGATCCGCAATTTAACAATAAATTAGTGCAGAGTGTTCAAGAGCCTTTTTTGCAAGATCATGGTATTAAAGAGGTTATTTCGGTTGGAGTCAGTGATTTTGCGGGATCGGATGCGCGACGAATGCAAAATATTAACGCGACGATTGCCAAATTTGATGGCCAAATTATTAAAAAAGGAGAAACATTTTCATTTAATGATTTACTTGGCTCGGTGAGCGAGGAAGAAGGTTTTACTTACGCCCGGGTATTGCTTAACAGTGCTAACGCGTGGGGACTTGGTGGGGGCGTGTGCCAAATTTCTACCAATGTTTTTCGAGCCGCTTTAAATGCAGGGCTTACCATTGATCAGCGCCGAGCGCATTCAGTTAAATTTGAAAAATATGAACCGGCTGGTTTAGATGCCACTATTTATCTGGGTGAAATAGATTTACAATTCACCAATAACACTCCAGGTGATATTTTGATGAAGTTTGCTATGCGCGATGAAAAAATGGTAACTGTTTTTTATGGCACTAAAGACACACGGCAAGTCTCGGTTGCAAAAACAAAACACTGGGAAGGCTACGATGGTAGAGAGGCCGCACATTGGGAGCGAAAAGTGCAGTACGCTGGTCATGAAGAAGGCAAACTTTTTGTATCTAATTACCGACCGCTTGTAACTGAAGATACGGAAGAAGTGGCGAGTACAGAATAAAATTTAAGATTTAATTTCTGGCAATAATTCTTTCAAGACTCAACCTCCGTCCAGAATTTGTTCTTGATTAGACTCTGGGCGAAACCCGAACTTTAATCTTAGAGTTTTGCCAGAGATTTAGATTGGGTCTAAGTAGCCTTGGCACAGGCTTCACAAAATGAATTTAAAGCTGCTAAGCCGTCGTTTTGATAGATGTTTATTAACTCTGAACCGATAATGGCCCCATCAGCGCCAGCGTCTTTTAGTGCCTGAATGTGCGCTGGGGTAGAGATACCAAACCCAACACACAGTGGCAATTGGGTTTGCGATTTAAGTTCTGTTACCAGTTTCAACGTATCATCGGTTAAATCACTTTTAGCGCCGGTAATAGATGGCTTTGAAACCGTGTATACAAAGCCACCTGAGTGCAGATAAATTTGTTCTCGTCTAGTTTGTGGCGTGTTGGTCGACAGTAAAAAGACTAAATCAATTTCGTTGTCAGCCGCAGCAGTTTTTACAATCGCAATTTCTTCAACGGGTAGTTCTGGAATCAAAACCGAATCCACGCCTGCCTTTTTGCAGTCTTTAAAAAATTCGTTAATGCCATACTGTAGCACTAAGTTTAAATACACTAGTAAGCCAATCGGTTTATCGGGGAAAGCGGTTCTGATTTCGGCAATCTGCTTTAAACATTTATGGGTGTTGGTGCCCGCTTCTAGGCTGCGGTTAACCGCTGCTTGGATGGTAGGGCCGTCGGCTAAGGGATCTGAAAATGGCAGTCCGAGTTCTAAGATATCGGCGTGGTGCGCCATCGTTTTAACCGCGGCTAATGAGGCTTCTGGATTGGGGTCACCCAACATCCAAAAAGGGATAAAGGCAATTCGTTCCTCTTTTTTTAATTGGGCGAAGGTATGGTGGTATCGATTCATTTTTCTTTTGTTTCTAAATATTCAAATACGGTGTGCAAGTCTTTATCGCCTCGTCCTGACAAATTAACCAGTAATACGTCTTCAGGCTGCATTTTAACCGCTCGTTTATAGGCTTCGGCGAGCGCATGGGCCGTTTCTAAGGCGGGAATAATTCCCTCGCAGCGAGAAAATTTTAAAAGCGCGTCCATAGCTTCATCATCGGTAATGCCTACATATTCAGCATCCCCTAGTTGATCTAAATAGGCATGAATAGGCGACACGCCTGGGTAATCCAGTCCGGCGGATATAGAATGGCTCTCTTCAATCTGGCCGTTATTATCACAGTTCACTTTACTAATACTACCGTGCAAACACCCCTTCACTCCCCGTCCAATGGTGAGACCATGTTTTATATTATCGCCGGCTGGTTCAACCCCAACGAGCTTTGTATCTTTGTCATTTAAAAAGGCCTGAAAAATACCAATCGCATTGGACCCGCCACCGACACAGGCTAACACTTGATCGGGTAGTTTTCCCGCTTGTGCTTGAATTTGTTCGCGGGCTTCTTGCCCGATGACGCGGTGAAACCTAGCCACCATTTCTGGAAACGGATGCGGCCCGGCCGCGGTTCCAAACATGTAATAGGTGTCATCGGCGTGAGAAATCCAATACCGCATAGCTTCGTTAATGGCGTCTTTAAGTGACGCTGAGCCAGTTTCGACACTTATTATTTCCGCCCCTAATAAACGCATACGCTCTACATTCACTTGTTGCCGCACCGTATCTTTAGCGCCCATAAAAACTTTAACGGGCATATTAAAATGCGCTCCCGCCATAGCGGTGGCAATACCGTGTTGCCCAGCGCCCGTTTCGGCAATCAGGTATTTAGCGCCCATTTCTCGAGCAATCAGAGCTTGGCCTAACACATTATTAGTTTTGTGGGCGCCCCCGTGAAGTAGATCTTCTCGTTTGACCCAAATTTGCGCTCCATTTTTTGGGCCATAATTTTTAGCGTGATAAATGGGTGTCGCGCGCCCAGCAAAGTTTTGGAGTAAGTTTTCAAACTCAGCTTGAAGCGCTTTAGACTTTTTAAAATCTTCAAATACGGACGCCACTTTTTTGAGCACTGGTTGTAATAATTCAGGGGCAAAGCACCCGCCAAATTCACCAAAGTGTCCACCGGAATTTTCAATAAAATTTGTCATGTTGTACTGGTTCAACGGTACAGGGGTTTCTCTATAAATCAAGCTTATTTTTTATGAAAAATTCGGGGGCTCGCTTGGGCGGTAGGATACACGACCAGGCTTTCGATATTCACGTGTGGGGGCCGGGTAACGCAGTATATAATGTTGTCGGCAATATCAGCGGCGGTTAATTCGGTAAAACCTTTATAAACGTTATCGGCCTTGGCTTTGTCGCCCTTAAAGCGGACGGTTGAAAATTCGGTATTAACCGCCCCTGGGGCAATGTCGGTGACTCGAATACCCGTTGCGACTAAGTCTATACGGAGTGACTTTGAAATCATTTGCACAAAGCTTTTGGTACCGCCATAAACGCTGCCACCTTCGTAGGCCTCTAAACCGGCCGTAGAACTTAAGTTAACCATGTGGCCTTTGGTAGCTTTTAAAAACGGAATAGCGAGCTGCGCTACTTTTAAAAAGCCTTTGATATTTACGTCTATCATTTCTTCCCAGTCATTAAAATCATAATCTTCAAATGATTCTTTCCCGCGTGACAGGCCGGCGTTGTTAATAAGCATATCTATTTTAAGTTCTGCAATGTCTTGGTAAAAACGCTCAACAGCTTTTATATCAGACACATCGAGGCTGTATGTTTTAACTTCAACCCCGTATTTTTCGGTTAGGTCTTTATGTAGGTTCTCTAGTCGGTCTTTACGCCGAGCCACAATAATTAAGTTTTTTCCAAGCGCGGCTAAGCTTTCGGCTGTGGCTTGCCCAATGCCACTAGAAGCACCAGTAATAAGGGCGTAATGATTTTTATTGATATGGGTTTTCATGAGTTTTGGATGACGAGGTTAAAGATAAATTACCAGGCAGATGTGAATTATTTAGGAAAATCTTTTCGGGGAGAATAATCTCGGTATTAAAAGGGGCGATTAATTTAAGCCGTACAAACCGATAGAAAAATAACTTTTCAGCGGTAATCGATTGAACTTTGGCCCAAGGGATAACAAGTGGTTTATGTCCAAAGCTAAAGGGGTAAAATAGTTTTAGTATCAGTGCGTAGCGGGTGGTATTTACGCTAAGACAATTTTTGTAATTCGCTTTATTAAATTTACCGGATTGAAATCGAAAAGTCTGCGAACTTTCACCGATAACTTGCGGAGTCGCATGAGAACCAAGCTGGCTATAAAGTCTTTTCCAGCCGGAAATAAAAGACACTAGTTGCAGCGAGCCAATCCAAATTAATATAAAGAAAAGGAAAGGCGCTAAAACTATTAAAATATCTAAGATCTCATAACTCATTGGCTAGGGTTTTAAACAGTGACGTCATTGTATCACAAATAAGATCTGGTTTTGAGAATTCAAGCTGTGTATGGCTGTGTACGC
>Ga0307971_1000735_pt1 | contig 16671 bp, 9 predicted proteins | sample OrgLakmetagen714_FD_201820 | JGI IMG/M metagenome (GOLD analysis project Ga0307971, IMG submission 201820) | Saline water microbial communities from Organic Lake, Antarctica - #714 | ecosystem: Environmental > Aquatic > Non-marine Saline and Alkaline > Saline | place: Antarctica: Organic Lake... | reverse complement strand
TAGATTTTGCCGGAGAAATTCACGCTGGCGCCGTGGGTCAGGTGGCCACCGTGGGCCAGGCTCATGCCCAATACCGTATCGCCCGGATTCAGCAGCGCTAAAAATACCGCCGAGTTGGCCTGTGAGCCAGAGTGCGGCTGCACGTTGGCGTAGGCTGCTCCGAACAATTCTTTGGCGCGATCAATAGCCAGCTGCTCGGCAATGTCTACAAACTCACAACCGCCGTAGTAACGCTTACCGGGATAACCTTCGGCGTACTTGTTGGTCAAATCGCTGCCCTGCGCTTCCATCACCCGCGGGCTGGTGTAGTTTTCCGACGCAATCAGCTCGATATGAGCTTCCTGGCGATGGCTCTCCGCCTGCATGGCGTTCCAGAGCTCGTCGTCAAAACCGGCGATTTTCATATCACGATTAAACATGGATGCGCTGCCTCTGTGTGCTTGGCTGACCGTAAATTTTAGCCCGCTATTCTAGCTCATTGTCGGGGGTAAAATCACCCTTTAAACCGCCAGCGACTGTTGACGCAGGCCAACACATAATTCCTCACTGCTCAAACCGAGGGCAGATTTAAAGCAGGGGACAGATTTGAAATCTGTCCCCTATCTACGAAACCTACTGCTTGGGGACAGATTTCAAATCTGTCCCCTGCCTGTGAACCCTGCTGACCGGGGACGGATTTTAAATCCGTCCCCTAGCCTGTGAAATCTGCTGCAATTGCTATAGCGGGGCCATTTCGCTACCTTACTGCGGTTAATTCCACACATTTGAAACCTTGGAGGATTCCACCCTTATGGCCCAGTACGTATACACAATGAACCGCGTTGGCAAAGTGGTTCCGCCCAAACGCGAGATACTCAAGGACATTTCCCTGAGCTTTTTCCCGGGCGCCAAAATTGGCGTGCTCGGCTTGAACGGGTCTGGCAAATCCACTCTGCTGCGCATCATGGCCGGCATTGATCAGGATTATTCCGGAGAAGCCCGCCCTCAGCCCGGCATTAATGTGGGCTACCTGCCCCAGGAGCCAGAGCTGGACGACAGCAAGACCGTTAAGGAGATTGTCGACGAAGCCGTATCTGAGGTTCACAACGCGCTAGCAGAACTTGACCAAGTGTACGCCGCTTATGCCGAACCGGATGCCGACTTTGACGCCTTGGCCAAAAAGCAGGAAAGACTGGAGGCTGTGATTCAGGCCACCGACGGCCACGACATTGAACGCAAAATGGAAGTCGCCGCCGATGCCCTGCGCCTGCCGGCCTGGGACCAGATGGTGAAAAACCTGTCCGGTGGTGAACGCCGCCGCGTTGCCCTGTGCCGCCTGCTGCTGTCGGGCCCGGACATGCTACTGCTGGACGAGCCCACTAACCATCTGGATGCCGAATCGGTTGCCTGGCTGGAGCGCTTTCTGCACGACTACGAAGGCACCGTTGTGGCCATCACTCACGACCGTTACTTCCTGGATAACGTTGCCGGCTGGATTCTGGAGCTGGATCGCGGCCACGGGATTCCGTTTGAAGGCAACTACAGTCAATGGCTGGAAAACAAGCAGAATCGCCTGGAAATGGAATCCAAGCAAGAAGCCTCACATCAAAAAGCCGTGAAACACGAGCTGGAATGGGTGCGCAGTAACGCCAAAGGCCGCCAGTCCAAGAGCAAGGCCCGCCTGGCGCGCTTTGAGGAAATGAGCTCGCAGGAATTCCAGAAGCGCAACGAAACCAACGAATTGTACATTCCACCCGGGCCCCGCTTGGGTGACCAGGTGATTGAAGTGAACGGCATTAGCAAAGCTTTTGGCGATCACCTGCTGTATGAAAACGTGTCTCTACAGGTACCACAGGGCGCCATCGTGGGCATCATCGGCGGTAACGGCGCGGGTAAATCGACCCTGTTCCGCATTATCGTCGGCGAAGACCAGCCCGATGCCGGCAGCATTACCGTCGGCGAGACCGTAAAGCTGGCTTATGTGGACCAGAATCGCGACCTGGACGGCAGCAAAACCGTTTGGGAGCTGCTCAGCGAAGGCCAGGACATTATCAAGATAGGCAACTACGAAACGCCGTCGCGGGCCTATGCCGGCCGTTTTAACTTCAAAGGCTCCGACCAGCAAAAGCGGGTGGGCGACTTGTCCGGTGGCGAGCGCAATCGCCTGCACCTTGCCAGCCTTTTAAAAGAGGGCGGCAACGTGCTGCTGCTGGACGAACCTACTAACGATCTGGACGTAGAAACCTTGCGTGCTCTGGAAGAAGCCCTGTTGAACTTCCCAGGTTCAGCTTTGGTGATCTCTCACGACCGCTGGTTTCTGGACCGGGTAGCTACTCACATTTTGGCGTTTGAAGACGACGGCGAAGTGATTTATTACGAAGGCAACTTCAGCGACTACGACGAAGACCACAAGAAACGCAAAGGCGATTCTGCCATGGTGCCGCAGCGCATGAAGTACAAAAAGTTAGCGTGATCTAGCCAGCTTTGGGAGTCTGCCCGCCCAAGGGCGTCAGCAGATTCCCTAATTCCCGCTCCAACAGAGCAGGATCCCCAAGATTCAGCTCCACCAGCCGGCGCAAATGCGTGGCGCTGTCCATATCTATGTACTGCACCTGAAATCCCAAACGCTGGTCTTCGACGTGGCGCAACACCACCGCCATCACAATACCGGCCTCGGTACCGTTCAGAAATACGGTTATCTCACAGGGCTCGTTCACTGCCACAACCCATTGCTGCGGACGTTGCAAAAGCACGCCTTTCAGCGAAATGTCCAGCACCTGAGCCTGCCAGATCTGCTCTTGCCACTGCACTTCACAGGCGGCATCAAACTCAATGCGGTGAAAACGGCGTTGCTCGGTAGCGGGGGTTGTCACAAAGAACTCCTGAAGACGGACTGTCTCATGACTATAGACCTGCCCAGGGCAAACCGGAAGCACCAATAGCTTGGCAGCGTGACTGCTGCTCTCCGCCCTGTTGGGCGGAGCCTCCCACTTCTTAGGCAACAACCGGGGACCGGACCGGGGACAGATTTGAAATCTGTCCCCTATCTTACTTTTTGGCCTTAGGGACAGATTTGAAATCTGTCCCTGGTCTTGTAGGGACGGATTTTAAATCCGTCCCTGGTATTGCGCTTTGGTCTTAGGGACGGATTTTAAATCCGTCCCTGGTATTGCTTTTTCACCAATATGTTTGCGCAGATTTTGCTAAAGTTCGTCGAGAGCCGTCAGCGCGTCACTCAGCTTTGTCACCGGAATAACCTTCATGCCGTTAATGGCTTTACGCGGGGCGTTGCCTTTTGGCACCAGCGCGTGGGTAAAGCCGTGCTTGGCCGCCTCGTTAATACGCTCCTGGCCGTTGGGTACCGGGCGAATTTCGCCGGACAGACCTACTTCGCCAAAAATCATCAGATCTTGCGGTAGCGCACGATCGCGAAATGACGACACAACAGCTGCCAAAAGCGCCAGATCGGCACTGGTTTCAGCGACTTTTACGCCCCCCACCACGTTCACAAACACATCCTGGTCCGCCACGTGCATACCACCATGACGATGTAAAACCGCCAGCAACATGGCCAGCCGGTTTTGATCTAGCCCCACGGCCACTCGCCGGGGATAACTACCCTGAGCCGTATCCACCAGCGCCTGAATTTCCACCAGCATGGGCCGGGTACCTTCCCACACCACCATCACCACACTACCGGGCGCGGCTTCTTCGCCACGATTCAAAAAGATAGCGGACGGGTTTTTCACTTCTTTCAGGCCCTGCTCCAGCATGGCAAACACGCCCAGCTCGTTCACCGCACCAAAGCGGTTTTTAATACCACGCAAGGTGCGATAGCGGCTATCGCTTGAGCCTTCCAGCAAAATGGAGCAATCGATCATGTGCTCCAGCACTTTTGGCCCGGCCAGGCTGCCGTCTTTCGTGACATGCCCCACCAATAGCAAAATGGTGCCGGTCTGTTTTGCAAAGCGGGTCAGAAACGCCGCGCTTTCACGTACCTGTGACACGCTGCCGGGCGCCGATTCGGAATCGGCCACGTGCATCACCTGAATACTGTCGATCACCAGAATTCGTGGCTTTTCCACTTCAACGATCTGTAACAGCCGCTCGACGCTGGTCTCTGACAGCATTTTCAAATCTGAGGTGGGCAGGCCAAGCCGCTTGGCGCGCATGGCTACCTGTTGCAGAGATTCCTCACCGGTTACGTAAAGCGCCGATACCGAGCTTGCCAAGTTGCACACAGCCTGTAACAGCAGGGTGCTCTTACCGGCGCCAGGGTGCCCGCCCATCAACACCGCCGAACCCTCTACCAGGCCACCGCCCAGAACCCTGTCGAATTCGGCCATGCCGGTGCTCAGACGAACCTGTTCCGCCAGACTGACATCATTCAGGCTCTGCACCGCCGACAGGCTGCCGGCAAAACCTTCGAAGCGGGAACCGCGGGCGCTTTTATTGGCCGGTGCCGAAACGCCGCGCACCTCACTGAGCGTGTTCCACTCCTTACAGGCCGTGCACTGGCCCTGCCACTTGGAGAAGTCGGCACCACAGTCGGTGCAGACAAACGCGGTTTTCACTTTGGCCATAAATCAGCTCTGGTACTGTTCGTTTTGATGGTGCTCTTAATCTTGGGGTGCTCTTAATCTTGGGGTGTTCCTAGTCTTGATGGTGCTCTTGGTCTTGGTGGTACTGAGGACTAAGCTCTACCACCGCTTCAATGAACGCGCCGGCGTGGGCAGGGTCTACATCCGGCGTAATGCCATGGCCCAGATTGAAAATATGGCCCGTGCCATGGCCAAAGCGGCGCAGAATATCGCCCACTTCTTCACGAATGCGCGCGGGGGGCGCATACAGCATGGTCGGATCCATATTGCCCTGCAGCACAACTTTGTCGCCCACTCGGGCGCGGGCGTCTCCAATGTCGGTGGTCCAGTCCAGGCCCACAGCGTCTGCGCCGCAATCGGCAATCGACTCAAGCCACTGGCCGCCGTTCTTGGTGAACACAATCACCGGCACCTTACGGCCTTCGCTTTCCAGATTCAGGCCAGCGATGATTTTACGCATGTACTTCAGGGAGAACTCTTCATAAGCCCAGGTGGTGAGTACGCCGCCCCAGGTGTCAAAAATCTGCACCACTTGGGCGCCGGCGCGAATCTGGCCGTTCAGGTAATCGGTAACCGCATCCGCCAAGTGGTCCAGCAACTTGTGCATGACTTCGGGCTGGCCGTACATCAGCTTTTTGGCTTCGCGGAAATCTTTCGACGAACCGCCTTCCACCATATAAGTGGCCAAGGTCCAGGGGCTGCCGGAGAAACCAATCAGCGGCACCCGTCCGTTCAGCGCACTGCGGATCGTCGACACCGCGTTCATCACGTAATCCAGGTCGACCTCGGCGTTGATTTTTGGCAGCGCGTCTACATCGGCAGCGGAACGGATGGTGTGTTTGAACTTCGGGCCTTCACCGGTTTCAAAATACAGGCCCAGACCCAGCGCGTCAGGAATGGTTAGAATGTCAGAAAACAGAATGGCTGCGTCCAGCGGGAAACGCTCTAGCGGCTGCAGAGTCACTTCACAGGCCAGCGGCGTGTTTTTGCACAAACTGAGAAAGTCACCGGCCTTGGCGCGGGTAGCGCGATATTCCGGCAGATAGCGACCGGCCTGGCGCATCATCCAGACCGGCGTGCGGTCTACGGGCTGGCCCATCAGGGCGCGAAGGAAACGATCGTTTTTCAGTTCAGTCATAAAAATGTCCAGCGTTCTCAGTCATTAAAGGGTCATAACATTCAGCAGACAATGATACCCCGTTTGTATCAATAAAAAAGGGCGACCTGTTTTTGACAGGCCGCCCTCCGATTTACATCAACGCCGATTTCAGATATCCAGATAATCCAAAATGCCTTCGGCGGCCTGGCGACCTTCCCATATGGCCGTTACCACCAAGTCGGAGCCCCGCACCATGTCGCCGCCGGCAAACACCTTGGGATTGCTGGTCTGGAAGGCAAAATCCGCCTGCTCCGGCGCCGTTACCAAGCCGGAATCGCTGGTGCTCACCTGGTGCTGACCGAACCATTCTGCCGGGCTGGGGCGAAAACCAAAGGCCACCAGCACCGCGTCTGCAGGAATGATTTCCTCACTGCCCGGAATCACTTCCGGCCGGCGGCGACCGTTTTCGTCAGGCTCGCCAAGCTCGGTAGACACCACTTTTACGCCTTCCACCTGACCGTCACCGACGATAGCCACCGGCTGGCGATTAAACATGAAGTTCACGCCTTCTTCGCGGGCATTCGATACTTCCCGCCGTGAGCCGGGCATATTGGCTTCATCGCGACGGTAAGCACAGGTTACGCTGGCGGCTTGCTGGCGAATGGAGGTGCGATTGCAATCCATGGCAGTGTCTCCGCCACCGAGCACCACCACTCGCTTACCCTGCATATCGATGAAGTCCTCAGTACTGACTTCAAAGCCCAGACGGCGATTTACGTTAGAAATCAGAAATGGCAGAGCCGCATGAACGCCGGCCAGATTTTCGCCGGGGAAATCACCTTGCATGGTGGTGTAGGTGCCCATGCCCATAAATACCGCATCGAAGTCGCTGAGCAAATCGCTCATCTGGATGTGTTTACCCACCTCGGTGGACAGGCGGAATTCAACGCCCATTTCTTCAAACACTTTGCGGCGGCGTGCCATTACCGACTTTTCCAATTTGAACTCGGGGATGCCAAAGGTCAGCAGTCCGCCAATTTCCGGATAAATGTCGAACACCACCGGCGTTACACCGCTACGTACCAGCACGTCGGCGCAAGCGAGACCCGCGGGCCCTGCCCCGATCACCGCCACGCGCTTGTCGGTGCGCACCACCTTAGACATGTCCGGCTTCCAACCCAGAGCAAAGGCGGTATCGGTAATGTATTTTTCTACCGAGCCGATGGTCACCGCGCCGTAACCGTCATTCAAGGTGCAATCACCCTCACACAGGCGATCTTGCGGGCACACCCGCCCACACACCTCGGGCAGTGAATTGGTCTGATGGCAAAGCTCCACGGCCTTCATGATATTGCCTTCAGACACCAGTTTTAGCCAGTTGGGAATGTAGTTGTGTACCGGGCACTTCCATTCACAGTAGGGGTTACCACACTCCAGACAACGGTGAGACTGGGACGCCGCCTGACCCTGGGTGAAAGGTGTGTATATTTCCTTGAATTCCTTTTTGCGCTTACGGGCCGGGACCTTTTTCGGGTCTACGCGCCCTACTTCTACAAACTGGAAGTCGTTATTCAATCGCTCTTTCATGGTTAGCTCTCTACATTCGTCTGTTCGCACTGATTCGCCGCGGGGCGTATCCGTTGAGTGTCGACGGGCGGGCCCTCGCTGGCTTTATTCCGGGCGCGCCCGGGTGTTGGCCAGCAGGCTGCGCAAGTTTGCGGCCTTGGGCTTCACCAGCCAGAACCGGCCAATGTAATCGTCGAAATTCGCCAACAGCTGCTGGCCCCACTCACTGGCAGTTTCTGCTATGTGCCCACGAATGATGCTGCGTAGGTGGTTGCGATAGGCTTCCATGTCTTCACTGGAGATTCGCTGTATCTCCACAAGCTCGTGGTTGTATTTGTCAACAAAGGTATTGTTCTGGTCCAGCACATAGGCAAAACCACCGGTCATACCCGCACCAAAGTTGTGTCCGGTACTGCCCAGTACAGTCACCAGACCGCCTGTCATGTACTCACAGCAATGGTCACCTGCGCCTTCTACCACCGCATGGGCGCCGGAATTGCGCACGGCAAAACGCTCGCCGGCCGTACCGGCCGCAAACAGTTTGCCGCCGGTGGCGCCGTATAGGCAGGTGTTACCGATAATCGCCGTTTCCCGGGCCTTGAAAACACTGCCGCGGGGTGGGTAAAGCACCAGCTTGCCGCCGGTCATGCCTTTGCCCACATAATCGTTGGCATCGCCTTCCAATATCAGATTCAGACCGGCGACGTTCCACACACCAAAGCTCTGGCCAGCCGTACCGGTAAAATCCAGCGTAATGGGGGCGTCTGCCATACTTTGGTTGCCATGCAGAGCGGCTATTTCACCCGACAGCCGAGCACCAATGGAGCGGTCACAGTTAGTAACTCGATAACTCCAGGCACCACCGCTCTTGTTGTCGATGGCACTGCGGACGTCACTGAGCATTTTTTCCGCAAGCGTGCCCTTATCAAAGGGTTCGTTGCGTGGGACTTGGCAGGTTTGCGGTTTGTCCGCTGGAATCTGATCGTTGTTTAACAAGCGATTCAAGTCCAGTTTGCGCTGGCGTTCGGTATCACCCGGCAGACGCACCAGAAGATCTGTGCGGCCTACCAGTTCCTGCAGGGAACGCACTCCCAGCTGTGCCATCCATTCGCGGGTTTCTTCCGCTACAAAGCGGAAGAAGTTCATCGCCATTTCCACCGTGCCTTTGAAGTGCTCCTCGCGCAGTTGCTCATTCTGGGTGGCGACACCGGTGGCGCAGTTGTTCAGGTGGCAAATTCGCAGGAATTTACAACCCAGCGCTACCATCGGCGTGGTGCCAAACGCAAAGCTCTCGGCACCCAGGATGGCGGCCTTTACCACATCCAGGCCGGTTTTTATGCCGCCATCGGTTTGCAGGCGAACCTTGCCTCGCAAATCGTTGGCACGCAGGGCTTGCTGAGTTTCTGCCAGCCCCAGCTCCCAGGGCGAACCTGCATAACGGATAGAGCTTAGCGGGCTGGCCGCCGTGCCACCGTCGTAACCAGACACCGTAATCAGATCCGCATAGGCTTTGACGACGCCCGCTGCGATCGTGCCCACGCCCGGCTCAGACACCAACTTCACCGACACCAACGCTTGCGGGTTAACCTGCTTCAAATCAAAAATCAGCTGGGCCAGATCCTCGATAGAGTAAATATCGTGATGCGGTGGTGGCGAAATCAGCGTTACGCCCGGCACCGAATAACGCAAACGAGCAATCAGCTCGTTCACTTTGCCGCCTGGCAGTTGGCCGCCTTCGCCCGGCTTGGCGCCCTGGGCAATTTTTATCTGCATAACGTCAGCGCTACGCAGATATTCAGCCGTAACACCGAAACGGCCTGAGGCTATCTGTTTAATTTTGGAGCGTTTCTCGTTGCCATAGCGAGCAGGGTCTTCGCCGCCCTCACCGGAGTTGGAACGCCCGCCCAGGGTGTTCATGGCCACCGCCAGGGCCTCGTGGGCCTCTGGTGACAGCGCCCCGAGGGACATCCCCGCTGAGTCAAAGCGGGTGAAAATCTGCTCTACCGGCTCAACGTCGGCCAGGTCCACCGGCTGAATGCCCTCGCGCAGCCCAAGCAGATCCCGCAACGTAGCCACCGGCCGATGATTGACCAACCCGGCGTATTCCTGATACTGGCGATAGTCGCCGCTGGTAACAGCGTCTTGCAACTTGGCCACAATATCCGGATTGAAAGCGTGGTATTCCTGGCCGTGCACGTACTTCAGAATGCCACCCGGTGACAGGGGCTTCCGCGGCTTCCACGCCAGCTTGGCCAGTTGTTCCTGGTCGTGCTGGAAATCATAGAAATCGGCGCCCTGAATCCGGCAGGGCACGCCCTTGAAGCACAGGTCAGCCACTTCATCGGCCAGCCCGATGGCCTCAAACAGCTGAGCTCCGCGATAGGAGGCAATGGTAGAGATGCCCATTTTGGACAAGATTTTGAGCAGGCCCTTGTTGATGCCTTTGCGATAGTTATTCTTGGCGTCGATGGGGTCGACCAGCATTTCGCCGGTGCGAATCAGGTCATTAAGCACCTGGTACGCCAGGTATGGATACACCGCCGTGGCGCCAAAGCCGAACAGCACCGCAAAGTGGTGAGGATCTCGCGCCCAACCGGTTTCTACCACAATGTTGGAGTCGCAGCGTAAACCCTGAGCCACAAGGTGGTGGTGCACGGCGCCGGTCGCCATGAGGGCGTTCACGGGCAGCTGGCCCTGCTGCAAATCGCTGTCACTCAAAAGAATTTGCGATTTGCCATCGCGCACCGCCTGCTCTGCGGTGGCGCACACGCGCCTGACGGCCTGTTGAAGACCTTCTTCCGGGGCATAGCTCAACGGAATTGTTGCTACCGCAAAGCCGGGGCGTTTATTGACCCGCATACGCTGGAATTTTGCCGGCGACAGCACCGGTGTATTCAGAATCACGCGATCGGCGTGCTCGGCCGCTTCTTCGAACACATTGCGCTCGGCACCCAGGCAGGTTTCCAGCGACATCACGATGGCTTCGCGCAGCGGATCAATGGGCGGGTTGGTGACCTGAGCAAACTTTTGGCGGAAATAGTCCGCCAGGTGACGCACTTTGCTCGACAACACCGCCATTGGCGTATCGTCGCCCATAGAGCCCACGGCTTCCTGACCGTTCTCGCCCAAAGGGCGCAGTATCTGGTCGCGTTCTTCAAATGACACGTTGAACATCTTCTGGTGCACCAGAAGCTCGTCGGCGCCCAGCAGTTCGAAATCCGGGGCGTCCTGATGCAGCGTGGACTCGACCCGCAGAGCGTTTTCCCGCAGCCAGCGTTTATAAGGCTGAGCCGTTTTCAGACGCTGATCGATATCGCGGGTGTGTAGAATCTCGCCGGTTTCTGTATCAATGGCCAGCATCTGCCCTGGGCCAACGCGACCCTTGGCTACCACGTCATCCGGCTTGTAACCGTAGGTGCCGATTTCCGAAGCGACGGTGAGAAAATCGTTTTTGGTATGTACCCAACGCGCCGGGCGCAGGCCGTTGCGGTCAAGCATACACAAGGCGTAGCGGCCGTCGGTCAATACCAGGCCGGCAGGGCCGTCCCAGGGCTCCATGTGCATGGAGTTGTATTCGTAGAAGGCGCGCAGGTCTGCGTCCATGGTGTCTACGTTTTGCCATGCCGGCGGCACCATCATCCGCGCGGCGCGGAACAGATCGACACCGCCTGCCAGCAGCACTTCCAGCATGTTGTCCATGCTAGAAGAATCGGAGCCGGTCAGGTTAACCAGAGGTTGCAGCGTTTTCAGGTCCGGCAGGCGCGGCGAGCTGAATTTGGCTGCACGGGCAATCGCCCAATTACGGTTGCCATCAATGGTGTTGATCTCGCCGTTGTGGGCAAGATAACGGAATGGCTGCGCCAGCGGCCAGCGCGGCATGGTGTTGGTTGAGAAACGCTGGTGGAATACGCAAATGGCGGTCTGCAGATCCGGGTCGCCCAGATCGCGATAGAAATTCGCCAGGTCTGCAGGCATCATCAGGCCTTTATAGGCAAGCGTGCGGTGCGACAGGCTGCAAATATAGAATTCGCTGTCGTCAGCCAGGTCGCGCTCGGCAAAACGGCGGCCAACAAACAAGCTAATGCCAAACTCGCTTTCTGGTTTGCCCGCAGGCAATACAAACACCTGCTCAATGCGTGGCATACAATCCAGCGCCATGGGGCCCAGGCAAGAGGTATCGACCGGCACATCGCGCCATCCCATTACCTCCAGCCCCTGCTCACACAGACGCCTTTCAAGAACCGCCTTCGCGACCGCCGCCTGGCCTTCTTCGGAGCTCAGAAACACTTGGCCCACAGCGAAAAGATCGCCAGGCTCTTTGCCAAACTGCGCACGGGCAACCTTGCGGAGAAAACTGTCCGGGCTTTGCAACAACAGGCCGCAACCATCGCCAGTTTTACCATCGGCGGCAATGCCGCCGCGGTGAGTCATACACGTTAGCGACTCGATGGCGGCTTGTAGCAATTGATGGCTGGCTTCGCCCTTGGTGTGAGCAATCAGGCCAAAGCCACAGTTATCTTTGAATTCACCGAGTTGGTACAAACCAGTTGTCATAAGCGCTATCTCTCTGTAAAAGCTCTTTTATCAAAGAGCTATCGAAAATCACACAGATAGCTCTACGACATTTTAAACCTAGGTCGGACAGTTTACGCAAATGAAAATTCGCCGCTCAAACGGCATTTTTAAATTTTTAACCTTATGCACCAGCACGGGTCACAAGAAACCCAAGAATTCCATCGGCGCACCAAAACGGGTCGCTTTTGGGCATTCGGGGCTACAAACTTCGATTCTCACGCACCCAAGGCTGCCCTGACACCAGGCCAGCAGGAAGCGTTTGCGCCGCCTGCTGCGCGGCATCCTTACTGGGGTAAGTGCCTTGTAACACCATGAACCATTGCTTACCGTTACGCTCACCACGGGTATACACCATCGCATCTACCTGCGAATAACGACGCAGAATATTCAATGCGGTCTGCTCCAGGTTGCCGGCAACCAGCTGGATGGTCCAGCCGCCACTGCTGCGGCGCTGCAGCAAGGGCACGAAGCGATCCGGCCTGGCCGGTGTAAAAGCAACTTGACCCGGGACTGTCTCCGCTGCGGCTCGCGGCGAAGGTACAGGCTGAGCTTTCGGCACCGCTGCCAGCTCGGGCTCGGGCTCGGGCTCAACTAACGTTGCTGGTTCGGGCTCTGGTGCGCCCGGGCCCGTTGACGGCGTTGGCTGCGCTGCCGTGCCTTGCTCTGGTGCCACCTCCGGGCCGATCGTTATGCTCTTGCGCACGCGCTCTGGCGTTTGCGCCTGGGCGCTGGCGTCTTCTTCGCTCTTCACTGTGTCGTACTGGCGGGAAACAAACCACCAGGAAGCAGCCAGCAAAACGAGCGCCAGTAACGGCCATCCCAACGTACGCCAGGGCATCCTGGCACGGTGCCGCGCAGGAGCAGCACGTCCCGCCATATCCAGCCATACACTCGGAGTTATACGTTGTATCGCGCAAAAGTTACCCAGACTGCGGGTATAAATCTGTTTTAAGCGATCCGGGCTTAACAGCTCACCGGCATTACCGCCAGCAAGCTTTACTCTAGGCTGCAGATATTCCGCCAGTTCATCCCGGCTTAAGGGCGCCAGTGTAATCTGGTGCACGTTTCCCGAAGCCTGTTGCGCAAGCTCCATCATGCCAGGCAGCGCTTCGGTGCCGGCGAACACCGGCAAGGCTGCCAAACTGCGGTTGGCGCCCAAAAAACCGTTCAGCAAAAGATTCAATACCTCTGCCGGCGCCTGCTCGGCGTTATCAATCAGCAGTACCATGCGCTGGCCTTTACCAGCACGCTGCTCAGACCGTTTAAAAAACTGCGACAGGGCAGCCTTGGGGCCGGCCTCTAAATCCAGACTGCGGGCCACTATAGACAAATCCCGCACCAGTGCCTGAGGGCTACCCAACGCTGCGCTACCCAGGCGATGAAACTCCAGACGCGACGATTCACTGCGCACCAGCTCTGCCAGCAGCCGGGTTTTGCCCAGCCCGGATGGGGCGCTGAGCAACACGGCCATGTCGCCGAAACCACTCATTTGACACAAGGATTCAAGGGCAGATTGGCGCTGCGCGCCGGCAAAAAACGGAGCTTCCATTGCTGAAGGGTCTGCCCGCAGACCAAAGCGCTCCTGCAGGCGGGGGAAAAGACCCCCGGCTTCCTGACTGTTCAGATTGTCGTCGTTGACCATGGCGATATCGTCTCGGGCTCTGGACTCAACGCTGACAAAAAGCGTTCAGGGTTGCTTCAAGGTTTTTGCGCGCAGCTTTGGCGGTCACAACCGCTTCGCCCACCGCCTGCAGCAGAACCAGCCTGAGCTGCCCGTCTACATTCTTTTTATCCACTGCCATCAGCTCTATGAAGTCGTCCGGGCGCATAGCTGCAGGCGCCAGCTGCGGCAATCCGGCACGGCTGATCAGGCTACAAATCTGCTGACATTCGACGGCACTGATAAAACCTTCGCGAGCGGACAGATCCGCGGCCATCAACATGCCGGTGCCAACGGCTTCTCCGTGTAACCAATTGCCATAGCCGGCGAACGTCTCAATAGCGTGGCCGAAGGTGTGGCCAAGATTGAGTATTGCCCTTAGGCCGCCTTCGCGTTCATCAATGGCCACCACTTCCGCCTTGCAGACGCAAGAACGGTAGATGGCTTCTGCGACCTGCAGCGGATCTTTTTCAAGCAAAGACTCAAGATTCTGACCCAGCCAGTGCAGAAAAGGCAGATCGCGAATCAGGCCGTACTTGATGACTTCCGCCATCCCGGCACAGACTTCCCGGTCTGGCAGCGTCACCAGGGTACCGGTATCAATCAGCACGGCCTGGGGCTGATGGAAAGCCCCTATCATGTTTTTACCCAAGGGGTGATTGATGCCGGTTTTGCCACCAACGGAGGAATCCACCTGCGACAGCAGCGTTGTTGGAATCTGGATGAACGCTACGCCGCGCTGGTAGCTCGCCGCTGCAAACCCGGTCATGTCCCCTACTACGCCTCCGCCCAGCGCTACCAGGGTCGTCGTGCGATTGTGCCTGTGCTGCAGCAGCGCATCAAAAATCAGATTCAGGGTTTGCCAATCTTTGTGCTTTTCGCCATCCGGCAAAATCACCGAATCTACCTGCTTGCCTGCAAAACAGGCTTTTGCCTGCTCCAGATAGAGCGGGGCCACGGTGTCGTTAGACACAATCATCACCTGGGAACCGCCAACATAAGGCGTCAAGTCATATTGCCCCAGCAGCTGCTCGCCAATCAGTATCGGATAGCTTCGCTCGCCCAGGTCTACCTCAAGTTCACGGAGTAATTCAGGCATGACGACGACCTTCCTTTCGAATCTGGCGTATGTGACGGGGTGTTTTTGGGCTCAGCAGATTAACCAGTTGGCGCACCACCAATCGCGGGCTCTTGCGATCTGTGTACATGGTTATGGTTGCCAGCTCGGTGTAAATAGGATCACGGATCGCGAATAGGTGGCGCAGCACCGCCTCCGGATCCGCTGTTTGCAACAGCGGGCGATTTCGGTCTTTACGGGTGCGTTCTACCTGGTGCTCGACCGATGTGCGCAAGTAAACAATCACCGAATTACGACGCAGCAGTTCGTGATTTACGTCGCGCGTAACCGCGCCTCCACCGGTCGCCAGAACGATCCCGGCCTCGTCAGACAGCTCGCTCAGCATGGCGGTTTCGCGCTGGCGGAAACCGTCTTCACCCTCTACGTCAAAAATCCAGGGAATATTGGCACCGCAGCGCTCTTCAATAATTCGGTCGGTATCCAAAAAGCGGTAGCCCAGCTCACGCGCTAGCATGCGGCCGATGGTACTTTTACCGGCCCCCATGGGACCAACCAGAATAACTCGCTTGGGCAACAACATAACGTCCGCTCAATAAGGTTCAAGCCGGTCAGAATAGCATAGGGGCCGTCATTCTATAAGAATGTCCGGTTCTGCCGCGGGTTTCACACGCACAAAAAAACCGCCGTTTTTAAGCGGCGGTTTTTTGTGGGAGATACCTTACCGAACCAGGTCGTTTTTGATGATTTTCGGAGTAATGAAAATCAGCAGTTCACTGCGCACCTCGGTAGTCTGAGTGCGCTTGAACAACCTGCCCAGGTAGGGAATATCGCCCAGGAACGGTGTCTTGGTGGTGCTGTTGATACTGCTTGATTCAAAAATACCACCTAGAACAATCGTGTCCCCATTGGCTACTAATACCTGCGTGGTGACCGAGTTGGTATTTATGAGCGGGCCATCATCCGTGGTTTCACCAACAGAGTCCTGCGTAACCTCAAGATCCATAATAATCTTGTCGTCGGGCGTTATCTGGGGCGTCACTGTGAGCGAGAGCACCGCCTCCTCGAATGTCGTGGCAGCAGCACCACTGCTTGTCGTTTCTTGATAGGGAATAGACGTGCCAGACTTGATAACTGCCTCTTGGCGGTCTGCTGTCACAACTCGGGGCTGAGATACAATTTCCGCTTTACCGTCGCTTTCTAAAGCGGACAGCTCTAAGTCTACAAGGAAATCGCCACCACTAAAGCCAACGGCAAAGGATGAAACATCGTCGCCCGGCACGCCAAGATTCACAGCCAGAGCACCCGGGAAGGTAACCGAAGTTGAATTTGCAGCCCCGGCGCCCATCACACCACCGACTGTTTCTAAAGAACCGCCTACAACCGTCGAGTTATTACCATTATCGCCAAAAGATGCTCCGCCCCAACGAACGCCTATGCTTTCAGACACGTTGGTTTGTGCACGTACAATCCGCGCCTCAATAGATACCTGACGTACCGGTACGTCCCAAGTAGACACCAGGCGACGGATCTCATCCAATTTTTCAATGGTTTCACGCACACTGATGGTGTTAGTACGCTCGTCTGAAGATATGAAACCGCGCGACGAAATTAACTCCTCATCGGCAACTACCAAGTCCACAATTTCGCTAGCTTTGGCGTAATTAACCTGAATAATGTCCAACCGCACCGGGGCAAGCTCAGCAATCTGCTTACTCGTTTCCAGTTCCAGCCGTTCGCGGGCGGCGATTTCATCGGCGGGCGCTACCAGTAATACATTGCCAATCTGGCGCTTATCCAAGCCTTTGGTTTTCAAAATCAGATCCAGCGCCTGATCCCAAGGCACATTCTGCAAGCGCAGCGTGATGCTGCCACCAACGGTATCGCTGGCCACCAGATTCAAACCGGTAAAGTCGGCAATCAGCTGAAGCACCGAGCGAACTTCAATGTCCTGAAAGTTTAGCGAGAGCTTGTCGCCGGAATATGGAAACTTTTCTTCACGGCGGGTTACTGCTTCTTCCTCGCTGAGCCGTTCAACGCTCACGGTAAATTCGTTGCCAGACTGGTACGCAATGTAGTCATAGTCGCCTTCCGGACGAATTTCTATAACCGCACT
>Ga0307971_1000724_pt1 | contig 16818 bp, 19 predicted proteins | sample OrgLakmetagen714_FD_201820 | JGI IMG/M metagenome (GOLD analysis project Ga0307971, IMG submission 201820) | Saline water microbial communities from Organic Lake, Antarctica - #714 | ecosystem: Environmental > Aquatic > Non-marine Saline and Alkaline > Saline | place: Antarctica: Organic Lake... | reverse complement strand
AGCGCTGCTTCCCCGAGAAAATGAAAACCCCGGAGTGGCAGGCGCGCATGAAAGTTTTGGTGCCATCCTACGGTCAGTCTCTGGTAGAAGACGAAGAGCTGCTGTTAAAAGTGCGTGAGCGTACGCTTACCACCCTCAAGCTCAAACCGTGACGCGAAATCCTGACGGGGCAAGCGCATAAAAAACCGGAGCCAGGCTCCGGTTTTTTGTTTTATGGTGCCGGCAATAATAGCCGCGTCATCAGGCCTGCTGCTGGCGCCCTTTTGCTGCGATTAACATAGCGTGCATCAGTTCTTCAGCGTCGAACTTGGTTAGGGCGGTGTCAGCGCCGACCTGTTCAGCGAGGTATGCAAAATGATGTACGGCTGGTGCACCTGGCTGCTGTCGCGCACTTTGAACGTCAGTTCATAGCCGTCCAGGCCCGGCATTTCGATGTCACTCACCAGAATATCCACCGGTTTACCGCGGGCGCTGCTATCCAACAGGTACTCGAACGCGGCTGTGCCGTTTTCCGTTACCTGATAGCCAATATTTTTGCGATCCAGAACGTCACACAGCTGTTTTCGCGCCACCCGTGAATCATCCACCAGCAGAATCGACATGTTGCGCAGGGTTTCTATCTCCATATCGTTCAGCAGCACGTCCTGACTGTTCAAAGACTCCGGGTAAACCCGGGCCAGCAGTAATTCCAGGTCCAGCAGTTGCACCAGAGCGCCATCAAGGGTCAGCAAACCGGTAATAAACGCGTTTTTACCCAGGGCCTGGGGCGGCGGTAACACCGTTTCCAGTCGGCTTCAACGATGCGTTGCACGCTGCGCACCATAAAACCGATTTCCTGACGCTGCACGTCGGTCACAATAATGGAGGCTTCGGCACGCTCTTCAGCACTTAGCGCCGGATACCAATCGCCGCGGCCATATCAATCACCGGCACCGCCGCGTCACGGAAGGTGGCCGTGCCAACAATGGCGTGATGGCTGTGGGGCAGGCGACTAAGACGCCTGAACGGCATGATTTCGCGAATTTTCAGAGTGCCCAGGCCAAACTGCCGATGGTCTGTCAGTTGAAACAGCAACAGTTTTTGCAACTGTTTGGGTTGGCTACTCATAAGCGCACCTGTTAAGAACGAAATGAATGGCTGGTATTTTGGGCGCAACCAGACAGCGTACCCCATGATTTTAGAAAAACACCGCCGCTGATACAATTTGTGCGAGTACTTATTTAGCTCGTTATTTTTCCCCGAATAGGTGAACGCAACACCATGACCATAAACGCCATCGATTTTGGCCAGCTCTATCGCGATCACATGGCCGCTGCCGGGGGCCGTGAAAAACCGCCGTCGGCCTGGGACGCTCGCGCAGCGGAAATGAACAAAACCGCCGGTGCCAGCCTTTATACCCACGAATTTACCCGCCGGATGAATCTCGACGGCTGCGAAACCTTGTTGGATATGGGCTGCGGCACCGGCGCCATTGGTCTGGCTTTGGCTCCGCAGTTGAAGCAAGTGGTGGGGGTGGATTACAGCGCGGGAATGCTTGAGGTATTTACCGAAAATGCCCGCACCGCCGGAGCGCAGAATGTAGGCGCTATCCAATGCGCCTGGGAGGACGATTGGGCAGACCTGCCAGTGTGTGATCTGGTTGTCGCCTCGCGCTCCACCACCGTGATGGACATAGCCGATGCCTTGCAAAAACTCGACAGCAAAGCCCGGCGCCGGGTGTACCTGACCAATCTTGTCGGCGGCAGCTTTATTGACCCTGGGCTGCTGGAAGCGATTGGCCGCAAAACCTGTCTGATCCCCGATTACATCTACATTCTGAATATCTTGCACCAGATGGGCCGCCATCCACGCCTGGATTATATTGAAGCTCGCGGTCGCTTGGCGGGGACTAAGAGTTTTGAGGATTTTCTGGCCAAAGTGGTGGTTTCATTAGGCGAGCTGACGGACCTAGAGCAGGCCCGGTTGTCCGACTGGTATTACGCTGACCTGGACCGAGCTGAGCGCGGTGGTGAAGGCTTTAAATGGGCGTTTGTGTCTTGGGAAACGCAGCGCTAAGCTAGTCAAATGTGCAGCACAGCAAACTTCAAAGGAATGAACGATGCGACCAATTCCCGTATTTCTGAGTGCTATGGTGGTGTTCGTCAGCCTGCAGGGCACGGCAACAGCCGACTATTACCGCTGGACTGATGCGAACGGCATGACCCATTTTACCGACCAGCCCAAAACTCCTGACAGCCAGAAAGTTGAATTTCGCGACCCCACCGTGATTCCCATGGCCGGCAACAACCAGCACCGTGGCAATCGATTGCGAAGCCTTAAACCCAAAGCAAAGAGAAGCGCTGTCACATCCATTTCTGACAGCAAAACACCAAGCCGCACGGGTTACAATTCGGAACAGATGGCACAACAAAAAACCTGTGAAAACTACGCAGATCGCATCGACAACATAGAAAGCCGGTTGCGTGCAGGGGGTTACTCGGCGTCTATCGGAAACCGGCTAAGGCGCGACAGGCGGGAACTAACGAGCAAGCGCGCCTGGGAGTGCCTGCGCCGCTAGCTGCGATGCCAGGTAGTCCACCAGCATCCGCACCTTGGGTGACAGGTGGCGGTTGTGCGGGTAGAGCGCCCAAATACCTTCCGGCCCGGGTTGTTGTTGTTGCAGCATCGACACCAGTCGCCCGTCGGCCAGGCAGGACTCCACGTAGTAATCAGGCAGCTGCATAATACCAATGCCTTTGAGCGCCGCATCCAATAGGGCATAGCCGCTGTTGCAGTGCAGATTGCCGTGTATGCGAATGGTTTTTTCCTGGCCATTAATCTGAAATCGCCAGCTATCCAAGGTGCCTGACAGGCAGTTGTGCTGCGTCAGATCGGCCAGCGTTGCCGGTGCCCCATGAGACTCAAGGTACTTCGGTGATGCACACACATACTGCCGGCGTGAACCGAGCCGTTTGGCCATCATGCTAGAGTCTTCCAGATTGCCCAACCGGATAGCCAGATCAAAACCGCCGTCCACCAAGTCCACTTTCTGATTGGTCAACACCAATTCTGCGCTCACACCGGGATACTGCACGATAAAATTGTTCAGCAATGGCGCTATCAGGCTTTCACCGTAGGTCGTCGGTGCGGTGATTTTCAATCTACCCTGGGGCGCACTTTGCAGGTTGTTCAGGGCCCGCTCGGCTTCATTCAGGCCGTCTAACAGCGGGCGACAGTGCTGGTAATAAATCTGCCCGGCTTCGGTCACCGACACCTTGCGTGTTGTACGGTACAGCAGTCGCGTTGCTAGCCGCTCTTCCAGGGCACTAACTTGTCGGCTGACCTGCGCGGTTGAAATCTCCAGCTTGCGAGCCGCAGCGGTAAAGCTGCCATTGCCTGGGGCCCGGGCCAGCCACTGTCGGTAGAAGAAGTAGACGTAATGCCACCGCAAGCCGGTGAAGTGCGTGTGCGCATTGTCGCCAGCGGCGTTTGCCATACCGATGCGTTCACGCTGTCTGGTGAAGGTCCCGAAGGCATTTTCCCCGCTATCCTAGGCCACGAAGGCGGCGGCATTGTGGAGTCCATCGGCGTGGGCGTTACCAGCGTGGCAGTGGGTGACCACGTGATTCCGCTGTATACGCCCGAATGCGGCGAGTGCAAATTCTGCCTGTCAGGCAAAACCAACCTGTGCCAGAAAATCCGCGAAACCCAGGGCAAAGGCCTGATGCCCGACGGCACCACGCGGTTCTTTAAAGACGGCGAGCCGATTTTTCACTACATGGGCTGCTCGACCTTTTCCGAATACACCGTGCTGCCTGAAATTTCTCTGGCCAAAGTGAATAAAATCGCGCCGCTGGAAGAAGTGTGCCTGCTGGGTTGTGGCGTCACCACCGGCATGGGCGCAGTAATGAACACCGCCAAAGTGGAAGAGGGCGCCACGGTAGCGATTTTTGGTCTGGGCGGCATTGGCCTGTCTGCGGTGATTGGCGCCACCATGGCCAAGGCCAGCCGCATCATTGCCATCGACATCAACGAAAGCAAATTCGAACTGGCCCGCAAGCTTGGCGCAACTGACTGCATCAATCCCAAAGACTACGACAAGCCCATTCAAGAAGTGATTGTTGAGTTGACTGACGGCGGCGTGGATTATTTGTTTGAGTGCATTGGTAGCGTCAATGTGATGCGTTCGGCACTGGAATGCTGCCACAAGGGCTGGGGCGAATCGGTGGTGATTGGTGTTGCCGGCGCCGGCAAGGAAATCTCTACCCGCCCATTCCAGTTGGTCACCGGTCGGGTCTGGCGCGGTTCGGCTTTTGGTGGCGTAAAAGGCCGTACGGAATTGCCCCAATACGTTGAGCGTTATTTGCAGGGTGAATTCAAACTGGACGACTTCATCACTCACACCATGGGTCTGGAGGGCATCAACACCGCGTTTGAACTGATGCACGAATGAAAGAGCATTCGTAGCGTGATTCACTTCGACAAATAACAGTGAGCTCTTTTGCGCAATTGTTCCAGATTCGAGCGTAATTGCGCATTAGCAGTTTTGTTTCTACAATGGTTATAAAACAGGTGGCAGAAACGCCACCTATTGTTTGATTCCGCAACCGGGAATGCCGGAAGGAAACCATTATGCCCAGTGCCCACGCCCACCAGCCCGTTGTGACACGGCCGCCCATGCAAGACCTACACAGGCTTACAGCTACCCATGGCGCCGCCGGCCTGCGCTGGCTGTTTGACAGGCGAGAGCGCTGGCAGCTGACCATGGACGAGCTTGGTGTGTTATTGGGCGGTATACGCCGCCGCACCCTGACCGACTGGCAGCGGCGAGTAAATCAGGGTGACAGTGTAGACCTGTCTCGGGATGTGATGGAACGCATCAGCCTGCTGCTAGGCATCCACAAAGCCCTGGCGTTGATTACTCCCCATGGCCACGAACAACTGGCCTACGATTGGTTCCAAAAGCCGATTGACCTGATGGGTTTGAGTGGCCAGCCCATACGGCAGTATTTGCTGGCGCAAGGCTCAATGGATGCGCTCTATTATGTGCGCCGCAATCTGGACGCGATGCGCGGTTGAGCGCCTGGGGCAAGCGGTTGAGCAGAAGCAAACGAGTGAGCAGAATTAAGCCAGACTGGAAACACCACCGTGTTATCCACAGCAAATACCCGCCGCTGGATTGCTTCGACAGCGAGGAGTCGCTGCTGCTTGCGGAACTGGAATCGGCCACTAACGACCGCCTGGTGAACTGGGCCCGGTTTGTCACCAAACACGATCTGCGCACCGGCCTCGGCTGGGGCACGGTGATGGCCTCGTTCTGCTATCCCTCCTTAGGTCGCTTTAATACCCTGACTCGCGGCGCCTACTACGCCGCCGATTCGCTCGAAACTGCTCTACGCGAATGGACCCACCACACCGCAAAAGTATGGCAAGGCTTTGGCCTGGAAAACGAAGTCACCGCACTGACCCGCTGCTACACTGGCCAGTTCGCCGAGCTGTTGATAGATCTGCGTAACCAGCCTGAATATGCCCGCGCGGACGACTATCAGCCAGGGCAGGCAATTGCTGAAGAGCTGTATCAGGCGGGGGAGTTTGGCGTTCTTTACGATTCAGTCAGGCACCCCGGCCACTAGGCCGTTGCGCTGCTGCGTCCGCCGGCGACCACGCCGGTGGCGCAGGCCGGGCACTACGCGCTCACCTGGAGCGGCCAGCGCTTTACCGGGTATGCCCGTGTGGAGGGGTTTCAGCCGTTGTAGTGGCGACTTGGTAGGTTTTGCTATTCTCGGCAGTAGGTGCAAATTTTGCATATACTGAATTTTGCTCGAATAGCAGGGCGCAAAGCGCAGATAGAACCCCGCCAAGCAACGTTGCCTGCGGTTTTAAGGAAATACTAAGAGTTTCTTAGTATTTCCTCACTTTAGCCTAATTGGCTTGTTCAACCGTGAAAAACCTGCACAGATTAGGCCTCAGATTTTCGGCGAACTTAAAACGCGGTGCTCGCACCGACCGAGAAACCATCGATTTCTGCGCCGTCTTTATCGAACCAAGACATGTATTCAACGTTGAGCGTAACTTGATCGACAACAGTGAAATCGACACCGACACCGAATGATGTGTCTGTTTCAGAATCAGATTTAGAAAAGCCCTGAAAGCTGGCTGTTAATTTACCGCGAGTAACGCCAAAAACGGCGTACGGGTAGATTTTCTCTGTGACCGGAAAACCGCCACGGAGGTAGGCACCAAAAAAAGAATCAAGCTCGATATCGACTTTATAGCCACTGATATTGACGGTGTCATCGTTGAAACCAATTCCTGCACGAAGCTCGCCCGACAGATATTGATTGATCTGTGCGCCCAGACGAAATGTTCCCGCAGTCAGCGAGGCATCGTCATCAATGCCATTTTCGCTATATTCCAGAAAGTTGAGATTGGCTCCGGCGTATCCATTTTGGGCTTGAGCAGTCCCTGCTCCCAAAAGGGTTACTGAACCAATGACAACTGCTGAAAATAGTGATTTCTTAGTGTGCTTCATAAATGCTCCGTGCGTTTTAAGTTTGCTAAATACTGTTTTAAACAGTAAAAAAACAAAAACACTTGTTGATTGTCATCCGCGAGGGTTAACCGCGGCGGGGGCAAGGTAACGAACAAGAAACGAATTAACAAGTTGTAGTGCGACAATTGCGGGAGTGTACGAGCAAGATATGATAGCTGGATGCTATCAATACGCCAAAAAAGATGAGTATCGAATTAGTTGCTTAAAGCAATATTATAAATAGATGCGCTAATATAACAGATTACAGTTACGGGCTGGGCTGCTCGTGACAATACACAAACTTTGGGTAAAGTAACTCACTGCGCTGACTGCTTCCACAAATACAATGTATTCTTGTAGCTACGCTGGCCCTCGCAATGAGTCGTAAATATCGGCTTTAAAGAATCAGTTTTTTTGGAATAGTTGGGCCTCGCGATCCTTGAAGGCTTTGAATTCCAGAGCGTTGCCAGAAGGATCGTAAAAAAACATCGTTGCTTGTTCTCCCGGCTCACCCTTGAAGCGTATGTAGGGCTCAATTTCGAAAGCCACCTCGTGCTCACGCAGTTTTGCAGACAGGTTGTTCCATGCATCCATTTCCAGAACCACCCCAAAGTGTGGAACGGGCACGCCGTGGCCGTCCACAGGGTTTTTATGACTGCTTGCGGATTTCTCTTTTAATGCAGGGTTGAGATGACAAACAAACTGATGACCGTACAGGTTGAAGTCGACCCAGCTGTCGGATGAGCGGCCTTCGGGGCAGCCTAAAAAATCGCCATAGAATCGGCGAGCTTCGTCTATATCCCGAACTTGTATGGCGAGATGAAATGGATCTTGTACGGCCATAATATGTATCCTTTTGTGATGAGCGTGAAACGAACGACTGATTAAAATAATACTAAGCCTTTTACCGGGTATGCCCGTGTGGAGGCGTTTCATCCACTATGAGGGCGCTTTCGAGTAATTTCCGCAAAGAAATCTAAAAAATAATGCACGAGCAGATTGCGTCTACCAAGCCCACGCTGGCGCCGTGGCGCAGATGTTTGTTTAAGATGGGTTCCGCTACAAGTGTCGAGAGTATGGGAGCGGGGTCTGCCAATCCGGTTGTTTCCAGAATAATCCGCTTAAACTGTGGTATTTCTCCGGCATCACGTTGTGCTAAAAGCGTTTTGAGCGCGTCGACCAACTCACCGCGAATGTTACAGCAGACACACCCGCTTTTAAGCAATATCGGCTCATGATCCAACGCGCCCAGCAAGAGATGGTCGAGCCCGACCTCACCGAACTCATTGACGAGCACAGCGGAATCGCCAAACGCTTCGCCATGTAAAATCTGTTTCAGCAGAGTCGTTTTTCCGCTGCCAAGAAAACCAGAAATGACATGAACTGGAATGCGATCCATGGCTGCCACTACGGAACCTCTGCCTCGCCAAATTTCAGAGTTAAGGGGTCTGGCGAGCGCCCTGTCATTGCTCTGATTTGCGCCCAGATTTCTCCGAGATCACTCGCCAGAGCTTCCTGGCCCGTAGCGGTCGCAACAACGTAAGAGGATCCCTGAAAATCTCGGACGGTCACCCGAGAAGGCGATAAAACCCGATTTATCAGAGCAATGCGATAAGTTCGCTCGCGCCGCCTTTGGTGTGTCGCCTGCTCAGGGTCGAGCGTGTGGCCTGCTGTCCAATGATTTTCTCCGCCGAGTGCTCCACACAATCCGCACATTACCCATCTCCTGGTTTTAATTCACACCTGTCCAATACTCAGCGCCGAATCCATACCCATTGCAACGCTCAACAACCTCTCATCACTTCCGCGACCCCCACTGAATTGAACGCTGGTGAATTGGCCGTCGGCGTCCACGCCATTCGGATAAACCACGGCCGGGGTATCCAAAAAGCTACCCACCATGGGAAGTCGCAAAGTCTGGAGGTTTATTTTGGCAAACAGATCGGGGTCTTCTTCCAACGGCGTCAACAATGGCGCGCACTGGGCGACAGTCGGGGTGATTAGCAAGGCGCCTTGCAGTTCCTGGGTGAAAAGGTCTATCAGCCGCGTGCGCTCAGAATAAAGTCGTAGCGCACGATCCGCGGAGATATCTTTTGCATCCAGCAGACGCTTGCGCACCCTGGCATCCCAGGCATCTGCACGGGTGTTCTCCAAAAGCGCCCGATATTCAGTGTAGGCTTCTATCGCGCCTAACCAGCCCGTTGTGGCGATAAGCTCCAAAGTTTCCTGAACGGCTCTGATCGGCCGCTCTTCGATGAGGTATCCGGCCTGTTGTAGTCGATCTGCGGTACGCTTGAGGTTTTCCCAAACCGCAGGTTGAATGGCGCTGTCATCGGCCAGGCTGGTGTCTAATACAAAAGAACAACTGGCTGTTCTGGCGGGGGCTCTTTGCTGGATATGACCGCACCTCATGATGTCATCAATCGCTATGCAATCCGCCAGCGACCGGGCTATCACCCCGATCGTATCTAAAGAGCGAGCCAATGGGGTCACGCCTTTACGGCAATGACGTTGCTGAGAAGGGCGATAAGAAATCAGGCCGTTGAAGGCCGCCGGTACTCGAAGTGAGCCGGCAGTGTCAGTTCCGATGGCCGCTGTTACCACGCCTTTTGCAACGGCCAGCGCAGAACCTGAGCTTGAGCCTCCAGGCGCCCGGGCGGCGCCTTTGCTGGTGATGCCTTCCGGAGTGCCGTAATGTGGGTTTAGTCCTAGCCCAGAGTAGGCCAGTTCGCTGAGGTTGGTTTTGCCAATATTCACCATACCGGCCGCTGCGGCGTTGTAAATGGCGTGTGCGTCCCGACGGGCAGGGGTTTCAGCGGATAAAACGAGGCTGCCTGCTGTTGTAACTGAGCCTGCCATATCGAACAGGTCTTTCCAGGCCAGCGGCACACCTTCCAATGGGCTTCGATTAAGGCCCAGCCTGATACGCTCTTTTGCCGCCACCGCCTCCGCCCTCGCGCGATCGGGCGTCAACGAGATGAAGACACTCTTGCTCGCCTCTGCCTGTTGCAAAACATGTTCAACAAGATCAACAGGGCACAGCTTTTTCTGGGCGAGCTGCGCGCCCAGATCCATTGCGGTGATTGACGTCAGATCCACAAAAACCTCCGATCCATAAAGAGACGCCCGGCGGCAGAGCGAAAGCGTTGTTCCACTATACACTCGTGCAGGTCCACGCTATTTTTCGCGCGATTACTATTAGCATCTACAGACAGTGTAGGCCTGGCATCAACTACTTCAAAGTCGAGTCTGCAAAATTGCATTTGCGTTGATGGTGATAATTGCAGCTTGCCAATTTTCTGGACGACGGTTGCCAGGTCGGTGGCCCGTCTTTGACAGAAAGGACTTTTAGACCCACGCTGTATTTATGAGCTTGCTTGATCACAGTATTGAGCTGGTTACCCAGTTAACTGGCAAACGCCCAACAGGCTACGTTGCGCCCTGGTGGGAGTTCAGCCGGATTACCAACGAACTTCTGCTTGAGCGAGGCATCAAGTACGACCATAGTCTGATGCACGATGACTTCCATCCCTATTATGTTCGCGTAGGCGACTCCTGGACCAAAATTGACTACACAAAATCGGCCAAAGAGTGGATGAAACCGCTGATCCGGGGAGAAGAAACGGATCTGGTTGAAATCCCGGCGAGCTGGTATCTCGACGATCTTCCTCCAATGTTGTTCATCAAAAAGTCGCCGAATAGTCATGGTTTTGTCAGCCCGCGCCATTTGGGACAGATGTGGCAAGATCAGTTTGACTGGGTATACCGGGAGAATGACTACGCGGTATTCGCCATCACGATCCACCCCGACGTATCAGGGCGCCCGCAAGTGCTCATGATGCTGGAACGGCTGATTGAGCATATGCAAAGCCACGAAGGTGTTCGTTTTTGCACATTCGATGAGATTGCCGACGATTTTCTGGCAAGGCACCCACGTAAAACCTGAGTTTTATCTTCCTGGGCACAAAAAAAGGTCGCCATCAGGCGACCTTTTTATTCACCGGTTCTGCTATCAGGCAGAAGTAGATGTCTTCTTGACCGGACTCTTGCTTGCAGTCGGCTTTTTGGTGTCGACCTTGTCCTTGGTAGACTGTGCAGCACTGGTCACTTCGTCAGCAGCGTCCGATACTGCTTCAGAAACTGTATCGGCTTCTTCAGCCGCTTTGTGCTTGGAAGACTGTGCGACGCTTGTTACGTCATCAGCGGCGTCAGCTACAACTTCAGAGGCCTCATCGACGCCTTCAACCGCTTCTTTCTCAAGCTTTGACACGATGTCGGCAGCAAAGCCACCCATACGCAGATTCAGGCCGCGAAGCTGCTCGAACAGCGTTTCACTGTAACCGTAGTAACTTTCGCGCAATGATTTGACACTGTATTCACGAGCGTCAGATTCCAATTTCTCAGCGTACTCGAAAGGCTTGGCAGATAGCTTCTTCTGTTGCTCCTCTGCGGCATTGATGCCTTTCTCGACGATTTCCTGAATCTGTTGCTGATATGTTTTGAGTTTACCCATGTTGAATCTCCTGATTGCTAGTGATCGCTTTGATTTGAAGAAGGATTCACCAAGCGAATTTGTCGACGAGAATCCGTCTAACTTCAAACGATGGGTCTACAGTACGGTGAAAAATTAGAGTGTTCACACTAGAGCGCAAAAAATCAGAACAGAAAAACAGTTTTATAATCCTGGGGAGGCTCTGAATACGTCCCCAACATCAGCGATGATGATGAATATGAATAACATAGCCAGGTACAGCCCCATAGCCACCAATGTGCTGTGGTCTGCTAAGGGTTCTCGGCCTCATCCGCGACGGGTGCCAGAGGCTCGCCATCTTCGTCCAGGAGCTGGTAATTGTACGCCGCCTGAAGGCCGGTTTGGTCTTCAACCTGCTCCTCCTCCTCGGGCTCATGGTCAATGTAGCGCGGGTACAAGGGCGATAACATTGCTACCAGGATGCCGATCGCGGAAAAGGTGGCAAATGCATTGGCGTAGCCGAATTCGCTCACCAGCATGCCGACAATGGGCGAGCCAGTTGCCTGCCCGAGCGAGACAGCCATGAATGGCAGTACCGGCCCCATCGACAATCGGCCCGGCAACAGGCGAATGCCGGTCATCAGATAGAGCCCCGTCAGGCTCATATAGGCCAGACCGAAGACCAGCGCAGAGAATACCGCGAGCACCAGCTGATCAGGGCTGGCAGCAAGCAGTGCCAAGCTCGCGGATAACATCACCAGCATCAGTGAGTGTGTGATGGGTGGATTGTTGCGATCGGCCAGGTCGGCCACCACGGCACCTCCGATGCCGGCAATGCCAACCGCTAGCCACAGCCAACCGGTTGCAGAGGGCGGTAGGCCGCCGAGGGTGACCATTAAATCGGGTGCGAAGATCCAGTACGCAGAGGAAACGAAGCCCATCACGAATGCAAACAGCGAAAGCCTGAACAGACGCCACCACTGCAGGGCGCTGATCGGAGTTGTCGACGCAGCGTTCGCGGGAATGACCCGAGACACGGAAGGGATAAAGTACCACGCGGCAACGACGCCAATCCCCGCCAGGATGGCGAAGGACAGGTACGCGGAGCGCCAAGCGCCAGACAGGAAAAGAACCACCGGTACGGCAACGGCCACGCCAATGCTGGTGCCCGCATTCATGACTGAACTGACACGGCCGTGCATCGCGCGGCTCACCATAGCCTGCATGGCGGCCGTGAGCGCCGGCATCATAAGGCCGGTGCAGATGCCGCACGCGAACACGCCCACTCCGAGCGACAGAGCACCAGACGCCTGGCTGATAAGCGCCAGACCGACGACGCCGAAACCACACGACAGGACGGCCGTGTTGCGGGCACCGAGACGATCGGCGGAGAGCGGTGCCACCAACGTCGCCAGAAGGAAACTGATAAGCGGCAGCGCGCCGATGATACCGATTACGTCTGGCGTAAGACCCAGCTCGGCCCGGATAGGGGGTACAAATAGACCAAAGGCAAAGCGCGCGAGTCCGTAGCTGATCGCGATCAGTGCAGCACCAAAGAGCGCAAACCCTGTATTCGAGAGAGACTTCATGCCGCCTCCGCCAGTCAGGCATTGAGGATTTATGGAAACAGGAGCGCGGAAACCGGGTCAGATTTATAGATGCAACTTGAGCTTTAGTTGTACCAGAGATAGTGTTTAAAAATAAACCTGCCCCGGTTTTTCTGACAAATAACGCCCCGACGCAGATTCGGGCATTTCGTGAATAAGGTCATGCTTTTCCAAGGACATGCAGGTAATCATCTATGATGAATGTGGATGTCATTGGTTCGTTCTAAAAATTCAGACTACTCAGTCTTCGACGTTCGTCAATGACCTGCACTGCTTTGCAGCCAAATCAACGGGGAGTCTCCGATGAAAACCTGGATATTGCTGGTTCTGATCACCATGTCGGAAGCGACCATCGGTGTTTTCGTCAAGCTGACGGACGGCCGGATACCGGTTCAGACACTGACATTTTACGCCTTTCTCTTTGCAACGGCATTTCTGATGCTGGCCATGCCGTGGGCCAACAAACAGCCTCTTAAACTGCCCCGTGGCAACTGGAAAGACACCTTTCTGATCGGAGCACTGATTGCGGGTGCGAGTGGCTTTTTCAACTACGCCATGACCCTGGTGCCCATTGCCAATGCGGTGATTTTCTGGAGCGTTGCGCCTTTCTTCACCTTTATTCTGTCCTGGCTTTTTCTGGGCGAGAAAGCGAAAAAAAGCTATATCCTCATTTTCGCGATCGCCCTGACTGGCATTGTGATTGCCAAACCGCTGCAGGACGGCTACATGCTCGGTAACATGGTGGCGCTGGGCGTGGGTGCAATCTATGCGGCCATGATCACCTATTTGCGCCATGAGGGAAAAACCGAAACCGGCAACGATATTGCCTGGTCTCTGCTGTTTGCGGCGCTGATCATGTCACCCTCGGTGTTCGTCGTGGGCACCGGGGATATCACCGGCATGATTCGCTATGAGAGTCTCGGGATGTCCTTGCCTGTCATGCTTTGGGCAGCGGGGCTGGGCCTGATATCCATGGGGTTCGCCTATTTCGGTATCTCGATCGTGCTCAAGTCCATTAACGCCAACATTTATTCGCTGATTGATATCATCGTCTCGCCCGCAGTCGCTACGATGTGGGGCTTTTTGATCTTCAACGAAGTGCCGGCACTCAGCATGTTGTACGGTGGCGCCATGTTGCTCGGCGCTGGTGCCTGGCTGACCCGGGACATGTCCCGGGGCGATCCGGACCGTCCAGCTCATGTCTGTCACTCGCAATGTGCGCATTGACTATCTGAACCTCTGAGCCCCATATCGGACGTGGATGTTCAGAATTGTGCGCTGCCAGGAAAGGCGAGCTGTGCACTGACAACCTCTTCGGTCAGGTCAGACGCGTTGCTGGATCAGAGCCATAGTTTCTTCGCCAATCCATTTTTTTTATAAGTAGTTGCAAAAGTTTTGTTTTTAACGTGGTATAACAATTGCCTAATTTGTACGGCGATAAAAATGATTCCTTAAAAGGATAATTGACAATGATAGAACGTTCCGCAGGTTTTTCGAAAATTGTGTTCACAGGTTGCGCATTTGTTCTGCTTTCTGGTTGTGCAATTGTGGGGGATCGCTTCCCGATTCGAGTGAAGTTGTCATAGATCCTACAACTGTAGATACTCAGCTTTCATCAGTACTGTCTGATGCTCGCAAGATCGCGATTGTTAGCCAAGATCCCGCCGCCGTCTACGCGGCCCAAGAGATTGAATCGGCCAGCAACTTCGAGGTCGCCTTATTAGCGCCGCCCGAAGCCGCCTCTCCATCACAACTGCGTCGTCACATGAAGGTTGTGTGCGGAGGGGCTGAGCAGCCCGACATTGTGATGAGTTTCGGCCCACCCGAATCAGACGCCGGAACAGGAACCACGGTTAAGGGCGTGTTGATTGGGCGAGCGCAATATAACATGCAGTTCGCTACTGACGTTCTCCAGTGCTCGAGTGGTTGGAGAACAACGTTCACCACCGTAGCGCAAATGAATCAAGGCCTATATACCTCAACAACCGCAGGTACTGGCCGGGTTCTCGGGGCAGGTTTCTCTGCCGCGTTCCTCGAAATCGCTCGATAATAGGTTGGGGCTGTACAACTTACGATGGCAACTAGGCTCGGTTAATACCGGGCGGTCTCCGGTGCCCTTTTGGCGTATATGCCATTGGAATTGAAGCTAAGGCGGCAACCCCGTCATCACTTCTCTCAAATAGGCATAAAGATCGTGCCCATTAAACTTTGCGGACTGGATTAGCGCCATCACCGCAGCGCGCGCTGCCGACCTCTCAGTGAACCTGCAAACAGCCAGTTGGAACGTCCCAGCGCCCACGGACGTATCTGGTTTCCGAGCATTACTCGGTTACTTACCCTTCCGATAACGAAATGAGATGTTGTTTGTAGATATTTTGACTGCTATCTGTATTGTACACTGGTGGGGCTCTTGGCCAGGATGACTGAGAGTCAATGCCGGCCTTTTGCCTAGTTAAAATGCGACACCTGCTCTGCCTAGGGTCTGTTGACAATTCACATCGGCAGCCAAAAAAATGCGCAAGCCAATGACACGATTATGCAGCGTCAACTATCTTGTCCGGTCCGTATTGCCTCAGCGCGTATCGTCTGACTGTCGTATCCTTTATCGGCTATGAGTATCTGTGCACCTTCAACTTTTTGATGAGCGCGGGCGCTTCTGTACAGTCATTGATGTGCCCGCCTGTGATGGTGAATACGTGTGGCAGACCGTAAGCATTGATGGCCAGATGGACTTTGGAGGTGTTGCCAGCCCTGCTTTTACCGATATTCTCGTCGTAGCCACCCGCGGCTCCGGCACTGTGCTGGTGTGCTTTCACATAGCGGCCATCAATGAAGACCCATTCCAGATCGGAGTCTGTTTTCAGCACGTTGAAGAGCTTTTTCCAGATGCCTTTTTTCGACCAGTCATTGAAGACTTTGTAGACAGAATTCCATTTGCCGAAATGCTCTGGCAGATCTCTCCATGGTATGCCAGTACGCATTCTGAACAGAATGCCTTCGACTGTTTTGCGCAGACCTACCTTGTTATACAGACTGAATTGAAGCAATATTTCTCTTAGCTTGGACCACAGCTCCTCTGTGAACATGTATCTGGGCATTGCGGGCTCGTATGATTGTTGTTTCGGAACTTCATTATACGAGCTTGCTCTTACCTTTCAACGGCTTACGAGCAATTGTCAACAGACCCTAGGGCGTCAGCTCCTGTGGCATGAGAACAGAGTTAGGCGATTTATTGCCGCAGAGTCCACGTACTTGAGTCCTTAGATAGGGAAGCGGTCTGGTTTAAATTGAGTGAGGATGAGTGCTATTGATACTGGCATTTATCGTATCCTGAGCTTCCCGCAACCTTGAAATGATGGTTTCAAAATCATCCGGAACGCCGAAAAACATCCTGCCCTCAATTGCAGCTTTGTGATCCGCTGCAATCTGCTCAAGTCGTTCCCCTTCAGGCACAAGAACCAACCGACCTTCAAGCACTTTCTCAAATATAACGCCCTTCTGCGCCCACCGCTGGCTCTTCATGGTCACCACATTCATCATTGCGTCAGTGGCATCAGTGGCATCAGTGGCATCAGTGGCATCAGTGGCATCAGTGGCATCAAGGGCATTACTGAATTCATCTTGTTGAAGAAGGCAGTCCACGTCGTACCAGTGCCTTGCTAGCCGATGAGGGTCTGGGTCTTTTTCTTGGGTCGAAAATTGGTGCAGGGCAGTTAGTTTTTCCCAAAGAACATATCCAGGGTGGTAGGCGGCAACCGTCGCTTGCGGAAATGTGATGGTTTGAAGTTCATCCAGCTCTGATAAATAGCACGCGACCTTATGGCTTACCGTTGGCCGTCCCCGGTTGCGGCCACCAAATTCCAGCAGGATGTAATCGAGTTGGTAGTTGCTGTCGTGGCTGCTCAGTCTCGGAAAATGGATGTTGACCTTTTCCCCTTTGGAGCCTGGTTCTAGCTCCGCTCGAAGCCCATCAATGCCATATTTAACCAGTCTTTCGTTGAGGCGATTGACCAGGGCGCCAGACCATTCTGTCAGTAGCTTTGTTTGCTGATCACGGAATTTCTTTTTTTGGCTATTGCTTTGAGTGGACTGCTCCCACGCCGCGATCTCGTCGGGTTCGCCTGCAAGTTCGCTCCAGTGAATGGAAAGGTCGATGTCTTCCGAAAAACGCTCTATCACCTTCCAGCACTTGCTCAGGGCGGTTCCGCCTTTGAAGGCGGTTGAGTGAG
>Ga0307971_1000711_pt1 | contig 16957 bp, 24 predicted proteins | sample OrgLakmetagen714_FD_201820 | JGI IMG/M metagenome (GOLD analysis project Ga0307971, IMG submission 201820) | Saline water microbial communities from Organic Lake, Antarctica - #714 | ecosystem: Environmental > Aquatic > Non-marine Saline and Alkaline > Saline | place: Antarctica: Organic Lake... | reverse complement strand
ATGAGACCGACTCGAACGATGGAGCTGACGGCTCAGAGAGCAATCAGAAAGCGAATGGCCACCAAAAACGGCAAGCAGTTCATTTTCTACTCCGGCCGGTGTCATAATTATCATATTAGTGGATAGTTACTTCGATTTTTCGCACCGAACTCGCTCGTTCTTTTCTACAACCTTCTCATTCGAGTTTTGTGCACCAATTCAGGTGGGACAGCATGACTTCCGAAGAGAAACGCATCGCGATTGCCCGCCGCAAACGCCTCGGCCGCCTCAGCTGCGACCTGCTCTATGAGCGGCTGCCGCCCCAGACCGAGCCCCTGAAAGGGGTGACCTTCCGCGATTGGCTGGCGGCGTCCGACTTGCACGGCTCACTGCCCGAGCTAGAGCTCAGCGACCGCGAGCTCCTCGTGAGCCTCGTTAATACTTTTGTCAACTCCCAAACTACGGTAATTGTTGTAAGAAGAAAAACTAGGAAAGACATACCGACATCACGGAACGAGATACTTGGGAGGTGCTTCCTTTTGTCTTTTATTCTTTTGCTTTGATTTCAGATCCATTTCTCTCGAGAATTTCCACTTTGGTTGAACGTTCGTTTATATCATATTTCTAATACGAACATGCATTTTTGCTGTCCTGTTCAGGTGATGCTTCTCTTCTTCGCCGTAGACATTGATGAACTCCGTTGGCACGACTTCGTGCTCTTGTCGCTGGTCTTCGTGATCCTCGAGTTCCTGCTTCTAGTAGCCTGCAACGCCATTCAGGTTAAGCCAAACACGCATTGCATTTTAAAAGCACAATGCACTGTATACCTCAGTGTTACTTGTGTGCAGTGATCAGTGAGTGAACGTGTTGTGACTTAATTGCTTGATTATCCACACTCCAATCGCAATCTTTGTTTCTCATTCGTTCTCGATGTATGCGGTGCGTTTTGGCAACACGTACATTTTTGAACCCTTCTTTCAGGAGAAACGAGCGCGGTTTTACGTGTTTCACAAGGCCCTCCGCCACGGCGTGATCATTGACTTTGAGAATTTAGACGACCCCACCACCAAATACCTTCAATTCCCGTGAGACAAAACACGCTGATTAACTTATTCCAAGTTTCAATCATAATTGCGAAAGAGTGTAATTACTACCTAACACTTTGTCTATTTTATTCAAAAACTACCAGCAACCATTCTTATACGTCTACACTTCCTTGACTTCAATTTCCAATTGATCTTACGCTCCTTTGGGATTGTGCCACTCCACTTCTACTCTTTTACCATAAACCCACTAGTTACGTGCTGGGGATGCTGGGAGCTGTAGTGTCCGCACTGTTGATTTTCAGCGAGCCGAATCTGTCGTTCTTTGGGAAAGCGAGCTCGGCCTTTCTCATTGCCATCACCATCAACACAGGCATGCTGACGCCCTTCGCCGAACTCGATCAGGTGTTTCATTGATTGATTCACTTATTGATTGTGTGTACGCGCGTGTGTTTATGCATGCATCTCCATTGAATGTGTTGAAAATCGCATGCGGACGTGAACTGGCTGTGTCGTTGGAATACTTCGCATTGTCTGTAGCACTTGCAGAATGCACGTGACGTGTCGATAATTTTTAGGCGTGCCTGTATCTCAGCGTATGTGTACGCGTGTATTTGTTTTATTATTTTTACGGTTGAAAGGTGGAAGACTCCGTGATGTCTCTGCCGAAATTCGTCGAAGCCAGCGCCGAAGATTCCAAGAAAGCGCTCGTCATGATGCGGCACCAGGTATCGTACTGTTGAGTGTGATTGTGTATTCTAGAGAATTCACTTATTGACGCCAGTCTACTGTATTTCTTTCTCGTTTACCTTAAAACTAATTGCTCCTCGCCCCACTCAGGACGAGTACATCTCTTTGCTGCACCTTCGGCGAATCGTGCAGAAGCAACGCTGGCTCAAGAAACACGCGCCCTCAAGAGCCAAACACGCCGCTTTTGATTGGACCATGCTCTCCATCGAATGCTACCAAGTGGCCACCACCAAGACTGTGGACAGCCCCGCGACGCACACGCACTTGCATCACTTCAACCCAGCTACGGTGAGTATATTCGTGTGTGTTTACATATGCACATGCCACGCTTGGACTGCAGCCTATAGTATGAATATTTTTCCTGAGAATAGTGTCATCACTGAATCTTGTCGTCACATGAACATGAGCACACACATCCCAAGATAATTCCACGACTGTTTTCTGCTTACATCCGCTGCTGCAGATGGTCAACCCAGGGGAAAGCGAACAGCGGGCGCGGAAACGATTTGAAAAGAGGCAGCAATTGGAGCAAGCTCGTAAAGCAGCACGGGCGCCTTGGTTTCCCTTAGAATGGGCTATCCCACCCATGGTGATTGACTTCTTGCCGATTTGGTACGAGAAACGCAGCGGGAAAATCATGCTGCCTGACAACATGGACCGGTCGTTCCGTTGGAAGTTTGCTGCCCAATTCTTCGCTTACTCGGTAAAATTCCAGGGAGGACTCTTTCCCGTTTACTGTTCAAAAACATGTCTCTCAATTTTAGTACCTCTTTCGTTGAGCGTGCAAGGGAATGACCTCAGGTGGTGCAATGCCTTGAAGCAAACATATTTGCATAATGCCTCTACTAGTAGCACACTAGAATTGCTCTTCTTGTCATGCTCTATCTTTCAATGGACCAACCCTCATCTATAGGTGCTGGGCGGGATTCGGGACTGGGGACGGGTGGCAGACAGCAAACTACGAGCCAAAGAGCGCGCGAGGTTTGCGGCGACTATACGCGACTCGAAAGCAGCGAACAGTAGTAACATGGTGAGTGTACTTTTGTGTGTGCCTGCGCATGAGGAGAGAGGGCGATTGGTCATGGCATAGCCAGAGCACATGTGATCTTCAACTTCTCTCAATCCATACTATAACACCATCACGGGTATCTTCTTCATTATCATTTGTTTTCGCTGAAGGCGCAGCCTCCGTTAGCACCAGCCTCGGCCCAAGCAGGAGGAGCAGCGGCGACTCCTCAACCGCGGCGACGGCCAGGTGACAGCACAAACAGCAACAGCAACGGTGGTCGTGGTGGCGGGCGCGGGACCGGGCGCGCCGATGGCAGCGGGCGAGGAAGCGGCGGCGGAAGAGGGAGAGGTGGCCGAGGCAACGGTGCCATTCAGAGCTTGTTCAACGCAGAGGCACCTGACAGTGGCGGTAGTGCTGGTGGTGCTAATCCAAATGCAAGTGAGGCTCCTGGTGGTGCTGGTGCTAATGGCATTAGCTCCTATGTGAGCCCTTATCCATTAGGCAATGACCAGATTGATCATCAAGGCCTCGGCAGCACAGCTCGCCAAGATTCGATTTTGCCGCCGCCTCCTTCAGATTCTCCCCATTGTGGTGGTGATGATGCTGGCGGTGAAGATCGCTTGATGTCCACGTCTCAGCTGCGCTCGTCGTCTTTGCCTCGCCATCCGGAGTCGGGCACGCCCTTTGTGAACAGGTTCGTTGCTTGTTTTTTTAAAACACATGATCTTTCATTTTTATTCACACGTCACTGGTTCAAGATTGCACGCTTATTTGCCTCGCTTCTTTTCTAATTTCCATCCGCATGTATTTCCACCAATAACATTACATTACACTACCAAAGCGGCGGGTTGCGGCGACGGCAGCGGCGGCGGCGCGCCTCAATGTACGCGTCCGCTTCAGCCTCCCATGACAACGACACGACCTTGGTTTCCCCAGAGAACGTCATTGGCCTTGCCTTGAGCCCTAGCCCTCGCGTGCGCCTAGCACCCTATGCCTTCGAATTTCAAGCAGCGGCGGCGGCGATGACCACGTCTCTTCCTTCTTCTAGTGGTGGCGGTGGTGGCAGTATTAGATCTGCGAAGAGTTCAGGAGGCAATAGCAAGTCCACAAATGACAGCGTCGACTCAAATGGGTGAGTAGAAAGCGCAGCTTGATCTATTTCATTTCCCTACTGTTGCCGCATCTCTGCCTCTCCCACTTTTCTGACGTGTGTAAACGTATCATTTTCGATGCTTCAATGAGTGACGTCTCGCAATTTGTCGTCATTTCTTCGTTTCGGGGGGCCATGCACGTTAAGGTCCGCGATTCATCGGCACGTCATGGAGTTGTTGCGTGAAGTGAATGCGGAGTCTGGGAGCTTAGATGGGCAAGGCGGCGACGGTGGTGGTGCATCTGCAACGCCGCTGACCAGTGCTGCTCACGCATCGGCTCAATCCCCAGATCATGCTCCATTACCCACGCCCTTTGACCTCAACCTCACCAGAGAGCAGTACATTACTCTCATTCGAAAGGTTGGTTCAATTTCATGTCATAATAACTGTTACTGTCACTCGACCAATGCGAGATGTTCCTTATTATATAGTAGTTCTCTTGTTGATTTATTTTCGCTCTGGCTTGTTATTGCAACCATTGAAGAGCTCCTTTCAATGAACACTCATCAAAGAATGTGTCCGAGGCTCTTCATCTCATTGATTGGTTGCGGTATCATTTTTTTCGCGCAGGTCAACGACGACTACAACATTTTGTCGGACCGCGAAGTCCTTTCCTTGCCGCAGCTGCACCGTGTCGAGCTCAAGCAGTTGTTGGCCACCACCATGGACGCGCTCGAGCTTCGCGAAGAAGAAGCCGCCATGGAGCTCGCCGAAGACCTTCGGTACCGTGCTGTGCTGCTTGTGTGTGTGTGGGGGGGAGGGGTTGTTGTGTTGGTATGCTATGCGTGGGTTCGTTGGTTGGTGTGTTCGCTTGCATGCTACTACAGATCTATAGCATGCGTTGAATTGTGCGTTTCTAGGAACGCATTGTATCGTGCTGTCTGTACTTCCACTAGCTCTAATGAGCCATCTCTCTCTCTCTCTCTCTGTCGCAGATTTATGCACTATTCCTTTTGGCGCTGGACGTCGATTTTGATGGAACTCGAGTTCGCGAACCCTGTAGACAATGCGTGCACCCGAAACCTCCGCGCATTTCGGTTCTATTCCAAACTCTTCATGGTGGTGGCGGCCACACTGTATGTGAATGCGGCGCTTGCGCACAGCCCTGGGCTTTCCAAGCCGCATGGACCGGAGGACGCAGGAAGAGCAGCACGTGGCAGCTTAATGCCTTCACTGCAGCCAACTGTGCGTCCGTACGTGTAGAATATATAGGGCTGGCATAATACAGGGACTACTTATAATTGACTGCGAGCGCCCCCCTTATAATACTTTTTTTTTTTTTTAAGTCTTCTTCAATGATGATATAATTAAGGCGGATACAGATGTAAGGATTAAGAGGTCGTCGCGATCGCCCGTGGGTTTCGAGGGCATCTAAAACCTTTGATCACACTCCAATGTGCTTGTGCCTCTCGAAGCAAGACCGCCTCTGCCTACGCCAGCCGAAAATCGTTCTGAATGAGTTCTGAAATTTTAAAAGCTATAATGTATATGCTACAGAGCTATAACAGTTTTTTTTTTTAAACAAAACAATGGCGAAGTGCTTGATAGATTACAGTGAAATAAAGAAACCTAGAGCCTAGAGGCTGAAATTTGTTATCCAGTTGCACCGCGGAGGTCCACGACCGGTCCATATGCCTTTCTCATTCAAAAGATTCTGAGGAGTCCTGAGGAGTTCGCATATTTTAAACGACGACACCGCTATATCCTTATGATGCTACGGCTGCCGCGCCAGTGCCCCTATCATAAAATTGCCATCATATCGACGACTATGCCGCAACAAATGCTCCATCGAAATATTGACATGCGTTCTTAATATCTCAATTTCAATACAAATCTTGATTCACCAAATCAAATGGTGGAGCTTGAGCTTGGTTTCGTCGGGCCAGATACTTCGTTTATCAAAGATCAAACCGACACGGCCGCGGACGCAAGCTCGTCCCATAGTGAAAACATTTTCCCAGTTGCATCTACGTCTCCTGGCCGAGGGTTGCAACTTTCAAAGCCGCCAGAACGACCACCATACCAGCCTGAGTTATTCAAGAGAAGATGAAGAATCATACATTGAATCAGGATCAAGACAAAAAAGCGTGGGAAATAGACAACAAAGTAACCTATGCACATGGTGATACTTACAATGATCGATATCGTGAAGAGTGCACGCTTCAACAGGTGCGCCTGGGCAATCCCAGCGCAGACAATTCGACGTGTTGCTTGTAAACGTGGTCGTTGGTACTTCGCTTCCATCGCAGCCATTTCGTGTGCGCCACAGGTCGTTCATTGCCTCTTGCCCCGCCCACGCCGCAGTGCCATTGTAAGGCACCGTGTTGTCCGCGTACGAGTGAAATGAGGACATAGGCACTGCACCCGACCCAGCCTCGCAAGTTGAATACTCTGGCCATGAGAGCCCGCCAGCATCAGTGCCAGCTGCAAAGATTTGGTTCGGGTAGCGGCACGCAATACCGTAGGAAAGGAATGCGCCGGTGGAAAAACCAGCAGTGTGCACGCGAGTCATATCGGCACAAAGCTCAGTTTCGGCGAAGGATAAGAGGGCTTCGAAAAAGGCGAAGTCGTCCACGCCAGGCGATCCACATGGAATGCCGTCAGCGTTCCAACCAAAGTTACCCCCTGACGTTCGAGTGCCAACTGGTGTAATAGCATACCATCCACGGTCCTTGCACGCCCCATTGAAGCGTGAAATGTCTTCAGCGTAGTCCAGAACGGGCACGTGCGGGGAGCAACCATGCCAATTCATCGCGACAGGGCGCGCCGTGGAAGGTGGTCCAGTGACGTAGCAATTGGGGCCACAATCCCCGCTCTCCCAAGGAACATACAGCTCAAACGTTCGGTTGAGGCCGTTGACCTCGATGGTTACGTTTTGAAGACCGCTGAAATAGTTTGGATTCGAGCACGAAGTGCTATTCGTGTCTGAGACTTGAGGCACAGGCATGATGTCAGAGTTGGGAAGGAATGTGCTCCCAGAAGCCGCGTGGATCAAGAGTCCCACGCTAGCCCACTCAAATGAATGCTTCATCACAGCGAAGCTAATTACTTATATAAGGATTGAATAGCACTCTGGCTAAGCCTCTTGGTAAATAGTTGATGACCAACACGAATAGCTGCCGTAGTCTAGCTAAGAGAGCAAGACTAATTTGTCATGAAGCGTCGTAGCGTCGTAGCCATACTTAGCATGACGTACAGAAACCTGTCTCTAGCTAGCTAGCTAGCTAGCTACTGTAGAGTTTGTTCAGTGTTGATGATGATTTGTGATGAGTTGTGAGTTGTGAGAAGACAGACGTCGTCGTTGAAACAGGAGTCGCGTCGAGAGGCAACCAAAAAAATCTTTAGCACATCAGCCACATCAGCTTGGCCTGCTATCTAGGCTAGCTAGCTTGTAGAAGAGTAGAAGAGATCTAGAGATTTTGCAGCTCTGGAGAATTTACAGCATGGGTTCTAAATTGTTACTTAAGCTTGCTGTGTGCGCAGCACTACAACACTCAGTCGCTGCGTGGTCGATGGTAAGATGCTCTTGTCATTGCTACAGAACAGCAAAAGCAAAATAGTATTCTTTATCTCCTTTACAGTATGAAGTACTAGTAATAGGGTCTTACCCGATTGATAACTGAATCTAAGATTTCCTTCATATAGGGCGGTCGTGGCTACTGCAGGGCGTTCACCGCACAGTCACGACTCAGGTATGCCTAAGGTTGCTATCTCTAGTCCACTTGAAGGTCATGGCTGGAATCTGATGACCTATTTTTGTGGTAAATAATTATTGAGCAGATCTCGTGACTGGGTGCTTTCTGCCAAACGCCGTGTTCGCAAAGCTGACTCTGAGGCTCTGCCTGACGGGCCTACTCCACCCTCGTCGCCAGATAATTCTGATGCCGTTGATGCTGCGGCGCAGCTTTTAGTAGAAAGCGCAGACTCGCTACCTTCGTTTTTCGAGACGCCCTCAGCAAGCCCTGAAATGCCGAACTCTTCTCCTCTTGAAGAGGTGGACGCCACTACACAAGGCATGGTTGCACAAATGGAAGCAAATGAGGGTGCTGTTTCCGATCCTTTCGAACAGAGCATGCTTGACGACATTGCTGAATTCAAACGAACTCGGAACGTTGACCCAGTAGAAGAAGATAAGAACGCGCAGCTGAAAAAGGTCGTGACCGTGCTCGGCACCGTGCTAAGCTACAACTTCGTTATCATCATCGGCTTTTTCCTGTGGTTCATCACTGGTTGCATCGGCAAATTTGCCTTTGAGGTACATTTTGTAAGAGGTTTCTTTATCCATTGTTGAGTCGGTAGGCTTTCTTTGCTAACATATGTTATCTCTGTGTGCGCCAGTCTGAGGTGGTGATTAACGCCTTCACGGGCCTTTGGGAAGTACTCATCTTGCCGCTTTTAAGCACACACATGGCGCTGACCTTCCTTTCCGCGGGGATTGAGAAATTCGGCCTTCCTGAGAAGAAAGCTGCCTGAGAAACTTTCTCAGATTGATCATCGAGGACAACTTCAGCAATACAAACAGGAATGGGAGGAACCACAGCGGTTTAGATTTAAGGATTATGGAAGGCTCCGAAGGGGTATATCAGTACTATCTTATTTTAGCACTTGCCTCAATATGAATTCAGAATTCGTTTCGTCTGAAACACTGTGACCTATTCACGAATTTTTGGACTGTTACTCCCTACCCTTCTGGCAATAAACCTTCACTAGCCACTAGTTCACTAGTGTAGTTCGGTGAACAATGCGCGAACTCACGTAGGTTTGGGATAAAAGAAAATCCTCCAGGCCTGCCTCGGATACCCGGAAATGAATTAGAATCAGAAATCATAAATCAGATAGCGCTGTGGCATAAGATTACGACTTTGACAAAATTGGATTGGATTGGATTGGATATTGGACTACTCCCTCATTTCAAATATCACCAACAAAACTCGAACTCGAACTTATTCAAACCCAAATGACACAGAAGCCAATGTTGCGGGCAGAAGTGTACGCGCGTGCGTTGCACGCAAGTCAAAATCGTAAAGAGGATAGTTTGCAGGGGGCAGGAAGCATAATACTTCCACCCCCTCTAAAGTAAAAACTGTTCATGAAATCACCAACAAACAGGGCAAAGTACCAAACCACGTATTGGCAAATTCTCCCAAAACAAGCCTGACTGGGGAGGGGGGGGGGGCTGAGTTGGAGTGTCTTGTAGCCTTCGGCACGTTCAAAATTATTAGTTAAGGCATCGTAGAACATAGACATGCAAATGCCCTCCATGGACTCCGAGTGGCGGCAATAAAAAGTTTTAAAGAAGATATTTAGTGAATGGTAAATGCAAGTGACCAAAGGAGGGGCAACGGCTTGTAAGAAAACAGCCTCAATGGCGTCTTTCGTGTAATGAGTAGAGGCGTGTAATGAGCCATTTCTGGGAAAGCGGATTCAGTTAGGTCCCACTGCTGGCAACAACTCCATCGTCTGCCTTGGATTGTATCATGGCTTGTCGAAGGCAATTATTTATTTCCGAGAAATCCAAATGAAAGCGGTAATTTCCCCGGTGCAGCATTATTTGATCTCTTGTTTATGACCTTTGGGGCTTTAGATCCCCATGAATTTGGCAAGTTATTATTAGATGCCGGGCCACTGAGATCTTCAAGAGCATCGTAATCGAAGTCCTCATCTTGAGTCAAGTCATAAGAGCGGCCTACACGTACATGTGAAGCTGGAGAGTTTTGTGCCTTCTTTTGGCCTGGAAGCTGCATGTTTCTTTCCGAAGACAACGAAGAAAATGGGCGGTATTTCGGCGGTGAATGCTGACTTTCGCGCGAACGCGGAGGTAACTGTACGTTGCCATGTAGCTGTGGATGATGCTGGTAACTTTGTCGTCCTGGTTGACGAGAGTGCCTTTGTTGAAGCTCTTGTTGAGGTTGATTTTGCCTTAAAGATCCAGCAGATGGAGGGACAGAATAACTCATTTTGGGTGACGTTTTAGCTTCTTGGTGTTGTTGTGGCATGCTATAAGCATTTGACACACGCTGGTGCGGCTGACGAAGGTCCTTCCCTGAAACGTTATCTTGATTTATGGATGAAAAAGGAAGCTGTTTCTCAGGACCCTTTGATGGACTAAGATGATACTGGTGAAGCCAAGGTGAGGTGTATGCAGCTCGCAGATTGAGAGGTAATCCAGTAGAACCTATCGTGGAAGGCGATTCATCAAAAGTACTTCGACTTTTGCATGGGAGACCTCGCAATTCCCCGAGAGCACTAAGAGCTGAACGAACTGGAGCTGCATAACTCTGAATACAAAGACAGTCGCTCGCAGTCAGCGGTTGGTGTGCATCAACAGGCTGCAGAAGTACCTCATTTGGCAATATTTGCTGCATTATGGCGGACTCCCAAGCTCGAGGACTGACTCCCTCGTTCTCGAGAGATTTAGCGTCAATACTTGCATTTTGTAGGGGGCTAGATGCACGGTCGCAATGCAGGAGCCAAATCTCATCGTGACCACAAAATTCTGGAGAGGAACTGCAACTGAGTAAGAGCCCGCAATCGCTCACTGCTATTTCTTGGCATAACGCAGCAAACAGGCAGCGATTTTCTGTCACCGCGGACTGTGGCAACTTGGGTTGCATCCCATCTGTCGTTGTAATTGGTGCCAGGGAAAGGGCAGCACTAAGGCGCAAAGGATCGACTTGAGAAAGAGGAATGATGCTCATCGCATTCATCCGGGAAAGTCCGGAGTGCCACCATGAGAGAGTGGTCCAAGCAGCAGGGCTTATGTTGCCGAAAATTGTCAATGTCGTCATGGCTGTTTCGGCAGCTTCGGCGTGACCAAAACGACTCTTGCTCCTCGGGTCTACATGAATTTGGACCGCACGAGGCTCAAACATCCAGGAAGTAATTTGCCGAAACAAATCGTTGAATGCGTCATCCGTTGCAGATATGACTTTTGTCGAAAATGGGGAAATTTGTGAAGTCGTGCATCGCGCCGAATTGAATGTTTGAAGTCGAGATAGGCAGGACTTTTCCAGAGAGCTTTCTGCTGTGATAGATTGTTGCATTTCAACAAGGAAAAAGTCGCAACTCTTAACTCGTGCGCTTTTGGTGCCATTTTCTGGTATCAAGTAACTTTGAATTTCTTCCAAAACAGAAGTCCAGTCTTCTCCATCTTCAGCGTCATTTTGGCTTGCATGCCATGGTGATAAAAAGAGGACGCGAGCATTGGATTCGCATGGAAGGACAACTTCAAGAGACCCCAGAGCACTCGCTAAAACATGTAATGACGTAGGTCCTTGGTGGAGTCGCGGTAAAGGTTCTGACAAGAGTTCTACCAGATTCGGCTGAGCTTTTCGGGATCCTCGAGGCCATAAACCCGTGAGAGGCCGGGCGAGTGCGCTGCCGTTGTAACAGGAAACGAAAACGAAGACAGAATAATCATTGAGTGCTGCGTTGAGGGCCCTTTCGAGAAGCTGGTTCACGTGCTGTTCATAGAATCTGTAAAACAAATCGGAATCCACACCGGATGCTGAGCGGCAACGGAAAGTGTCTACGACCAGGACAGTGGCTGTGGACATTCCTGTGGTAGCTTTGCTTGCACAACACTTTCTTTCTGTGTTGACTCTAAGGAGAGCTCTTGGGAGTCTCGGACAAAGATAGCTGTTGTTCGCGCATGTTTTCTTCTGGTTGTTTTCGTTTTTTGCGCCTCCTCGAGTTTTCAAAATCAAACAATCGAGCGTCGGAAGCGAACGAAAAGATGTAAATAATTTCATTCATAATATTAGGGTAACAATTTTACTTGCCCAATTTTTAGCTCGCAACACACAAGGATCGTGGTTCGTTTCTTTCATCGAGCCGAGAGAGCTGTGCCTCTTTGTAGGGAAAGGAGGCGCCTTGTGCCAAGATGCCGGATGCTATCGACCGCGACCTCCAAGCTGGGCTAGATACCTTATATACAATTCAGGTATGATATCTTTGCATAACTCTAGCCCTCAGTCACTCTCTCAATGATTCCTTGTCGACCTCACATTCTTACAGTCGGTTATTGGAGGCAGCGATCAAGTGAACCAGGAAAAAAGAGCACTCGAAGCATTCAAAGGGGACCCTTTCATGGAGACAAAGTATACTATGATGAAGAAACTTGAGCAGACATCGGATGTGAGTGTCTAACTCTAGAGAATTACAGGCCGTAGTGCTATCTAGTCTAACTTCGTCCTGTATTTTTTTACGTATGCGCATTTGTGCGGAGCAGGCTATGCAAGAAGTAAAACAATTAAACGCTGCATCGGGTACGTAAAGCACTGCATCCCTATCCTTTGAATGGCCTAGCGTGGTCTTCTAGCCTTGGTGCTTGACCATCTAACGAATTGCCTCGCATACCTCGCCCGAAGCCATCCTTTTTATTAAGCCTCACCTAGGAAGTGCTTGTACCTTTAGCATTTATGCAGCACTCGTGCACACGCTCAATACGTTTTACATGAATTCCAATTAACTGTTTCTCTCATTACTCTTCTACCTCTCGGTGTCTGTCCTGCCTGAACTCTACTCTTCATAAATGGTGCCACATCTCTTTAACAGCTGCCCCTGACGTGAAAATTCGCAAAGAGCAAGAAATTCGTGAAGCCTTAAAATCGCTGACTGCAACATGGGCTACGCTGGACAAACTATACCAGAAGGAAGCCGGAAAAACCAAGAGCAAGCTAGCCCAGGGAGAGCTTGTGAGCCGAGGTGAAATTGTCGCCAATTTACGGGAACACATCGACGGGTTAAAAAACGAGTTCGTCGCGGACTATGCTGGTGGTGGGGGCGGGGGACGCGTTGGACAGCCGAAAGTGCAAACCTTCAGCGAATTTCGTGCGGACATGGCGGCGAAGGTGAATTATATTGTTTCAGTTATTAATGCAGCGCTGAAAGAGTAGAGGCCAATTCACAAGTAAAGTGAGCGTTTCATGCAAAAATAAATCTTTTGTCGCTTTATCTTTACTTTTTTCTCACTTATTCTTCCGTTCTACAAATGCCTTTTATTGTACAGTCGGCCAAGTCCGGTGGAGCCGGGCCCGATTTGGTCAAGCTCGAGCAGGAAGAAGTGTCGGCGCAGCAGCAGCAGCGGCTGCAGCAGATTGACCAGCGGTCGGCGAAGCAAGACGACTTGGTGTCTGCCATCGACGAAGGCGTGACTCGGCTGGCTGCCATTGCGTTGGCCATGGGCGATGAGGTAGGAGGGGCGAGCAAAGAAGAAGAATAGATGGCAGGCTTTACATTCTACACCTTGCGTTTCAACTGTTTTTTTAATACAAAAAAAAGACATGTCTAAGATTCGGCAGCCAATGCGTGTATCGCGTCCCTTGTCCTTCTTCTTAAATTACCTCTGTGCCTCGTTGTTTCTTTGAAGTGTGACGTTTGCATGACCTCACCCTTGTTGTTGTTGTTGTTGTTGCTGCTGTTGCTCTTGTCGCAGGTCCAAGTACAGGGGGACATGTTACGAGCGCTGGACGCGGACCTAGGCCAAGTGCAGGAGCACGTGGAGTCAGTGAGCGAAACTCTGGCCACCACCCTGAAGGAAGTGCGCGACAGCGACCGCTTCTGCCTGGACGTGTTTTGCATTTTGCTCATGCTCGGCATTGCCGGCGTGTTTCTGAAGGTATACAACAACAACAAAGCCGCAGAAGCAGCCGCTGCGTCGTCGTCCTCAGACACAACGGCGGATTAAGTTGTTATATAATATAAATTTTATCCCGAAAAGCAGAAACCAAAACCAAAACCCCGCGAAAGGTAATTTTACATTTGCATGTCCAATAAGATCGTAACTTATGTACATGAACGAAGAACGGGGAACTGAAATCCATTTGCGGTTGATACCAGGGTTGAGATTCCCGTTTCCGCGGAATTCCCGCGCGATGGCTAAAATTTTCACTTCACGTGGTATTTCCGCGCGGTTTCCGCGGGATTTTCGTGCCGTATTCATAGAGGCACTGCTAAATTCCCGTCGCGGAAATCACGTCTGATTTGTAAAAATTTCCCTTTCCGCGGGAATTCCGCGGAATTTCCCGCGGGAAACCGAACCGAGGTTGATACAGAACGGTAAATTGTAAATTGGTCTGCCAGGCCAGTGTACAAAAGGCGAATAACGAGAGGAACTGAGCACGTTCGACGTTCCAAATGTATACTGCACGCATCATGTATGATGAGAGTTCTGGAATCCGAATGGTTTAATTTAACTTAAAACTTAGACCTCGCGATTTTTTAAGTGCACCAGGGCGCACCGCATGTCAAATCCATCCAGCGCGACATGTGCTGAAGAATTCGCCGTGGAGACGAGGAATAATGAATGAACAAGCTTGGGACTTGAGGACAGCTGCCAATCTTAAAGATCCTTGAGGCTTGATGATTGATTGAATTGTTGAGGAGCCAGCAGATGCAACGCTTGCGGTATCCTTGGCACTGCTACCACTAGAGCTACCGTGAGTAGTACACTTAGCAGCACATTCGGACCGTTGAAGTAGCGCTGCCGCCAGGTTTTTGGCGTCATGAGGAGTGGTGCTGCAGTTCGCACCTCAGCTGCAAGGTCCTGAAGGGCGCAGAAGTCAAGAAGTCGAGAGAATGTCAGAGTGTGAATACATTCTAAAAAACACTAATCTAGTAGTATACTTGCAGCATCTACGGCTTCCCTAGAAAAGACCAAACGAAACTTCGTTATCACCTCTTGAAATAACCAACGAACGCAACGAGTGGTCTACATCCTGTCGAATATCTCAAGTGCACTGAATCAATCGAAAAGATAGGGCATCTTTTACCACCTTCCTCTCCAACCTCGTTTCTATCTCATTTACATGATTAGATCATTTGCAATGCCAGTAGGCTTTTCCCACTCCCCATTTGGCACATGTACCTCAGGAGTGCCGTCGTTGACGAGAATCACATTTGCTCGTAATGCCTTGTCTTCAGCGCTCAGTTTCTGCGCGGCAATGCGGCGCTTCGCATCCTCTTGTCCTGCGCCATCTCGGGCCGCTAGCCGAGCGAGTTGCACTTCAGGACTGACGGCAACTACGTACACCACGTCACAAACCTTATCTAAGCCAGTCTCGTACCTGCAAAATGAAACAGCTTCAAGTCAGTGAGGAAAGACAAAACAACCTGAGAACGAGTAGGTCATCGAGATGTGCGTAATAAGGCTACCAAAATGCTCAGTTCATGCATAGCCCTTGAAGTAGGCGTAAGCAAAAGCTAGTCGAAAATCTGGTTCTAAAATAACTCACAGTAAAGGAACGTCTAGCACAACGACTCGGGTTCCCTTGACCCAGTGGAATAGAACGGCTCGAAACATAGCCCACGCTATGGCGCCATTCATGAGCTGCCCAAGCTGCTTACGCTTGGCGTCATCAGTGAACACAATATCACCTAGCTTCTTGCGATCAATAGGGCGAGGCTGCTTCGCGACTTCATCTTTACGCGAGCTAGATGCGTTACTTTCGGCAGGTACTCTATCTTGCAGGATAACCGTTCCGAAGGCCTTGAGGACTTTTGCGTAGGTCCTTGTCCCGGGCGAAAGAACAATGTGTGCGATTTCGTCGGCGTCTACGATGGGCACCTTGAATTCAGTTGATAGTAGGCGGGACACGCTACTTTTACCGCATGCGATCCCGCCGGTGAGGCCAACAATTTTCATTCGTAGGAGGAGCTTGCTGACTGTCTCAGATTACTTCTGAAGTCGATTCGAGAAAGCCACGAATCAGTGCGGATGTTTATCAATTGATAGTTGAACAAGCGTTCTCCGCGGCTTTGCACGTAAGGGATTAGTTGGGACGTTGGGAATGGGGGTCGGAGTAGACCCTCGCTAGCTAGTCGTCAGCCACTTGTCAGCGGCCAGCGGCCAGATTCCGTATCTTTTTGTGTTGTATCAGACCAAACACCGAAATGCCACGTTGCGTATTTTACGGTCGTGTTGCTTCCTTGGTTGTTCCGTTATTCTTCCTTCTTCTTTCTTCTTCATATATTCAATCTCTTCAACAACTACTCATCAAATAGCAAAAATAGCTCATCAGCACCACCTGAAATCACGCGATTGAAGGGAGTAGCACACGGACCTCACAACCGCAATGAAATTAGCATGCGTTCTGGCAGCGGCCACAACGGCCTCTGCATGGATGACAACTCCTTCCCTAGCTCCGCGCGCTACTTCTCACGTTTCGAAAGCTCGACGGCTTTCTGCTGGGCTGAAGCTCAAAATTGCAGACGACATCACCGAAGTCATTGGGAACACTCCTATGGTTCGACTCAAGAAGGTAAGCTTATCTATTCACATTCTTTTTAGATCATGTTTAGTTGATTTTTTTTGCGCAACCAGTCGCTTCGAATTGTGGTTGATTTTTTTTTTAAGCATCGCGTATGTGACACTCTCTCGCCTGCGTGCCGAATCATAGATCCCAGGAAAGGAATGCGGCGCTGAAATTGTCTGCAAGCTAGAGTCTATGGAGCCTTGCAATAGCGTGAAAGATCGAATTGGCTTATCCATGGTACACTTTCGATGATAACTGAACCTCTTCAGATTCTGTAGCTTTTCATGCTGCCACGCGAGAGAGCTGAAGTTACCGTTCCTACGCTTCAGCTCCCGATTGCAGAGCGTAGAGAAGTCAGCGAGAGCCTTTGATTCCAATCGTGAGGTCTAGAGGTTGCTAGTGAATGCAATTTGATTCATGGTACTGTTCGTGATCTATACCTCATGCAGGTGGTCGAAGCGGAGAAGCGCGGCGACATCAAACCGGGCGTGACGACCCTCGTGGAGCCGACCTCGGGCAACACGGGCATTGCGTTGGCGATGGTGTGCGCCGCGCGCGGCTACAAGCTCATTTTAACCATGCCGGAGTCCATGTCGATGGAGCGCCGCGTCCTCCTCAAAGCGTTCGGCGCGGAACTGGTATAGATTTCGTCTTTTTTTGCTTTGATGCGCTTGCGCATTCGAAGCTGCAACTTGTTCCTTTCTCCTTCTTTTGTTACCGTGATTATCCTCATGACTCTTCTCATACACATGTTGATCACATCTTTCGCAG
>Ga0307971_1000689_pt1 | contig 17259 bp, 22 predicted proteins | sample OrgLakmetagen714_FD_201820 | JGI IMG/M metagenome (GOLD analysis project Ga0307971, IMG submission 201820) | Saline water microbial communities from Organic Lake, Antarctica - #714 | ecosystem: Environmental > Aquatic > Non-marine Saline and Alkaline > Saline | place: Antarctica: Organic Lake... | reverse complement strand
GGAGCACTGCCCCAAGAGTCAGGCTGTGCTAGCGAATGCTCATGGTGGCGATACCACCACCACTGCTGCTGCTGCTGCTGCTGTGATGATAGAGCCCTGGCATTTCAAGGAGGCTTTCGAGCGCGGGATGGCAAATGAAGCGATGCTTTTTGACAGGCTCGTCGCGTCACCGCAGGTCAGATGATGGTGATGGTGGTGGTGATCTGGTGACGCGTGCTAAAGTAGAGAAGGAAGAGGCTAATGATGTCTCGAGCAATTTAAAGCCTCTTGAGTGTGTGATTATCTGGAACAGTTATTTTTCTGTCTATCTCACTCGTCTCTCTTTCTCTTCTTCGCTTCACGTGCTCCCCAATATAATATAATTATTAGTCGGCGGCGCGGCAGCACTTGTTCTTTGCCGAACGAGTCGCTAGCCAACCTCCAAAGGTGAGATGTTGAAAAAATGAACGCAAAAGGAGTGATAGGAAGAAAGGGGGAACGCTTAGTTAGAATATTATGGTGGTGGTGATGGTGATGGAGATGGCATTGCATCTTACCTCTTACTTCACTGTTCTTTGTAGTTCGAATTTCCCAACATTCCTTTCATTTGACACCTCTCTCTCCTTCTCGTAGGGCAACCACTGGAGCTGGCCAACTTCAACTTCAACTCTTTCACAGGAAGCCAAGAACAACAGCAGTGCTAGTGCTACGGGTGCTGATGGTGCTGCTAGTGCGGCCTCTGCCACTGGTGGTAGCGGAGGTCAAGTGGAAGGCCTGGTGCTAGGAGTGGTGGGCGGGGGCACCATGGGGAGTGGCATCGCGGTGGCGGGCCTGGCCGCGAAAGGAGTGGCACATGTAGTGCTGGTGGACCAAAGTGACGAAGGGCTGGAGAAGGCCAAAGCGTACATTACGAGGGGGGTGCAGAGCCTGCTGCGCCGAAACAAAATGCCCAAACATTTGGCCAAACCTGCCGAGGTGAGAGAATGAGATGTTGAGGTGTTTTGAAAATAGGATACAAAGCGCATGTGCAAAAAAAAATTGATGCAGGATTAAAGAGTCACCTTCACAATGATCATTTGATTCTAAATTTCTTTGATTTGGTTTGACAGAGTGTTTGCTTCTTCTTATCTTCCGCAAATTTACCGGTTTTTTTCCTCCAATTTCTTTCTCGTTCGACTCCTCCTCGTTCTTTTTCTGCTTACTACATTAGATCGCTAAGCGCCTCACACTGGTGACTTCGCTCGAAGCCCTGAAAAGTTGCCACATTGTGGTGGAAGCCGTATTTGAAAAACTGGCCTTAAAACAGGTGGGGAATCTCTATATGTGGGTGTTTGTATTATCTTTGGCACATATCTTACTTCTTCATGTATTTATCTCGCCGTCTCACTATATATACAATTTAATGCATTTCTCGTTGTTTTATCCTTCTTTCTTCCTATTTTTTAAACAGGCTATTTTCGCTGACCTCGCCAAAATTTGCTCCCCGACCTGCGTGCTCGCCACCAATACCTCAACACTGGACGTTGATGCGATTGCGTCGGCAGCGGGACCAGATCGTGTGGGCTCGGTGAGAGATGAAATAAAGTAGGGAGTGAAGAAGAGGTTTGCTCCCTTTCGTAGTGCGTATTTATACGTAATGGATATGTGTACATCATCGCATCAGCACTTTCCCACGCGCACACTCCTCCTCCATAGGTGCTGGGGATGCATTTCTTTAGCCCTGCACACTTGATGAAGCTAGTCGAAGTAGTCAGAGGCAAGGACACCTCTGCCTGGGCGCTGGCAGCGGTGTTGCAGCTCACAAAAAGGATGGGGAAAGTGGCGACTATTGTGGGCAACTGCTATGGATTTGTCGGGAATCGTGTGCTCGACCCTTATAGCATCGAAGCTGCGTTCTTACTGGAGGAGGGTGCCATGCCAGAGGTGAGCGTTTGTGAAATGATTATTTTATGTGGTTGATGTTTCTACCACTTCTTTGTTCCTTTTTAGTTGTCTCATTATCTGTTTTTCCAGTTGAAATATGTTTTCTGCTTTCTTCGTCAATTCACAACGCTCAATACTCTTTTTTTTCTTCTCTTTAAATTCGTGTATGTGCCTGTTCTGATTTTTTTTGTGTGTTGGTCTTCCTCTTCTTCATCAGGACCTGGACTCTGCCCTGGGCCCTACAGGGTTTGGTTTAGCCATGGGCCCATTTGAAATGGCGGACTTGGCCGGCAACGACATCGGCTACTACGTGAGGGCATACATATTACTAGTACATTCGCGGAAACTCGTGAAGGAGTGAAAACACTGATACTCTTGCGCGTACCTTTCTCAACTCTAATCAGCTTCCTCTACTTACCATTTCCCTCCTTGCCTTTCCTATAAATCTCACCATTAACCTTCTGCTTCTTCCCCCACCCTTGCATTCCGTCAGGTGCGCCGAGAGCGCGGCATCGTCGACGCCAGCACCAATTTGTCGACCAACCCTGTAGTGCGGTACCACGGAGGACTGGGCGACCGTATGGTGGAAGCAGGGCGGCTGGGCCACAAGACCATGAAGGGCTGGTACAACTACGACCCCAAGAAACAGAAGGACGCCAACTACTGCAGCAATGGCATGAAAATTGCGGATCCAGAAACCGTAACTTTGCTGATGCAGCACCGTAAAAGTCTGGGAATTGTCGCGAGGCCCCGCGCGGAGATTACCCGCCAAGAAATCGAAGAACGCTGCTTGTTTGGGCTGGTGAATGAGGTGAGCAGTTGTGGTTGCTTTCTCTATTTGATACTTATACCACATTGAGATTTGTCAAAGTTTTGCTTTTTCAATTCGGTACTCTGTCTCTGTCTTGCTTCAATTTCTGTTGCTGCTTGTACGCACGGTGCCATGGTCTCTCTCCTCAAGTTCGTGCGGTCACCCAAGTTTTTGCAATTGCGTAACCTTTATGCACTTGTGATGCAACAATACCATCAAGTTACCACCTCGTCATTTTCTCTGCTCTTTCCTTTTCCATAGGCCTTCAAAGTGCTGGAAGAAGGCATCGCGGAGCGGCCCTCAGACATTGACGTGATTTACGTCCATGGCTACGGGTGGCCCGATTACAAGGGGGGACCTCTGTTCTGGGCCGACAGCGAGGTGTGTGCGTGCACGCGTGTCTACATGTAGTTGAGTGAATGCGAAGAAGTTCCGGCTAGACATTCAAAAGCCCGCAGTGGCCGTAGTTTCTATTTTTTTAAATCTTATTGAATTAAAGTACTGCAGATCTGTATTGTGTCTCACATTATGAAATATTTGTTTTTTTTGTTCTCTTTATATTAGGTTGGCCTGTCTCGTGTCTACAACGCTGTGGCAAATTACCATGTGGCGCGCCCGGACACTCCTCACTGGCAGCCCTCGAAACTGTTAGAAAAGCTGGCGAAGCATCACGCCCCTTTGTCGCGCTGGAAAGAGTTCATGGAAGCAGGTGGGGCTTCTCTGCCTTCCAAACTATGAAAATTCGATGTTTTTGCAGTAAGACAGTGAGGCGCGGGCTGCGCCCGCTAAACTAAAATACAAAACCCAGCTGGTGGGGCCTACAATTTTGATATGGCCCTAGGCTTGGCGCGGTGGATGCGAGGAGCGACTTAGTGGCCATAGCACATAGCGCATAGCGAGAGACTTAAAAGGCAACCAAGAACCAAGGGCAATAGAGAACTCAGAACTCCCCTATTTATTGCCGTGGCTTATGTACTTATGCCTGTTTGTCTGGTAGACTTCCGAGATTTGAATAATGAATTGGAATTGGAAATCCATGTCACTTGTTTTTACGAAGCGCGCTCATAGGCACCAAGATTTTAGGATATTATAAATGCAAATGCAAATGCCATCCGATTAGCTCTTGGAGCCTTGAGAACTATTGGCTGTGGTTGTGGTCGGGATTTCTCGCTTTCGGTTTCCTTGTGCTGTGTGCTTGATGTTCGAGGAATTGAAAGGCCTCCTACTTGCCAGGCTGCCAGGACGCGATTAGTCTGCTCGTAGCTTTCCTGTTCACTACTATGGTAACGCATTTGCCATATTTGCCCAATAGTACTGGTGTGAGATGAGGCCTACTCATTATGGCCAGTAGTGCATTCGTAGTCCTTTTTCACGCGCAGGAATCGCCACGTCGTACCAAGCTTTCAAAGGTGGGAACGGGGTCCCAGGAGAACACGCCATGCCATGCAAGCGCATCACTTCATTGCAACAGTGCATTTCGAAATAGAAGTCGTCGACACGCGCTGTTAATTCCGGATCTTCAATCACCTGAAAAGGAATAAGAAGAGTTGAGTTATTGGTTTCCGTCTGTTGCAAGTTGTTGATTATCCCATTTATCATGCCTATCAGATATACAGAAAATACAAGTGCATCTTTGAGTTGTGTGACCTGGTGCATGATCGATAACTCTGTTTGTGGACTATCGACGTCAAGTTTTAGAATCACGATGTCCTCAGGCCGCGTCAACGTCTTGATCAGGTAAGCTGGATTTCGCACGTCGCCATCCTTTACCCACATGTACACGAGAGAAGCATAGAGGTGAAATGAAACAAATGGAAAGTAATGTATCTCAGAAAGTAAAGTCTAATGTCTTTTACACGTGCATAGTTTCAGTTCTCTCTGTACTCTTTCCTCGACCCTTTCACCCGGGTTTCCTTTTCTGCCTATCACTTGAGTTGTCCCAAATAGTGTTTTTTTCCTCGGTGCCCTTACTTTGGCGTTGACGGGATCTGGATAGAAGTGCAGCGATGGAAGCAACGCGTCGGGTACGGCCTTGAAGCTCACTGTCGCTTTGCTTTTCGGCTCCCACGCGTATACATGATCGAACACCAGGCCTCGTTGCTCAAACCACTGAAAGAGAAAGCCCGTCCCTGACCAATCGTACTTGTTGGTCGTCACGGAAGGCAGCGTGGCACCTGCATCAAAGAGCCACACTTGCGAGCGACGCGTAGCTTTACGGTGCAAAGCGCCTGCTTCGGTGCAGGCACCGCTGCCACCGTGCTGCATGTCTCGGATCGCAGGACAGGCGGCAGCATTGAGAGACAGAGGTACCAGGTAGTCCTTGGACTGGGTGTAAGTAACTTTGAGGGGCGACCAGCACTTCCGAGGATCTCGCATCATTGCAGCGGTTGGCTCTATCGGCACATGCAAGTAGTCCACTACAGGTGACGGTTGCTGGTGCCTTGTGCGACGATAAGTGTGCACGCTTAGTGCATTGTTCCACGTAGACATCGGCGGCTGTGTGTAATATTGAGAAGAGAGATTTCAAACGTACGGAATAAATCGAAGCAAACAAGGAGAGATTGGAAAAAAAAAAAGCAGAAGAAGGCAGAAGACAGGAGCATGAATGGTTAGGCGCTGAATGTATATAGACAAATTCATATCGTTGTACTGCTCCTGAAAATAGCCAACCCCCAATGCCGGGACTTGTATATTACCTCAGACGACGTTGTCACGACTGCCATATTGATGGAAGGATCTCGTTGTAGCGCCATGGTTGCATTGATCCACACGGCTTTTTCTTCATCGCTAATCTTGCTGCAAATGTCCACGTCATTTCCCTGCAGCCAACATAAATATGTAACAAAGTCTTAATTCTTTGAGCATTTCGATGTCCTTTCTTAACTTAAAAACACTTTTATTTCACGATGTAAAGCACTCATGGTGGACACAGATCCTAAAGCTCCCGCATGTGTGCATATTTGTTACATACCTGCCAAGCTTCAATGTTAGCCGTCCAACGTTCTTCGATTGGTGCTGGAGTGTATTTCAAAAAGGTGCATGTGCAGGAACCACCGTGCAGCGAATGCTCGTTACTACTGGCGCTGTTATTGTTATTGAAAAACTCCTGCTTTTCGCTGTATTTGCGATGTGCATCCCCACTCTTGTGAGACTTCGGAGCCTTCACTGCGTCAGCAGTCCCGCCCACACGCTTCCAATCTCCATGAGGATTAGACATGGAATGCGTAGTTGCTGTGCTAAGATGTCCAGATGCGGCGTCAACTGCACTGGTCGCAGGAGTCAGGTTTGGGACTGCTGAGAGCACCGGAGGAGTATTCGTATACGTTGAAGCGCTGAATTTTACATCATTTGAGCGGTGTGCAGACTTCGTAGTAGAATTCTGAGTGGGAGACGCTGGCGCATTGTGGAGAAATCCTTTGATAGGGTCAGCACTTTGAGTGTTATTAATTGGCCTCATGAATCCATGCTTAATGTACTTCATGTGTGGCTGCAGATCGATCACGTCAGTTGCACATGTGCTCGTGACATCATCGACCGTAGTAGGAACTTCTTCTCCACGATCAATCTCTTCCGTTGAACCCTGATAAATGGCTTGTAGTTGCCTTGCACGCACCCGTTGGTGGTGCATTGCGCAGTCTGAGTCGAGCACGCTTTTGCGAAGTTCATTGATCAGGCGGCTCCAATTGCTCGCGCCCGTTAACACGAAATAGCGCGCTTCCAGGGCCAGGAGCAGCGCAATGAGCGCGTGACGGCCGGTAGCACCTCCGTTGGCCTTCGCGTCCATGGCTTGAGAGTGCATGGCGCTATCCGGGGACACCGCAGGCTTGTAAACCAAGACTTGCTTCCAACTCTTGGGTGCAGCTTTCAAGAATTCAGCGAGCGCAATGGGGTCCTCGGTGGTCAAAAACACCGACGGATTTGTGATCCGATGCTGAGTAAACAAAACAAATATCAAGTACACTTCGATCAGACAACATAAGTTGAATAATAAGGACATGCTTCAAGGCTCTAACTGCTTCAAGGCTCTAAAATTGCAGAAGGCAGAGAGCGGTGGTGATTTGCGCTTTCGAAGCAAATCCGGTACTGGGGGAAAGTCGCACCTTGAGGACGAGGCTTTCCACGGCTTCAACGTATTTACTCACGGGCAAAAGTTCCATTTCCTTGCCCTTATCGCCCCACCTCAAGTGGACAGAGATTAAATTTGGTGGAGCGCCCTCAGAGCCGAAGACTTCTTCAGCAGCATTTTCAGCAGATGCCAGGACACGCCGCGTGAGTCGAGAAAACAGAATCTCCATGCCTGCTTCATTAACATGCGCTTTAGGGTGCACACATTCAGGAAAGACCGAGCTGTGAGGAGCGTGCCATGTTTTCGAAACGGATTCGTTGCGTCGGCAAGATGGTTCGAAGTAACAGCTCAAGGGATGCGAGAGGTCCTCCGTGTCACAGAAGGTGCGATCTTCCCACACCCAGCCGTCGAACCCGTCACTAGACGCTGCTGTCACCACGGCCTTGTGCTGAAAATAGCGCAGGGGTCGTGCATGTGAGATTGCCGGCTTATGACGTCATCTTTGAAGCTAGCTCAGAGAAGGGAGCATTTCGAGTGCAACCTAGGCCATGCATGAACAGCCAACGTACAAGCGCATTCAATGAAGATGCGCATACCTGTCCCATCGCAGCACATAAGGCCAGTGACCATCGATGTAGGTTCGACCCCATGCCATATTGTTCCATTTCGTAGATCGCCTGCGTGGAGGGACGAACTGGGATGGGATAACTAGTTATACATAAACATGGCCAAGCAATAAAGCGCAGGCGTCTTGCATATAACTGAAAAGCTAGTTTGGGTTACTACTTCAGCTGAGAGTCAAAGCCAAACCTGGTCAGAATCGCAATGCTGAAGCTGGCTTGCAAGCATCTTTTTGGCGAGGTTTCCATGTACTTCCCGGTCTTTCCATAGCCGGTGGAGCACACCATATGCCGGGGCAACTCCAAGAGCAACCCACAGTATCGCTGCGAAGCAATACCGCCTACCCGTAGGCATAACAGCTGGACTTTGATACTCAATCACTTATTGCTCTTTGTACAGATTTATTATCTACACAACAGTGCGGCGGCGCCCATAAGCTGTGGTCAGGAACCGATCGCTAAGCTTATTACATACAGTATACCAAGATACCCTTTGTACAGTAATTATAGTTGGGACTACAGAGGCTTACAGACTGTAATCGGCCTTGCTTTCGGCGGTTTATCCCCGTATTTACCGTATTTTTGAGACCGTATTTTTTAACGTATTTTTTTCCAAAAGGGGGGATTTTGGGGTTTCTTTGGATTGAATTATCAAAGGGAGTACCATCTGTACACAGCGCTTTTTCGTTACAGCCAGTTGCGGGTGATGAGAAAGCAGGAAAACGGCCGACCCCCTCATTTCTTAGGCAATTTCTTACATTCCCGCAAGAGCCCCCCCCTCAGTTTCTTTGGCGACTGGCAGACAGCACGGCAGAAAGGCCCTAGTTTCATAGAAACCAGACCCAGAAAAGCATCAGTTTCTTTTGAAGTTCATTAAAATTTAACCCTCAAATTCCTAACGGAAATGCATCAATAAACCCGCAACTGGCTGTAATAAATAGGAGTTGAACGGAACCGAAAGGAAAGCCCGGTTTTGCTGCACTAACAAACAGGACTGAAAGAAAAGTCCTTTTCCCGCCGAATTAACGGTTCCACAGCGAAAGGAAAGTCCGGTTCCATAGAACTAACGAACTAGAAACGAACCAGGAATGGAACCGAGCTGCTTTCTTGAAAACCGCGAATTTCACTTATGCGATGGGGAAATCGATTTGGAGCCGATTTGTGCTCATTGTTTTTCTAATTACCGGGATTTCAAAGGAGAAAATTTTCAGTATTCAAGCGAATTTGAACTTTAATGCCGAAGTGAACTCGGAGTAGAAGTGCCACCCTAAACGAACGGAACGAAAAGTCCGGCTACTCATTTCTTGACGAAAGGAACGGAACTGAAAGTTCCGCTACAAGAAGTTAGTGAACCAACCCGGAACCGAAAGGAAAGTTCGTTTTTTCTTCGGTTCCCGAAAAGTTCCCGGAACTGAACTATCGAAAAACCGGCACTGTCTGTACATCACCACTATTATCATCTGTATGGGCATCTGTATCTGTATCTGCAGTACATGCAGTTCCAGGTAAATAGTTCACGGATCCTGGTTTGCCTGTGCCTTTCCGCTAACACATTTAAATTGAATCCGTACATGATTCTTTGTCTGTGAGTGGTTGTCCAGGATGATTTCGAGGAGAGTACGGACTGCAAACTTCGGCGGAACTCTGACACCGTAGCTCATGGTTATTAATCCAGAATAGCATTTTAGGACTTTAAAAGTGGCGACAATAACCCACGGTCCGTCTGTGAGGCACAGTCATGCACGGCTGGAATCAGTTGAGGAAACGGATTCCTAGGAATTTCGGGCCACCGGCAGATGATGAACTCTTCCGTTATGAATTTACAGCACCGCTTGGCACTTGAGTTATCCGTGGGACTCCCGTTTGATCAAAGGCAGGAACAATGGATAATTTATTTATTTTGGGGGCAGCTACAAGCACTGTTTTTTTTTTTTTTAAGGGGGGGGTGGCTTTTCTACTCACTGCCACTCCGCGGACGAGGAAGGAGTTCCTGCCCCGTCAAGGTGGCAGAACAATAAGCGCATTGAACGCTGAAAGGCACACCTCGACCTCTGCCGAGTAAACATCGTGTTCCGCATGTCACGAGCTTCCTTGCTCGCGCGCCTTCCTCTATATTGTTCTGTGAAGTGCGCAACACCCACAAATTCCTCGCTTTTTGCAAATTGTCCGAGGAATTTGGCCAATGCTCCTCTCCCTCCTGAATCATTCCGCACTTGCTTTGTTTGCGCAACGCACGCGCATTCCTACTTCTGCCCGCAGCATTGGCTTCTGTGCCATTTGAATTTGTATAAGTTCGAGTTCGAGTTCGAGTTCTGAGGAAAATCATTTTCTTCGGAATATGTCTTGTTTTTTTGGGTTCTTGAACTCGTTATCAGTTATTCCTACAGCACAAGAACCCAAGAACCAAGAATTTTTCTAAGGAGAAAGATTTTCCTGAGGAAAACCTTATTTCCGAAGGAAAATCAAAATCCGTGAGGGGCTCTAATAATAGAAGTGGGGAAAATTTGGGGAAATGGTCTCAGCCCTTTTTCTCTTAGCTTATCCCTTATTTCTGCTTGGAAACCTTGCTTCCTTGTTAGCTTTGAAGAGGGATAAGTGCTGAGATGAGCAGCGACGTCTTCTATCTGCAGATAAAACCCTTTTTCTCACATCAAAATTTTTACCCTTATTTTCTAAACGTAACGACCTCTTATCACCCGGAACTACCTGTAGGATTATAAATATGGTAACCGAATAACCGAACTTTAGGTAGATCTTCCTTTCACGATTCGCGACGGAGTAATTAAATATTCACGTACGAAAGTTAATTTTTGAGACAGGCCCCGAGGGGCCGGAATTAGAAGGCTAAAAGGTAGAGAAGAAAAGCAAAGCAGTTGACCTAAGAAGCTAGTCAGGCGCACATGCCCGAGTGGCCAAGACATACATGGGGGGGGCTCAACTCCCATTTTTTGGCTAAGCATCCTAGTACAGTATGTAGGTATATAGGTATGTTGGGTGAAAATCTTTGTATCTGTACCCTCCCATCAAGGGTAATGCCTGGTGCTCCAACTACATTCGGAATGCCCCTATGTTTTTCAAATACGATTCATTATTTCCACAAGCCAAAAACAACAGCCACACGGCGATATAATAGCTGAGATTCGTGGTACATTAGACATCTTACAACGAATCGCCTTTCAATCATCTTTTGATGAGCCTGTGCACAGATATGCGTTTGGGTCTATTAAAGTGGATACAGTGCGGTGCTTGTAATTTAGAGAAAGAAAAGTTGTACGTGCGCAGCGAGAATGCGCTCGCGTTGGTTTTTATTCGATTTTTTTTTTTTAATGGGCACGGAGGATCAGAATCAGTGGGCTACAGGCAGAAGTATAGTGCATGTGTTTGAGGGAAGGCTTTTCTATTCACTGCCACTCCGCGGACGAGGAAGGAGTTCCTGTCCCGTCAATAGCCTTTTAAGGCTCAGGGGCAGAACAATAGGCGCCTTGCACGCTGAAAGGCACACCTCGACCTCTGCCGAGTAAGCATCGTGTTCCGCATGTCACGAGCTTCCTTGCTCGCGCGCCTTCCTCTATATTGTTCTGCGGAGTGCGCAACACCCACAAATTCCTCGCTTTTTGCAAATTGTCCGAGGAATTTGGCTAATGCTCCTCTCCCTCCTGAATCATTCCGCTCTTGCATTGTTTGCGCAACGCACGCGCATTCCTACTTCTGCCCGCAGCATTGACTTCTGTGCCATTTGAATTTGTATAAGTTCGAGTTCGAGTGGGTTTGACCTCGGACTTGGAGGAGAGGAATGTGGTTCAGGATTCAGGATGAGCGGTGAGAACCCCCACCAAACTCAGATACATGTGAGTCTGAGCCTGAACACAATCGAATCTTTAATCGACCTCGCTATGTACTGCTTCTGGAGCGGAGAAGCTATTCCTGGTGTTCGTAGGCCTGTGTTCATTCGTGTTCGCACAGCCCACAGCATTACAGCCACGTGATCCATCCTTCGTTAGCAAGACAGAGGACAGGCGATGCTGAGATCGGCTGGCGCCCGACGCCTGAGAAAGACATTGAGACGATGCCCTGCTGGGGCAAAAAAATAGCCCAGAGAATTGCCTCGTGGACCTGAAACGTGAAACACGAACGAGCACTCAGTCCCACCGACTTGTTCGGAGGAAAGGCGCCAGTTGGAGCCTTAGTTGGCCTTCTGGAGTGAATTTGCTAGCGCATATGCAGCTCAAGTGTATTCTTTATGTGCCTCTGTGACTGCTGTGTAATTGCCTTTCCTTGTTTTTGGGAGAGTATTAACACATGCCTGAGTGCCTGAGTGGCCATGGTCGCGATTATCGGACTCGCGATTCGAGGGTGGCCCGCTCATATCAGATAAGTCGACACTCATATGCGCATATACAGAGACCCCTGGGCCAGACCAGAGGTTTAACGGCCTGGCCTGGCTCGACTTCAAGTAACTGTCGTGGGCGACCTCTTTGTCGAACTATATAAAGATATGGTGTTAAAAGAATGATCCCGTTTGGCTTTTCAGGGGCGTTCGGGCCTGTACTGTAAGTTTAACTTTTAATTTTTCAAATTTAAATCCCTTGAAGTGGTTTTGGAGTTTAAGAGCTCAGAACTCGCCCGTTCAATGGCGCAATACAGGAGTTGCTAAATTAGATTGTTTCAATCGTAACTCGAATCTATACTGATCGCTAGCAAATTTTGGCCTGCGAGAAATCCATTTCTGGGTGCTCTTTCATGAATTTCTGCAGAACGTCGTTTTTCTTTTGTTCGTCCGCCGTTGGCAGCCCCATGGCCTTTTGTCGTTGGTCGTACATCATTTTCTCCACCTAATGTAAGAGAGGGCATGCATTTAAAACACAAATACGCCCGCCAGCAGAAGTAGCGGCATTTAGTTCACGATGGTCGCTAGGTTTGCTGTGTTCGGTGTGGAGTACGATAGCTCGATCATATATGTCTCAGAATCCCAACTCATCATCACCATCGTATGCCTCTCGCAATCGCTCACCGTTTGCCGTGTTTCCCCGTCCAAATCTCCCAATTTGCTGTTTTCCGGGTTGACGCGGCTGGTGTCGATCTCGGGCTCCCCCTCCACCACGCACTTCCACCACTCCATCTGGTTCGCCTTCATCACCGTAAACACCACCTGCCATGCATGCATGCATTAATTCGTTGAAAAGTTGTACCAGATTGAAATGCATGGCAGTAGTTGAGGCCTCGTCGAAAACATGAGAGATGAGGAAAGGAGGACGTGTTCAAAGTTCACAAGAAAATCCAACGTGCTAAAGAGTTCAACCTTAGCCAACCCACGAACTAAAACAAAACCAAACAGAATAATTGACACTAATGAGTCAGCAAATTCAGAGTACACCAACGTCATAGTACGATGGATAGGCAGTGATGCTAATATTTCAGGTGCGAAAGCGTCTACCACGAACCCATTGATATTACTCATTTTACAACCTCCTCTCTGCCATTGCTTACCTCTTTGCCGTCTTCCAGTGTCCAAAAGCTTTCGTCCAAGTTGATGTTTTTGTGGAATTTCCCCCCTAGGAGGGGCTCGCTGCCCTTCAGGCCCACCGAAATCTGCGACATGGTGAAAATCACCTTGAGGTCCCGTGTCTTGGTGCCCGGGGGCACTGGCACCACAATCTGCACATCTGCCAGCTGCTGCGTCCACGAATACCTCTCAAGCACCTGAAGTGGAGGTGTGGTTGAGAGAAGGCAGCGCCCGCACGAGTGATGTTCGAAGAGCAACACATGGACTGCCAGGCAGGACCCTAAGGAGCTAATGGAAAAGGGTCTTCTTGTTACCAACACCTAGAAAACATCTATTTTTTGGCTATTGCACAGGTTGCACTAACTATGAGTTACCATTCCGTTGCCGATAGGAGGAGGGCCTTTCGCCTCTTCGTCGTCTTCGTCGTCAGCACCGCCTTCTGGCTTGTCCTCATCGGCTGCGGCAGCACTAGGTTTGGAAGCAGATGCATCCACCGAGTCGGCTCCACTTCCTTCTTTGGCATCATCGAGGTCGAATGCACCGTCAGCACCTGCTTCTGCAACAGCGGCTCCGCCACTGCCACCGCTGCTGCTGGCGGCCTTGGCTTCTTTCTCCTTGGCTTTGGCCAGTTGAGCTTGAGTCTCGGCAAGTGCCTTGGCGCGCTTTTCAGCTTCTTGAGCTTCCATCTTCCTGGCAGCTGCTTCGCGTGCCGCCTTCGCCTTGGCGTCCTCTTTCGCCTTTAGTGTAAGGGAGTAAGACAACCATGCCGAGTAGAAATTGCAAAATTATGAGATGGCGATTACACACGTAAACGACACGATTGGGTGAGACTAGCAGTAGCGCACTTTTTTTACTAGCATTGCAAAGAAAGCCGCATTCAGACCAGAGCAGGCCAATTTGAAGGACCTGTTTCGCCGCTTTTTCTGCTTTGGTGCGACCAGCCAAATCGCTTTGTTTCTTCACGCACTTCATCACCGTCTCCGAGACGACCTGAGAAAAGTTATAAAAGCAATTATATCGCTAGATGTTTCGCTGAATATAGACTTAAAGAGACTTTTTCTTTCGCCGCAACAACAATCCTATACTCGTCGCTTTGCTACTCTAATCTATTCGCGAAGGAGCTCGCAGCCCGAGGTCATACCCAATCTATATAACATCCGTGTTCGCACCTCAGGCGATGCGCCGGAGAAGAAGTCAGTCTTGCGGCGGAGGAAAGAAAAGACGCAATCGAGCAAAGGCTCAATGCCTTGGGACTGCTGCGCGATGTTGAGGAGCATTCCATCGAAGCGTTCGTCAGCGAGAGTGCTCATGTTGTGGAGGCGATGGTAAGTTTCCTGCGAATGAATAGACGAGTGAGACCGATACACGCAAGCTTCAATTGAATCACGGTCGCCTAGGAGAATTCAAATAAGAGGAATGCGAATCAATGGCATAAACCGCACTAATTCTGCTCCCCGCTAGAAGCAGGAAGCTACGAAGCTAGCCTATGCCTTACCCAATACTCAGGTGTTCGTTCCATCGGTTTCGTGATTACTTCGTGCACGTGGCTTCGCTTTTTAAAATGAGTCCTAATGTAATATATAAGTACGTGGGCTAGACTATCTCAATCTTCTACTTTTTTTTCAGCTCGCTGTCTTCGCTTCCTGTGTATTCCTGAATCCTTCAGCGAGGACGAAGATGTCCGAAATGGAGGCAGAGAAACGCCCTCGCGAAGAGGCCCCAGAGTTCTCGGCCACGGCTGCAGCGTCAGATGATTTACCCACTTCGAAGAAAACGCGGGCAGAGGCTGAGCCTGCGGCGGCACAGTCTGTGCCGGCCTTGGGAGCTCAAGATCTTGACGCGCTCGCCAAACTGCTGGCATTCTACTTTTCCGACGCCAACCTCCGCCGTGACAAGTTTCTGATCGCCGAGCAGGCCAAGACTGTTGATGGATGGGTGCCGATTCGTGTGCTGCTCACTTTCAACAAAGTCAAACAAGTGAGTATTACTATAAGCGGCTTGTCGCTGAAAAGCGAATATGAGGATTCTCAACTCTGCTTTTTTGTCACGAACAAAAGTGCGCCTTTCAACATTGAAGCCTTTTGGCTATGGTTTGGTTATTTTCGTTCATCTTTGTGTTTTCTCTTTGCTTGTTTTGGCTTTGTCATTAGATCACATCTGAGGTGTCGCACGTCGCAGCCGCAGCCACCTCGGAAGCGCACGGGTGCAAGGACTTGCTTGCCGTGTCTGCCACTGGGGAGGCAGTACGGCGAGCGGCAGGCGTGCTGGATACCACTTCAAAAGACGACTCCGACCAGCGCACTTTGTTTGTGGAGGGCTTCCCCTTACATGTGCAAGGCCTCGTACCGGTGTGGAAATATTCATACCTATATATTAGCGACAGGCACACTCACTACTCATGTTAGAGCATGGATGCGCGAACTTTTTCTCTTTTCTTCTTTTTTCATTGAATAAATGCTCCAATGACGAATCAAACCCGAAATTGCTGTTCACTCGTAAACAAGTGAGATGTGGGGGGTTGCTGTTCTACATGTGGCCGAGGAAACTTGCCACTCCTTGTAGACGTAGCCTTTCTGTCTCCCTATGCCGATGCTCGGACATTTTAACTGAGGAGCTTTCACATATTCTCTTGTATTTATTGTAACTGCTTGTATGCATATCTTTAACATGTCTAAAAAAACAATCTTTCTGAGCTTTTTGGGGGGCTATCTCATCATCTTTCTTCTCGTTTTTGTGTTTTGTGTTATCAGGAGCCCACGATTGAGTCGATTGTCGACACCTTTTCCAGCTACGGCACGGTGCTCATCGTTCGGAAGCGGCGTGGAGGCGCCGGCCCCGGTGCTCGTCACGACAACGTGCCTAAGCGTTTCTTAGGCTCGGCTTTCGTGGAATTCAAAGAAATCGAAGCTGTCGCTAACGCGTGCGCGGCTGCGGCGGCGGCGGGCGGGACTCTGTCCTTTCCTCACCCGGGCGGAACTGCGGGGGCCGCGGCGGTTGCGGCCGCCTCTGCTGCTGCTGCAGCTGCTTCAGGAGGAGAAGGAGGAGGAAGTGACAGCGCGCCCGCTGACGGTAGCAACGGCCAAGGCGAGGATGCAACAGCAGCCGCCGCCGCAGTGGCAGCAGCGGAAGCAGGAGCGGCTACAAAAGCAGCGGCACTGTCGGTGCCAGCAGACGCAGCAGCTACTAGTGGTGGTAGTGGTGGTGGTGGTGGATGTCCTAATGTAGCACTCAGCGTGCTGCCGTTGAACGATTGGCTGGCGGCCAACAAGGCGAACCGAGTGCAGTCCCAGCGAGAAGCTGGTGATGCCGGAAGCGGGAAGCGCGGCCGGGATGATGATGGTGAGGACGCCCCGCCCCCGAAACCGGTCTACGACGAGGGCAAAATCTTGAAGCTGACGGGTGTGCCGACCGCGGTACGTGTGTGCCTTGCGTGCACTCATCTAAGTGCTTTTTCTTGTTCTTTGACCTTTGTATCTCCTTCCCTCTTTGTCAACTATGATTCACATTTTGCACAATGTATTCTACAAAAAGAGCTCTTATGACGAATCAAACCCGAAATTGCTGTTCACTCGTAAACAAGGGAGATATGGGGGGTTGCTGTTCTGCATGTGGCCGAGGAAACTTGCCACTCCTTGTAGATGCAGCCTTTCTGTCTCCCTCTGCCGATGCTCGGACATTTTAACTGAGGAGCTCCTGTTGCTGCACTTGACTACTGCTTTTGTTGTCAACTGCATGCTCGTACTTTTTTATCTTCTTCTACTGTTGAAGCCTTCATGTGATTCCTCAAATGCGTTTTTGTTTTATCTTTGCTCACAGGGCGTGACGCGCTACTCCATCAAAGATCGTTTTGGGTTGTTCGGGAAAGTCAAGTACGTCGACTACAACGACGGGGACGAATCCGGCATTGCTTTCGTGCGTTTCGATGTTCCCGCAGATGCTGCTAGCGCCCTTGCCAGTTTAGGGGAAAGCGGGTGGAACTTCAATGACGCGACACCAACCAGCGCTGAAGAAACAGGAGCAAGTGCAGCAGCAGATGGCAGCACAACTGCTGTTGCAGCGGAAGAGAGTGCTGATTCTGCCGGAGCTGCGGAGACCTCCAGAGATAGTTGCGCGGCAGCGGTGGCCGTTTCTTTATTGGCGGGTGACGAGGAAGAGGCGTACTGGGCCAACATCGATGCTATGCACCGGCAAAAGCAGGCGCAGGGCGGTGGGAAAGGAGGCAAAGGTGGAGGGAAGGGAAAAGGGAAAGGGAAGGGCGGCAAAGGCAAAGGTCGCCGATCATAAGCCCTTGATTTAGTTTTTGTCACTCTGCCTTCAAGCACTATAAATCATGCTTGACCTCGGCATTAGGAATCAA
>Ga0307971_1000687_pt1 | contig 17266 bp, 9 predicted proteins | sample OrgLakmetagen714_FD_201820 | JGI IMG/M metagenome (GOLD analysis project Ga0307971, IMG submission 201820) | Saline water microbial communities from Organic Lake, Antarctica - #714 | ecosystem: Environmental > Aquatic > Non-marine Saline and Alkaline > Saline | place: Antarctica: Organic Lake... | reverse complement strand
GTCTAGCTCTAGCTAGGCTGCGTCTAAGTAAGTCTCCTGTACGCTCCTGTCAACACTGTCTGATGACTGGTCTTCATACTGAGCTCAGGATTCATCATCGAGTCAAGGGTACCCTTGATCGAGTCATCATTGCGTAGACCAGTTCGTCACCCACGTGCGAGCACTTTCTAGTCTATCCATTCACCATCGTGTTTGTATTCGTTTTCAAGCTTGGATTTAGAAAAAATATACTACGTGGAGACGTGCAGTGACAGTAAAATGAGTTGGTGGCTCATTAGCACGTATTTTGTCGCCGGACCGTGCGGACTATGTACTTTGCTCATGCTTTTCCTCGTCAAGCAAGGCCGTGTACCAGTAAGCGTGTTGTGCTCGCCTGGGCGCTGGTATGCTGGTATCGTCGAACTGTGGACTGGCTTCCCTAGCCCGCTCTTAACACTGCTGCTGTGGCCGCTCGCACTGCCGCTAACGCTCACGGCACAGGCTGCAGATGGCGCCACCCCTCTCAGTGCAGTTGGCCTTTCAGGACGTCTCTCAGCGCCAGCGACGAATAAGTGTGAATCTAGCGCTAAAGTTCTCAACGGCAGCAGCAGCAGCAGCGAAAAGGGCGCTGCTGTAGATCAATGGTTGATGAAATCGGCATGCGACCTCGCCGTAGCTCTCCGCGCTGGTCACATCACGTCAAGTGCACTCGTGGATCTCTGCCTGGCTCGACTGGAACACGTCAACCCGAAGGTCAACGCGGTGGTTCATGTGCGAGCAATTGAGGCTCGAGCGCACGCCGCGCGATGCGACGAAGCGTTCCAAAAGGGCACGGCGCCACCCTGGCCGAACGATTCGAACCCCAAAGCTGCGCTGTTTGGGATCCCTACGGTCATCAAAGAGTGCTTCGAGGTTTGATCTTTGACTCTTGGCACTTACATTTCTTGGCGTGTTTCTTTTCATCCCAGGAGAATTTACGTGATTTATGCACTAGAGCAGGGAAGCGCTCGCCAACCTTTCGATTTTCTCCGTCCTGAGTCGTTACTTATTTCGCGGTCTGTGTCATAAGTACTTACATCGCTCTTGGCCTCTTCATTTCTTCTAGATGCGCGGCGCCCCCTTTACGGGTGGGGTGTGGGCGCGCCGCCATGCAATTGGCCAATCTGACTCCGACGTTGTCCTGGCTCTGAAAGCAGCGGATGTTATTGTGCTGGGATCGACCAACACCTCCGAAGCGTGCAGTGAGTTGAGCACATTCCCATTTCCCACATTTTGATTTGTTTTAGTCGCGCTCCTCAGCTTCTCTTGGTGTATTATCACGAACTTAAATCTCATTGTCCATTCGTATTTTGCTCGGGCTTACTCGTATACATTTTATTTTACACTAGTGTGGTTCGAGAGCGACAACCCAGTGTACGGCCGCAGCAACAACCCATACGCCCTCGAGCGCACGCCGGGGGGCTCGAGTGGGGGCTGTGCCTCGGCGGTAGCCGGCCGGATGTGCCCAACAGCCGTTACCTCCGACGTGGGGGGTTCCACGCGTATTCCTGCCGGCTACTGCGGCTTGTTTGGTCTGAAGCCCTCGGTAATAATTGCATACCATTAGAGATGACAATAGGACACAAAATCCAGATCTACACACAAATACAACAATTCATGCCTGTTCGAAGTAGAGAGTATGCATGCACACGCATGTTCTCTACCTGTCCTCTTTTGTTTAAAAAAAGTTCCAATACGTGATCATAGCTCTTGAGATGAGCTCAATTTCGTGGCATGCATCACATCTTTTGTTTATTTAACATGTATGTACGTAGGGTGGGTTGATCTCCAACCGCGGCACTTTTCCATCCACAGGCAGCGGCGCTGTCGACAACCTCTGCCAAATTGGGCCTACTTGCTGCCACCCGGACGACCTTTGGCCGCTGCTTTGTGCTTTACCCCTGAACAACAATAACAATACTCAAGAAGAAGGTGGAGATAAGCGCAGTGTTTTACGAGGCCATCCGTCTCAGGTGTGCGTGTTTTAAGAGTTCGCGTGCCTGCACATGCATACCTGATCTGGCCTGGAGGTGCGCGAGAAATTGGTGCAGCTACTTTGTTTGCTTGTTGCTGTGTCTTATTCCATTAACTTCATTCCTACACCGCATCGTTTCCTCTTTTGTTCTCGGACATTCCCTCCTAATCCATATTTTCACCATGAACCATAAATAATGAATCGTGCACAGGTCTCGCTCTCAAGCTTGCGCGTGATCGACCTCGGCCAGCCGCTTGGGTCTTGGCTGCTCCGGTCCAATCAACCTCGTAGCTTTCAGGACGCTCACAGTGCTTGCCTTGCAGGTCTCGTCGCGCTCGGGGCCACTCCGCTGGCTTCTCTCACGTCTTCATCTGCTGCTGCTCATGCGGCTGCCAATGCGGGTGCAGGCGCTCGTAACGCAGGAGACCCAAGGCGACTCGCCGCTCTGCAATCAGCGAAGTCAACTTTAGCCGAAGGAGCTTTGGGGTTTGAGATTTGGTCGGAAATCATGGATGCGCACAAACCAGAACCTTTCCTGGCTACCATTACGAGGGAATGTGGAGCGAGTAGTCGCAGTGGCGGTGTAAACAATGGCAATGGCAACGGTACTGCAGGTTGTAGTGCTACAGAGAGTACTATTCATGGGAAGGCAAGGCAAGGAAGCTGGGCAGCAGCGAAACTTTTGGTCAGCGCTTTTACTACGGCGCTCGTTGGGCCACCTTACACCTCTGATGCTGCTGTTGACGCCACTGGTGGTGGTGATGCTACTTCTAGTGGTGCTGCCAGCACTGGTGGTGAGGGCAGTAAATCTACGATTAGTGGTGTTGACACCCGCCACTATCAGCGCAACGAGCAACAACAGCAGCAGGTAGAAGGTTATCAGCGTCGAGTGCACACAGTGCCTGCCGCTGCGCTCGCTCTGGTGGAGCACTGGGCCGCGTGCGCCCCCAAAGCGAGGCAAGACGCCACAAGAGCAAGGGGGCAAGAGCTGAAAAAGGACTTGGTGGCGGCTTTAGGGGACGACGGGGTGGCGGTGTGGCCCAGCTTGCCACATGTAGCGCCACGCCACGGCGGCGAGGTAGTTTGCGTGTGTAGTTGGTTCCTTGCTTGGTTGTACGTTCGTTTTACATGTATTTCTTATGGACTCCTATACGGTGATTTTTTCTTTTCCCCCAAAAGTAGAAGGTTTTACTTCACCTGTGCTGTGTTTCTCTTTCTCCCTCGTCGTTGTTCTCACCGGCTTCTATATAGTCGTTGGTTCGCTTTCTGGACAGCGCCAACACTTCTCTTCTCAACGCTTTAGAACTCCCAGCTTTAGCTATTCCCATGGGCCTTTCCAAGGATGATAAAATGAGCGCCTCCTTGCCTGTGTCAGTGCAGCTAATAGCGGCGCCGGGCAACGAACATCTTCTCGTGGCGGCGGCTTGCGCGCTGCATGCAAAAGGTGTTGCTGTGTCGCCCACGCCTTTCTAGTAGAGCTACGTTCCTGTAGAAAGTTCTTGTTCCATTGCTACCCAGAGGCAATAGGTATAGAGGCAATGAAAACAGGGAACACGTGAAATGTCAACCGGGCTGCCACATACACTTCTACGCGATTGGATATTCATTGCGCGTTGTTATTAAGTCAACTCAGCGAGTTCATTCCAACCGCATGTCACAAGACCGTATTTCGGATTAATTTCGGTGTTCTTTTACTGCCATACTACCAAGTTTGGAGTACGAATAAACCGCTGCCACTTGCAAATAACTGAGATGGAGAACGCTAAAGGAACACATCAGCACTATCCGAGCTCAATCGGCCATTTCGGGCCCTGTATCTGTATCTCCGTAAATCCATGCGGAAGAAGCCGAAGGATTTAAATCCCGCAAACACAGCCTAGTCTCTCTCCAATCGAGGAATATTCAGTTGTTTAAAGGTCAGCCTTGTACTAAAAGTGCTGCCCCCTTTATTAAGCCATGAGCATGGGAGCAAACTCTCCGAGGAGGCCGCCCGCATTGGTGCCCAAACCAGGCCAGATCAGAGTGCCCAGCGCCTGGCAGGCCGCACTGCCAATCAGCACCATGGCCTGGTTCATGGCGCCTTCTTTCATGCGTTGCGTTTTGCTCTTCGCCACTGCCTTGCCTTGCCCCTTGCTGCGGCCGTTGGCCCCCGACGCCGCTTCGACAGGCGGCTCGAAATACATGAAGCAGCAATCCACAATCAAAACCTACGCGCAAGGAGGCAAAACGTAACAATATTGGTGAGCATACGATTCAAACAAAAAAGAATGGGTTGAAGGATTGCATTCCTTCAATCAATCCTACCTCAGCTCTAGCACACGAATATGTGTAAAATTGGAAACGATCAGGGAAGAAAATGACGCATTCAAATAAAAGGGAAAAAAGAAGAAGTTCTATTCGTTGCAGGGACCTAAATACAACACTTTTAGTGAAGCTACCGTGGTGCAGGGCAGGAAGCTCGCGCGTAAACCGGTCCCGAACATTTTGTAGGTGGCTTTGAAGCGACCGTATCTTGAGGCTTTCCGGAGCGCTGAGTTGACAGGGTTTTTCACCAATTGGCTGCACAGCTTCGTGGCGTCGTACTTCAAGCACATTCGCTGAAATAACACAGCAGGCAGGAAGGTAGCCAAAGAGAAAGAGATGAAAAGATAGGCGAGAAAATAACAACAACAACAAGTAGAGAATTATTTGGGAATGTTCGTCTCAACGTTGTTGTCATGTTGTCACCTCGAGGAAGCGCATGAGGCAGGTTTGCGAAAACATCTTCGCGTAAAAGTAAAACGTCTTGCGCAGCAAATTAGGCGCTTCCCCGCGCCAGTCGATGTCATTGAGAGCCCCTAGGTCAGGCTCCTAATGCGGCCATATGGGTTGGAATGTAAAATGTGAGAACAGCTCCCGGGATAGTTGAAGGTTTGAAATAGAGAGAGAGGAACGAAAAGCCCAACAGTCTCGTTTGGACGCTTGCCAGTCAGGCATCGTTTTGAAAGTGTAGAAAGTAAAGAGCTCGGCAGATCGCAATCAGATATGCTAGCAATACCTGCCCGTTCGCTGGTGTCAATATGGGCAGAACGAGCTCGTTGACTGCCTTGAGGGATGCCATCACCAGGTGCTCGCCCACTTTCAAAAAGTGCAAGTGCGCAAACGGCCCCTGTTGCACAGGAGCACACGCAACAAAGGGATAGTCTTACGTGATGAGAAAAGCGACTTCAGCTTATATAGTGTGTGCCTCCAGCATGGTTACTACCATTAACACATTCATTTTCTTCGCGAACGACGCTTGATTGATACAGCATACTAGTAGGATACGGCATGAACAAGAAATAGACTCATCGATGATACGTCAGTCCATGAGGTTAGAGTAGCACCTTCATATCTTCGAAAGGGTCGCGTTTTTGCGATGTTGCAAGTACGCGCGCTAAGCCAAACAAACTCCTGCCAACTGCCGGCGCATACCCACCGTAAGGACGGGAAGCCACGAGGCTCGCCTGAAATCAGAAGTCGCGCGGATTAGGCAAAAAAATAAAGAAGCAGGCTGCTAAGGACACAGCCTATATGTAGTTCACAGGACCTCCCATTCGTCGCCTCGGAGCATTTGCTTGATAGTGTCGCCTATCCACTAAGATGGCTACGTAGCTAGCTAGAGGCGAGAGCAGCAGACAGAGGAGCAGAGTAGCTCCTGAAATGCAAGGCTTTTGATTTTTGATTTTTTTTTTGCCACTCCGGACCACAGCTAATATAGCAATCCAAGTCCCTCCTCGTAGCCACGTGTCCACTCGTTTATCGCTCCTGATGATCCCACATCATCCTCGAACCTCGGATCCCGCAGCACTAACGTTACCTTTAACATAACATCTTTAAGTTCTACAAGCTAGGCTACTACTAGACACGGTCGTAATGTTTGGCCTCCGAGTTGCTCAACGTGGTATTGTCGGGAGCTCCCGACTCCTCGGGACGTCGGCGCGCAATCGGCTTTGGTCTAGGGTTCCTGTAGCTCGTGCGCTGTCAACGTCTGACACCCCCAGCGAAGAACATTCGTTTCAGGCCGAAACTAGGCAACTCCTAGACATCGTCACGAACTCGCTGTACACCGATAAGGAGGTTTGTTGATCTCTGGCGTGCTCTTTGAAGTAATGAACTCATTGTATTTTTGGCTCTCCCTCCTTAGGTGTTCTTGCGCGAATTAATCAGCAATGCATCTGACTCTCTCGAAAAGCTTCGCCACCTGCAGGTACCATACCAGAAGGCGTAGGCCCTTCTGGAAAGCTGGAACATTACATATTGAATTTTGGCTCGTAGTCCATACAGAATTAGTAGTGGACCTGGGTCTTGGAATCAAGTCGCCTCAAAAGCCGGAAACCACCGAAGAGCTTCCCATGCTTTCATTAGCGTCTTGTACTAATGCTTGTTTCATCAACCACTGATAGGTTACTGGTGCAGCGCTAGCGGACCCAGATGCTCCGCTTGAAATCGTTGTCGAAGCTGACAAGGAAAAAGGCACTCTGACCATCAGGTTCGGAATTTGACCGAAAAAACTATTGAATACGACTTCGCAGTTGTGCTCCACATGACAAAAGTCTGCAAGGAAGCACTCGGCGTCAATATTTTCGATACTTTCACATTTCAAATACCTTACACTCCTCGCACTTACCTCCAACCTGTACAAGAGTTTTTTTTTTCGTGTGTTTTCTTTCATGAGTCCTGCATTTTTTTCCCATTGCTTGTGTTTCATCTCAACAGCGATGCGGGGGTGGGCCTCACCCGCGAAGAAATGGTGTCCTTGCTCGGCACCATTGCCCGCAGTGGGAGCAAAGCTTTCGTGGCCGAGGCGAAAGCTGGCGGAGGCAACAGCGAAGCGGACGCCAAGGCCGCGAACTCAATCATTGGGCAGTTTGGGGTAAGGAACTTCAGAAGAGCGCTAATAGTCGAGTGAGCGCCAATGCGTGCTGTAGACAAGAGGTTCTCCTCAGAATTTTCTGTTAGGGTTTTGTGTTCACGCAATGCGCCTCTTTTCGAACGAAATAATATGATGCATAAATCTGATGATATTTTTCCATTTTCTCTCTTGTCATTAGGTGGGTTTCTACTCGGCCTTCATGGTTGGCCAAAAAGTGGAAGTAGCTTCGACCCCAGCCGACCCGAGCGAACTCAGCCACGTGTGGGCCTCCGATGGAGGTGGCCAGTTTTCCATTCAAGCACTCACTGACGGCAGCGCGAGCTCTAGGGCTCCTCCTGCGCCAGAAGCTGCTACAGCTGAAGGCGAAAGCACGGTCAGTGCTACGAGCAGTGACAAGCCCGGGCGCGGGTGCCGCATCACCATTCACCTCAAGGACGACCAAAAGGAGTACTTGGAAACGTCGCGGCTGCGCGAGGTGATCAAAACCCACTCCAACTTCGTGAACTTCCCGATTCGAGTGGAGGGGGAAGTGGTGAACACGGTGCAGGCCATTTGGACCCAATCCCCATCGGAGGTGAGCGACGAGGACTACACGTCGTTTTACCGGTTCATGACCGGCAGCTACGACGACCCCACTTACCGCCTGCACTTCCGCGCCGACTCGCCCATCGACCTCAAGGTACTGTTTTGGAAGGGACAAAAAGTAAAAGAAGAAAAAGTGAGCTTGCGATGCCCTCTGTTGCGCTGCCCAAGAAGCGACTATGCGTACACTTTGTGCTTATATTTCCTTACTGTCGGAATTCACTATCATGATTCTCAAAACCTTTCGTTCCATTTCGTAATCTTACCCTCTCTGGTATTTCTTCTTCTTCGTCTTCTTTTTCTTTCTCGGTTCGAAAAAGGTGCTCCTGTTCGTGCCGTCTCAGCACAGCGAGAAATGGGGTGGGGGCCACATGCAGCCCGGGGTGAGTTTGTACAGCCGGAAAGTGCTCATCGAGAAGAACAGCGCCGACTTGCTGCCCGAATGGATGCGGTTCGTGAAAGGCGTGGTGGACTCCGAAGACTTGCCGCTGGCGATTTCCCGCGAAAAGCCGCAGGTAAGTGTGTGTGTATGTGCGCGCGCATATTCATGAGAGTTCATAACAGAAAGCAAACAGATAATTGACTTCACCTTGTCTATCATTCCTGACTCTTTTTTTTTTGAAAGATACATTTTCCTTTCCTTTCAAACGTTCGGCATATCATGCATGCAATGCGTGTGTGTATGTATAGGACTCGAGGCTGCTGAAGCGCATTCAAACGGCGCTGGTGAAGAAATTGCTCAAGTTTCTCGCGGACCGCGCCGCCAAGGTATAGGTTTGGGGTGGGCGTGTATGTTGGTGGCGGGGGGGTGAAGTGTCACCTTCATTCCTATTGGACGTTCTAGCTTGAATTTATAGGGGGGCATAGGGCTTCGTTCTTTTTGGATTTCTCTGTCACAGCACTTTCTTCATTTCATTTCCTTTCTTTCTTCCTGCCAATCCCTGATCTGATCATTCCGTTGTTTTCATATTCCAGGAGCCGGAGGCGTACAAGGCATGGTTCAGCGAGTTTGGCCTCTTTCTGAAGGAAGGCGTGTGCCGAGACTTCGAGAACCAGGCGGACCTCGCCAAACTCCTGTACTTTGAGTCCAGCAGCTTGCCCGCGGGGGAACTCTCCAGCTTGGACGAGTAAGATGATGAGAGGAGACGCGAATTTCGTATTTGGACTCTGATTGTGACTCTCATTTCCTCAACTCGACTTCTTACCTTGACATTTTATTTGCCTGCCTGTTTATTTGCTGAGAAAAGATGTTCATTTTCGGTGCTGCTTTTTATTCCATTTCATTTCATTCCATTCTAGGTACGTCGCTCGCTGCACCCCCGAGCAAGGCACCGTGTACTTCTTGTGCGCCCCGAACCGCGCCCTCGCCGAAGCGTCGCCTTACTACGAAACCTTCAAAGCGCACAACCGGGAGGTAAGCAAGGGAGCATGGGTGCTAGAGTGCGTTCTTTTGAGTTGTGCATAACATGCATGATCGTAATTGTGATTGCCACTTATTCATTTTTTTTTTCAAATTAAGGTCCTCACTTCCTCTTCCTGCGTGTGCATGCAAACATTTCTTCCGTCTGTTTTGTTTCGCACTACGCAGGTGCTTTTCGTGTACAACGCCATCGATGACTTCGTGATGACGAACTTGGGCACCTACAACAAGCGGCCTCTGAAGTCTGCCGAATCAGCGGACTTAGACCTCGACAAGGAAACCAGCAAGAAAGGCGACGACAAAGAAAACGAGGCCAAGAAAGGACTGAGCGAGGCGGAGGTAAGAAATAGGCATAACAGTAAAAGTATGGTGTGTGCTGTTTTAATCGCCGCACTTTCTACGCTCATGCGAACATCATGGAAAGATGGCATTTGATGGCATTCATCTCCTCCTTCATATCTTTTCTTTTTGTGTTTTTTTTCCGTGTTGGCGCCTTTTTCTTTTTTTTCTCTATTTCTTTGTCTTGTAAACGATATCTCAACGTCTCCATCGAATCCATCATCTCATCCAGGTCACTGAGCTCGGTGCATGGATGGTAGCGACCCTCCCCACCAAACTCGCATCGGTGAAAGCCACGTCGCGTCTCGTAGGGTCTCCAGTGGTCATCACTGACCACGAGTCGGGGGCGCTGCGGCGCATGATGAAAATGGTCGAGCAGCAAAACACCGGGGTGCGTATGTTTGTTGTGTGCGGGCCTAGCTACTTATTCGTGCTTGTGTAGTGGACGTACTGAATGTGAGTGTATTTGCGCGCGCACCTCTAATACACACGTGTATCTATATTGTATTTTCTGTATGTAATATATTAGGTGGCGTCGATGGACATGGTGCCCCCCCAGGCCCTGGAGTTGAACCCCAAACACCCCCTTGTGGGGGCCCTGAACCAAGCTCGACTGAACGAGAACAACGCGGTGAGTTCAGGAGTAGTACAATTAGTTGCTGTCGATTTATTATCTAAACCTTTGATGGTTACGAGGCAGTTAATATACTGTATAACCGTTTTGCCGTGCGAGGGGGGGGGAATAGAAGAGGCGAATGAAATAATGCCTTTGTTGCCTTCATCTCTCTTCTTGTGTTGAATCACATGGATTTTGCTGATATAATATTAGGATGTGGCGAAGCTGGTGCTGGAGCAGCTGGTGGACAACGCTCTGGTGGGCGCTGGCCTGATGGACGACAGCCGGGTCATGGTGGGGCGCGTGAACACATTGCTGGAAGCCCTTCTCGAAGCCAAAAACAGCAACGCGACTACCATCGAGAAGTAAATCATTGCAAATTGGATCTGCATTTCTTTTGTGTTCTACTTCGAGCTTTTTGCCAGCAGGGATTCTATTCCTGGGTACGGGCACACAGGAATTAGGAATTCACAAGCCCGTTTTCGATGTATTACGTAGCACCCGACAGAATGCCTTGCTCTTGCTATTGTGGTTCCTGGATTTTAGTTAAGGGATATCAAAGGGGTTCGACATGTGTATCATAAGTAGGCTTTGTGAGGGGCAACGCGAAGTCCTGAAGTAGATGAAGCTTCGGATACTGCGGAGGTATATAGATTGTAAAGCCAGGAAGGTTCCAATAAACCAATACAGCGAGCTCTCTCTTACGAGACTACAAGAGAAGTACGCGGGTACTAACTAAAAGAATAATGAGTTCATCAAACAGGAGGCTTTTATATGAAGTATGCGAATTATACATATGCAAATGAAATGAAATGAAAAGTTTGGTAATCTAGATGAGTGCCAGTTGGGTTGCAGCACTCTCGCTGAGTTTACTGGAAATGTGGTCAAGGATTGCGGCCAGGGTAGCTCGGATAACGAGCTGTCATCAGAACAGGAGTTGATCCTAGATTGAGAGTGCTGGCATATGCAGTGCCTGTGCCTATAGCAGTGGCACCATAGCCGCTATCGTAACGCCCGCTGCGGTTGTAGGTGGCAGCCGGCGGACGCGATGCCGGTGGTGATCGCAAGCTTCGAGAGCTGGCGTACGCATGAGATATGCTGTTGCTGCTGCTGTAGGCTGTGTGTGCGTCGGCCACTGAGGAAGAGTACGCGTTGTGCGGGCGGTGGTAGTGTGGCAAAGAAGAAGAAGAAGAAGGATCTGAAGAAGGATAAGTGCTAGAGCGCTTGGTCGGTGACCTAATATGATACGAAGAAAAATCAGCAGCAGCAGTAGCCGAGCGGCGACCTGTAGTCCCACTTGCATGCGCCGTGTTGAGGGCAGGGTGGGCGCAGAAAGCCGTGCCTCCTCCGTCAAGCACGGGGGATGGCCGGGCACCATAGAGGGTGCTGGTCAAACGAGAGGGATGACTGCTGCTGCTGCCGCCGTTGTTGTTGCCTCTGTTGTCACCAGCAGTATTGCGACGAGACAAAGGGGACCCGAGTTGAGCCACTCGCGCTTCCCATGCCATTGCATTGGCGGCAGCTGACCGCCCTGTGTGGGACAACAAGGCGTTCCAATCCCCAGCGGCAAGTGGGGAAGGCGGCAGTGGCAGTGGCAAAGGTGAAAGTGGCGCAGAGGGTACTGATCCCATTCCTGGAGGTGCCGCTGGCTCTGAATTTGCGTTAAGCGTGTAATGGTCACGCAGAGCTGCAACCTGAGCATGCACTAAACGAACCTATGCGAAAGAGAGAGAGAGGTAGAGGTAGAGGTGGATTGCAAAGGGACGTACAAATAAGATAATATAAAAGTCAATGGAACGAGCATAAGAACATACATGAAAGAACCAAAAACGAAATAAGAAAAAATAACAATGAAAATACAGATCGAAGCAGAGAAGGAAGAAGAACAGAGATCTACGATGGACTTATTCATATCCCTCCCCTGAAGGCGGGCCCTCACCTCTGACTCAAGTCGTTCAGTCATTTCATTCTCCCATTCGCGCGTGCGTTGCTGCAGAATTCCTTCTAAGATTTCCCGCGATTGTACCGGTGGCTCGACATGTACTACTGCTTCAGTGTGAGCGTCAGCAGCCGCTGCAGGTACAGGCGTAGGTTTAGTTGAAAGTCCGTTCACAGCAGCAGCTACAGGTCTATCAGTATCAGCAGAGGGAGCGCTAGTAGTAGCAGTTAATTTCGGTGTATCAGTCGCATCTTCCTCTGGTGGCGCTGGTGTCGTTGAAGGATCAGTATTGGCCTCGCGCAAGACTACATCCCTATTCTTGTTGGGAATCTCAGAGGAGGCTGCTGTTGTCACTTCCACCACAGCTGCCGTCTGAAACAAAACGCCTTCTCTGCCGTTGTCTTCAACTTCTCTGAGTTGACTGTTGAGTCGCTGTACCTGTATTGTGTTGAATATGGGTAAATGATTCAAAACAATCGAAAAAATAGCTGCATGAGTAGGGAGGGTCAATGAAGACCTTGATCCGTGAGAAAGGATACACAAGGGAAAGTAAAACAAAGGGCAGCGCAAAGGTGTGAACAGAACGAAGTAGTTTCATATTAGGGCATCCAACCTCAGCCTCCGCCAATGTTGCGCGCTCTTCCCACTGAAGAGCTTGCGCCTTTAAAGTAGCACAATCTGCCTGGAGCTGTTGCTGCTGCACCTCCAAATTCTCCTGTGACAGCATAGCAGACAATCCAGAACAAGAAACTGAAGTGCGCTTCCGTATAAATTAGAGCCGTAATTGGGTATACGGTAGTACGAACCTGGGCAGCAACCGCACTTGCGAGTTGCTCTTTGAGGCCTTGAATGACTTCTTCTTGAATATGAGCTTCTTCTACTCCTCTGCCCGTAGCTTCTTGCTGATCTTTGCCTTTGCCTTTGCCTTCTCTTTCTTCTTCAGCACTTGAGTTTTCTGCAGCTGAAGGACGTAACTCTTGATCTTCAAGCAGCGCCGTCAGTCGAGACACCTGAATAGAAATAGGATAAAGCAACCAATAAAGAATAACGCGAAGAAAGATAATCTTTTTCCGTGACGGAGACAGCAAACGAGAGGTTGTACAAAAATCACACGAATTTTTGCCAACAAAAAACAAAGAGCTTGAATGATATGAGTTGTCTCTAAGCTTACCTCCTCATTCTGCGCGCGCACTTGCTCGTTCAACTCCAAAACTTCTGTGTCACGTTCAGCCAGCTTTGCCTTTATAACAGTGAGGAGACACGAGCGCACAAACAGAATCAAACAGAATCAAAGATTAGTTATACTAAACTTCAAGTAAACTGTTATGGAAAGGAAAGGAGAATACACTAGTGCCAAGGCTTTGGATGCACGCGCATTTGTAGAAGTAAGATAAAAATTATGCTTAAGCAGAGTTTGGGCCATGAGCACCTCAAGGAGATGTCTTTCATCGAGCTTTCCTCTCAAATCGTCAAGTTCCGTTTCCGCACTTTGCATTCGCACAAGTTGCACTTGCAGCTCTGCCTCTGCAGCAGAAAGGCGTTGCTGGAGGTCCTCCTTAGCCATTTGCTCGCTCGTAGCTTGAGCCTCCATCTGCACGAAATCAAAGAGACGAAGTATAAGAGGAACACAACATCCGTGAATAAAACAAAGCCATGGCCACGAGATAAGAGAAAATTTAGGGCCATGTGAAGATAAGAGAATTTCTTTTAAAAGATCGTTCAACAGTATAGTTAGTAGCATGCAGGAATTGTAAATTATGACAAGTCCCGTATCGCTAATTCTTACCTCTCCCAAAGCGCTGACTTTTTCCGCCAATTCTTCGCTAGCTGTCTCTGCGTCGCTTTGCGCCTTGGTTAGTGCTTCTGCTGTTTCGACTGCTTGAGCTCTTAATGCTGCGACTTCTTCCGCTAAAACATCGCGCTTCTCCTTCGACTGCAACCTCTCTGCGTCGAGATCAGCACTCGCACGCGCTTCCGCCTCTAAGATAGCTTGACGGGCTGCTTCTGCTATGGCCAGGTCAGTCGCTGCTCTCGCTGCCATAGCTGCTTGTTCGGACGCTGCTCGCTCGGATTGCAGTGCCTGTTCAGCAGCAACAGCGCGGCTTTCGGCCGCGGATGCAGCAGCCGAGGCATCAGAAAGGACCTCTGGAGACAGTGCTGCTGTTGCTGCCACTTCTGAGGGCTCCAGCAAATTAGTCGTCGATGGTGGTGGAATTGATGCGTCTCCCGCTGGATTCAGTGTGTTGGTTGAGGGAGATGCAGTATCTGAAAGAGGTAAGGCAGTGTCTGGACTAGTAGGCAAAGCAGCCGCTGGTGCAATAGTCACCACGGTGCTCGTTGTTGTGGATGTAACAGTCAGGCCTGCCACTGCCTCCTTCTTCATTGAATCATCTGATTCCATACCACCCTCGAGCGGCGGTTCAGCTGCATCATCATTTGATTTGAGCGCATGAGGAGCATCTTCAGCTCGAACCTCAGACGGGGAGGTTGTCGTTACTGCGGCATCAGCCTGCTCATGTTCTTGCACCATGGTTGCTGGAACGAGCGATGTTTCTTCACCAGATTTGAGTGCACCTGAGCCTTCTGCCGAAGGAGGGGTTTCTGCCTTCAGACTTGCAACCTCGGCACCTTCTGATCTAACGTTAACAATATCTTCCTGCTCTTTGAGACTGACTGCACCAGCATCATCATCATTGATTTGTCCATCTTCTTTGGGCTCAGTAGCAGATGCAGCGACAGGAGAAACAGGACCATCATCAGCAACAGCACCATTATCTTTGTTTTTGGAAGGAGAATCTCCATCACTTTTATTCGCGATTGTTTGCTCATCATCATGTTCCTCAACTTCAATGGCTGCATGCGCTTCGTTCGCAGCTTCGGTCTGGACTGCTGCCACTACTTCTTCGCCACCTTTTTCTTTCGTCTGGGTGGGAAGTGCTTCTGCATCCATTGCAATGACTGAGATGGACACTTCTTCTTGTTCTGTCGCAGCAGCAGGTTGAATTTCGTCTTCAGGTTTAGCATTAGCAGACTCAATTCCTTTAGTTTTGCTTGTCAAGGCTACTTCTCTTTCACCTTCTTCTTCTGTTTCTTCTCTTTCTTTTGCAATTGCAAGTTCATTTTCCTCTTGTAATTGAGCATCAGCAGCATCTTCTGCCACCTTAGCTTGACCTTCAATTGTGCTTTCAATCTCATTTTCTGCAACGACTTCTTCTTCTTCTTCGTCCTCCCTGCTTGTGAAAAATTTTGCCGCTTCTTCCTCGTCAACTATCCCTTCGTCGGTCGTCGGAACAGCCTCCTTCACCGCGGTCGAAGGATTTTCTAAAGCACCTTCCTTCGGGGCCCACACCACGCCATTCCCGTAAGTCGTTGGATCTAAGACAAATTTACCGGACACTGCTTGAGCCACAAAGGCGTCTACCTCAAGGGCAGTACCAAAGCCGGAAATGTGAAGGTCGGCGACAACGCTCCCTGCTCGCAAATTCACCACGCGCACATCTTGCCCTTGCCGTAACGGTAGACATTTCTCGAGGTCAGCTTGAAGACCTTCTCGGGCAGATGCACCAAAGTCAGCCAGTTGCCACTCAGGAAAAGTGATTTCAAGCTCTAGTTCCACTTCTTCCATCAGCTCAGTAGCGAGCTCCAACCCACTTTCATCTGGCATGAGGTTCTCGTTCTGCGCAGCTACAACTTCATTCGAACCTTTGACGGACTCCTCCTCCTCGCCACTTTCCTGGGAATCGTGCACATCGTCAGCAGCATCTAAAGCACGAAGGAACTTCGCAGCGGTGTCAACGTCACCATCGTCATAATGCACTTCGTACGTTCCGTCACCGTTGTCTTTTGCCACTTCGCCAGGATACCAGGTGTTTTTGCCGCCAAATCGTGCTTCAACTCTAACCCCTACGGGAAATTGTTTAGCTCTTGCAAACAAGCAAATGTTATCTGAGTGCACAGCTTTCTCAATGTCACCGTCATCGTAGTGTACCTCGTACGTGCCGTCACTGTTTTGCTGAACAATCTTTGCCCCGTAATACTTCGTTTTACCTCCAAAGCGACTCTCTACTGCAAGCCCAGGAGCAAAAGCCGAAGGTTTATCGACTGTTTCCAGCTCCTGAAGTACTTGACTTTCGTCATCAAAGTCTTTGACACCTTCCGCGATAGGCTCGCATTCTTCGTGGACAGTTCTCTTGATGGGGCTCTTCAGGGTGTCATCGTCCATCGCCAGCGAACTCATGTCTAAGGCGCTGCCTCTCGCAGGTTCATCCATGGACGGCGCGTCGTTGCATTGAATGGCTGACACAGAAAGCCCAGCAGGTGACATTGGAAGCACATCTTGAGTCGAAGATTCAGACACTCCACTAGTTGGGCCTTTCTGGGGACTGATGCAAAAGTCTTCCTCGTTATGGACAGACTCACGAACTTGTGGCGAGGGCGCAGCTAGAGAAGGAATGTTGGCAACGCTTGGACCATTCAAACCAGAAACAGACGCAGTCTCGTTCCTTCCCTGCGACTGCGCAGAGAGTTCATTTAGTCGAGGGTCTGACTCGCTTTCGTCAAAATCAATCGAACCGTCATTTGCTTCACTTCCATCACTGTCCACACCTCCGAAGTTTTCCTCAGTGCCTACATCCACGGGTGGTTCTTCTCGCTTTGAAGCAAGAGGGATTTCTTTGTGCTTCTGATAAGCTGAATCCGCTTCATCGTCCTCTTCTTCCTCAGAAGAAACTTCAAGCCCCTGAAAAGGCTTTTGAGCGGAGTGCTGTGCTGTGCTAGTAGCTTCAACAGCTGTACCTCTTTCGTCGTCTTCTCCCTCTTCTTCGGACAGTTCAAGCGCTTTTGACGCCGGTGAGGTTGGCTGCGCATCAACAAATTCCTTTGAAAGCTGACCGATTTTTTCACTAGCAGTACTTCCAAGGTCGGTATTTTGACCTTTGGCGTCGACTTCTTCCACTTCATGAGATGGTCTAATTTCATCATCACGAGCCTCACTCGAGCTGAAATCTGATACAGGGTCTTCATTTTTTGCTGATGTCGTTTTATAAGGCAAAATCTCGTTTTCATCTTCTTCGGATGAAATTTCTTCTATTTTGGCAGGCGATGGCTGCTCCTTGCCATTATCATCCTCAATCCTTGCAGATGCTTTCTTCTTAGGCAAATCATCGGCTTCATCCTCTTCAGATGACACCTCTTGTATCTCAGCAGGTGACGGCTGCACTTCGCCTTTACTCAACTCTGCAGCTAAATCAGTACTACCAACAATTTGGTCAGCCTCAGGGTCTCCTGGAAATTCGGTTACCACAGTGTTTTCACGATTGGCCAAGTTGCGGGACTCAAGCAAGTGCGGGTCAAGAACCTCAAAATCTTCATTACCGCCCGAATCAGACTTTCCGTCCGGAGCGATTTGGACGACGCTGTTTTCTTCCACCACTTCCGACTTAGCCTGGGGCATAAGCACCTCGGCGTCGTCTTCATCTCCGGTA
>Ga0307971_1000684_pt1 | contig 17320 bp, 18 predicted proteins | sample OrgLakmetagen714_FD_201820 | JGI IMG/M metagenome (GOLD analysis project Ga0307971, IMG submission 201820) | Saline water microbial communities from Organic Lake, Antarctica - #714 | ecosystem: Environmental > Aquatic > Non-marine Saline and Alkaline > Saline | place: Antarctica: Organic Lake... | reverse complement strand
GCGTTTGCCATGCATATAGTGGAAATATGCCCTAATATAACGCAATTTACGGTACTGACGTATTGATTGACGTATTTGGGTCAAATATTTGACGTATTTTTGTAAGGCCTAGCTCGGTGTTCACTTCACATGGTTGGTGATACCACCAAGGTGTTACGGCCTAAGATTTGAAAGTCTTAGCTCCCAGGAAGCATACGAGTCCGAAGGTAGAAGATGAATGTGATACTTCGCACCCGAGTCCTCGAATATAAGCGAGCCACGCCGCTTTGCGCATTTTTTACAACCAAAAACCTCAAGCCTCAGCTGAACACGCCGAAGCCCGAGCAAGACCTGAAACCTCTGCGGATGTCAGAGCAAGGAGTGGATGTTATTCACAATTCGCTGTGGAATAAGGGCTTGGCGTTTACTCAGAGTGAACGTGATCGATTCGGCCTGCGGGGGCTTCTGCCACCCGTTGTCCGCCCCCTCGATGCCCAAAAGGAGCGGTAGGGTACTACCCTCGTGTAAAGTTAGCTGCCAGTTATATGCAAAATCCCTCGTACGAGTTGTCATTGTTAAGCAATGTCTGCACTATTTCCTGACATTGCAATCTGTATGGCAAACCAGGGTGCTGGCTGCAGTTCGCAAGGAAACGTCGGACGTTCGAAAGAATCTTTACCTTCAGGAGCTCCACTCACGCAACGAGACTTTGTACCATCGGCTGTTGGTGGAGCACATCGGCGAACTCGCGCCACTGGTATACACGCCCACTGTAGGCACTGCCTGCCTCGAATTTGGAAACCAATGGCGGCGCACGCGGGGTATGTACTTTAGCAAGGAGGACCGGGGGCAGTTCTCAACCATGTGCTACAACTGGCCTTACAAAGACGTGCATGTGATCGTAGTAACGGACGGTTCCAGAATTCTTGGGCTCGGCGATCTCGGCGTCCACGGCATGGGGTGCGTTTGATTCGTTTTATTCAAATCATACCTGGGTCGGAGCAGGGATTAAGTCCCTGATGAAATCGCTCTGGGTTGTCACGCTTTTGTCAAATTTAGGATTCCCATCGGGAAGCTGGCGCTGTACTGTGCTGCGGGAGGCATCGCACCCCATCGAGTCATGCCAGTGATGCTGGACGTGGGCACTAACAACCCTAGCTTGCTCGAAGACCCGGGCTACTTGGGCAGCAAAATGCCGCGGCTAGAAGGCGACGAGTACTATGACATGGTTGACGAGTTCATGCATGCGGTAAAAGGGGAACTAGGAAGCCCCTAATGCGAATTGCACTGCTCTAGCTTTTTTTTAATGGATGGTTGATGACAGCCTATTTGTGGGTTTTGCGTGCGTGTGCTTGCTAATGAAAAGGTGTTTTCGCGGTGGCCTGACGTCGTGGTGCAGTTTGAAGACTTCGAGTCGGTCAAAGCTGTCCCTCTCCTCGAAAAGTACCGCGACAAATACCGCTGCTTCAACGACGACATCCAGGTGTCCCTTAATGCACGAAGCTTGCATTGGTGTTTTGCGCTTTCGCGGAGCCTGTTTCTAGGGCATGCCGCGTTACGCCTACACATAGTGGCCCACTCACGATAGCTTCTTGGATGCATGCGTTTCAACAGGGGACTGGGTCAGTGACGCTGTCAGGTTTGCTCAGTGCTGCGCGCAACGCGGGGACCTCCATTCGAGACCTTAAGATCGTGTGCGCTGGCGCGGGGTCCGCCGGCCTCGGGGTATGTTCGGCGATTGTCGACGGGATGGTGGCAGCGGGGATGGACCGAGATGACGCCATGAGCCGGTTCATCATTTGTACCTCGCAGGTAGTACATGTGTAAACACAGTTTCAATCCTTTGAGCGTGTATTCATGTTTTAGATCGAGGAACGGTTCGAGTTGCATGATATGTAGAACCTCATATGCAAACCAATTTACTTCTGCCGGCCCTCATCTCGTTTTTGTTCCTGCTCCACCTAACTAGGGCGCCATTGGAGCGAAAGACGGGAAGCACGGCGACCCAAACCATGCTCGCGGCCTCGGAGAAGACCGGTTGCCGTGGCTCAATTCAGAGGTCTCAGACGGCGCGTCGATCCTAGAAGCGGTGCAGCAATCCGGCGCAAATTGCCTCCTGGGCCTCTCCACGATTCCCGGCATTTTCAACGAAGATGTAGTAAAAGCTGCCCTGGCCAACCACCCAGCTCCCATCGTGATGCCCATGAGCAACCCCACTTCCAAGTCCGAGTGCACCCCTGCGCAGGCCTACGAATGGACCGACGGAGCAGCCGTGGTCGCCACCGGCAGCCCTTTCCCGCCGCACACCTTACCGAGCGGCAAAGTGGTCACTCCCTCGCAATGCAACAACATGTACGTGTTTCCGGGCCTGGGCCTGGCCGCAAGCGTTGGGGGGGTGTCCACCATCACCGACCGCATGCTCTACTTGGCTGCGGTAGCGTGCAGCGAGACCATGACCGAGGCTGAAATCAGCGAAGGCCGCACTTTCCCCAACTTAGACCGCATTCGCGACGTGAGCCACGCAGTGGCGTGCGCCGTGGTGGAAGAAGCTCTCGCAGAAGGCCTTTGCTCGAAAATCAAGGGCGACTTAACCGCGGACGAAATTTCAGAGCTCGTGAGTTCCAAAATGTACTATCCGCAGTACACACCGCTCGTACAACAATCCTAGAAATGCTATGTCTCCATTCCATTTCCTTCCCTTCAAGTTTCAGAAGAGCTGCCTCTCCTTTCTTTGGAAGAAGCAAGAGGCAGCCTAAAGAAGGCAAAAACAAAAGGGATTTGACATCGGGAGTAGATAGTAGACGTAGACGTGGGCCTATTTCCCTGTTTTCTGTCCCTAAGCCTAGCTCTCCGCTAGGGATATCATTGGCAGGACATGTGCTGGATACTTCTATTTCTTACTTAGCGAGATCAATAGATATGCACAATTAATTCACAGTTCCCTGGTCCTGGTCTTGGTAATCACTTAAAAGAGAAGGCAAAAGGTAAGATTCGCGCCGACACGCGCTACGTACGAATTCATAGCGCAGGAAATCCGATGTTATTGATGGCGCTAATCAATTCCAAGCAAGTTTTCGTCGCATAAACTGCCTAAGCAAGGCCTTGCGCGCGCCCACCAAGCCGCCACGGGACATGACAGTTTCCTTGGTATGTGCAGCCAGAAATACATCGCCCCCCTTGCTAGGCGCTAAAAAGGCCGAAACATGTGGCGCGGCCACCGTAGAGGAAGACGGAGTAGATGACGAGAGCCACGCCAGCCATGAAAGCGCTGTCAATCTCAAACCCGAACAGGTGCACTGAGGTGAGGGAGCTCAGCACGATGCTGGCTCCAATCGCAACGTCCTTGGTCACTGCATCGGCGTACTTAATCACCGTGCCCACCAGCAAACCACCGCCCGCATTCATTGCAATGCAAGTCCATGTCATGGGCGTGTAACCATAGAAAAAGCCTCGCTCTTGGACCTGAGAAATGCGCGTGAAGGCGAAGTGAAAGGGTAATATGACTGGTTTTGATAAGATGCAGTAGGATAGCATGCAGAACAGGAATGGAACCCGACGCAAACGCATACGCCAAGATAAAGAGGCGCTCTGCATATTGCGAACCTGCTCAAGCTGTCCGCTCATATAAAGCGGGACGAAAGCTGTGAGGACGGAGTAGAAAGCGAGCTGAAGGTTGCGAGTCCAAAGCGAGGCCCTGCTGCCCTTGAGAATCTTTTCAAAGTACACGCCCGCCATACTCGACAGCGCGGCCGCAGACAAAATCACAAAGAAGCCAGTAGCACGTCGGCTGACTTCATTGGCACCGCCTTCTTGGGCATCAGCTGCTTTGGCTTTGGACACGCCTGACATTTGAACAACGCCCACTCCCAGCGAGAGCATCGCCAAGCCCACCCACTTGTTCGCAGTCAGCGCTCGCCCAATGAGAAACACCGAAAAAATCCCCGACCAAATGGTTTTCGTCTGGTACGCCACTGTGTAAGTAGCAGCGTCCAAAAGGCCGACTGCGACATACTGGAGGTTGTTTTGGCCCAAGTATAGGAGGGCAGGCACAGCAGTCTTGAGGGCTTCACTCGGCTGTGCCCACGCTGATCTTACGGTGCCTTCGCTTCGCAGCAAGAGAAACATGCAGGTGAGGCCTTTTAGCGCTTCCTGCATAATCACGGCCGTCTACCATATCACAAAACGGAAACGTGTACCCGCCATCAAAATCGCCGCCATCAGGAATCGAAAATGGTGCGAGAAGGAAAAAAAACGAGTGAGATACTCGGCAGGAACATACATTTGTTGAAGGGCAGGCACTCTATATCTTTCAGTGCGTTTACATCAACCCCTGCCACTATGATGAAGAAATCGTCAAGACGATACCTGAGTAATGAATTCGGTCTCGCCGGGGATCGAGCGCGTGTATCTCATCAAGAGCACTGCACCCGCATTTTGCACCGTCAAGAGTACGAGCACAATGTGCCGCACTGGCACCCCGTAGATCAAAAATGTCTAGAAGCGAGATTGAAGTGAGTGCAAAAGATAATAGATAGAGGCCAGATTAAGCTAATAACAACATTCATCATTTGCTTCGATGACATCGTGGGGGCAGTTGTACCGTTGGATCTTTGTTCGTCGTCTGCGCAGCCACCATGTCGGCAGGTTTCCCGCTTTCTAAATCTTTGCCAGTCATATCGGTGCTAGCAGAAACCTTGCTATCTCTCATGAATCAGCCGCGCTGTTCAAGCTGTGTTCAAAAAGCCAAAGACGCATAGTAGATAAATATGAATCACACAGCAAGAAAGAGTTACCAAAGGGGACTATCTGCAGATATGCAGGCGGTTCCGTCTCTGGAAAGTCAGCGCCCCATGATAGCTCATGTAGCAAGCAACAACGCAGCGGACCCTACTTTTAAGATGATGAATCCGTCCAATTAAGCTTTCCTCTGTCCGTCTGGAGTCACCGCGCTAACACTACTTTCAGTGTTACTGCACCTCGCAGTCTCGCAGTAAGTAAGTTACAACCAACACACACACGAACACACGAATCGAATCGGCCTTGAAAAAAGTGAGAGCGCTTTCTTCTCGTGCTCGTGCTGGTGCCTTGAACGTAGAATATAATTTTTAAAATATCATGAAACGAAAACAAACTAATCATAGAAGCCTTCCGTTAAACGTTTCCAAGACTTGGTCGCAACTACGTATTGGGCGAGATAATAATTCCTAGCCATGCCTAGTATTGAAATAATAGAAGAGGATGAAGACGGTGGCTTTGACATCAGTGGTGACTCACCGCCCTCGCCGCCGCCGCCTCCACCGGAAACTTCCTCAAAAGCAACACCAGTTCCGCCTCAAGGGGAAAGTCAAAAGGCTGAGGCAGGCGCTTCGTTCATGGCCAGGTAGCAATCGAAAGTTGGAAGATATATTTGCCAAATAGAGTTTTGCTACGTCTCGCTTTGTGGCAGTGTGCTTTCTATCGACTTGAAGTGGACCCAGTCTTTTGATCGTACGAGAACTTGAAGGTAGTAATTTGTGATTTGCGTGTGCGGTGTATTTCTCGCAGTTCATCGTTTACGGGTCGTAAATCTGGATATGTCTTCAAGAAGGGTGACGAAGGAGTAGGCTATTATGTGGACGGGAGCGCTACAAGGGAGGCTGAGGCTGCTGTGACCCCTGCTCCTTCTGATTTCCGGCTGGAGCTTGTCCATAAACACGGAAGTGCATCCCCGGCCATTGTGGAACTAGCGGTGAAGTTGGGAGCCAAAGGCTCTGTGTTGAAAGCGGCAGATGTAAAGGTAGAAATCACTGAGGCCCATGTGGCAATTTTATCTGCGAAGCAGTGGGAAAACACATTGGAAGTTCCTCTGAAGTATGCAGTTAGCCCAGCCCAGAGCCAAGGATGGCTTAATGAGGGCACCCTTACCCTTCGATTCCCTATAGCTGCCTGATAGAGAAGCACGAAAGGAATCTAACTCCTTGACTCAATTCGATTTGCGCGCGCTGATAGAATTTATTGTCCCTATTGTACTCTGCACTACAAGGCAGATGAAGTGCGTATTTCGTTCTCGGTTCTTAGCCAATTCCAATTCGAAGGAGGCGTTATACGCTATGCACTACTATGAGATATATATCTACTAAGTCTATAAGTTATAGCGCTACATTGAAATGAAGCAAGGCGACTGAATTCTACTTAAAACCGATTTGGAAACCGAAAGCCCCTGCTCTCTCTCACTTATATGTATAGCCATAACAAATAAAAATATATTTTTTTTTGTAAACTTACATAATTACAATTACATATCACATGTCGATGCGAAATCGTTATATATACGGAAGTTACTGAAGTTACGGAAGTTACGGAAGTTAAAAGGAGGCAGCCTAGTTGAGTTCTAGTAAATGCCCTAGCGAAAGAGGGAATTGTAAATCTTTAAGTACCTCTGTCTCATCAACAAATCTAGAAGTAGCACACCAATGAATTGCGATCGGACTTCATTCCTTTTCTTCAGTTTCTTCTTCTTCTGTCTTTCCCAGCTGCATGGACGGCAGGTCAGCATCTGCAGTCACCGTCACGCCCACACCATTGGTGTCGGCTCCTGTTGGTGTCAGTTTGTACTGCACAATGCAGCGGCTGAAGCCTCCAGTTGTGATGAGATATTGGTCATCGCACGTGAAGCGACATTTCGTGACGTGCGAGGCATGGCCTCCAATGGCTGCTACCGATTCCTTCTCGTGAGTGCAAGGCCAAAAGCAAACCTCTACACCGCCGCTGTCGTTGCCCTGATAACAAGAAGCAAAAAAAGAAACAACGTTAGGGGTGGATGCCATGAGGCAAATTGATGTTTCATACGCTCAACTGTTTCCCAGCATTACCTTGGCAATGATTTTTTCGCTGGAGCTACGGTCCACGGTTTGAATGTCAACGTCGCTGTCCTCGGGCCAGAGGCCTTGCACGTTGAAGCCCGCCGGGACGGTCGCGGTGGCCCATGAGGCATCTCGCACGATGGCGGGGGTGGTGAGGGGCTTCCCCGAGGCTGCGTCGAGATAGGCCAAATCCATGCCCTTGGTCACGCCCACAATGTACCTATAGGTGGCAGTGGTTTCAATCAGATGTAAGAAGCTGTTCGCAATGCCAAATGTGGATGCAGCCGTCAAGCACACGAAATAAAGGAGATCATTAATGCCGAACAGACATGAGTAAGTGCAATTTCAACCCACTTGGAGTCGAGGGACCAATCAAGGGTTTTGATGGCGGTTGGCATTTTCGTGCACACGGTGCGCAGGGCATAGTCTGAGGCGTCATGAATGTAGACCCGCCCGTCCTCGGAGGCCATCGCGAAGACACCCCCTGAGGGCGCAAACTTGACGTCGGTGATGGCCTTCTTGGCTTTGCGGTCTTCGTGGCGGACCTAAAGATGATAGCGTTACATTTAAAGCAAATTAGGGCGCGCTGTTGAAGAAAACCTCCAAAGACAAAGCTTTCTGACGTGTGAGCTCACAGCTCGAACAAACGAAGGCCTCTGTCTGGTGTACCCATGAACAATCAAAAGCAAGCAAGAAGCTAGAGCATGAAGCAGCAAATAACCGCCCCTGGCTAAGCATGGTACCTCGAGCTGGCCCGAGGCTGACATCACTTCGAGCACCACGATCGCACCGTCCTTGCTGCTGTTGTCGGGATCTCCGCCACACCCGCACACGATCACTGCGCCGTCAGGGGACCAGGACAGAGCGCGCACTGCGGAGCCAATTAGGTCGGGCGACGAGCGGTACAGCACGAGCCGGCGGGACGCAGACCATATGCGAACCTAGAAGCGCGTGAGAGCGTAGGGGAGAGGAGGGGGGGAAGTTAGTTATATCATGCTTACAGGATGGCGCAGGTGGTGACTGAGATGTTTCTCTCAAATGACTGTATATACTACTCTGTGGTAGGAAAAACCAATTACACGAGAATGAAGAAGTGGGCAATTACCGCGCCGTCGTCGCCCCCCGTGGCGTATCGGTCTGGGTTCAGAGGGTGCGCGCAGAGACCGTAGAGCTCTTTGGCTGCGTGCGACTCGGAAATGAGGCTCGAGACGCCCGAATCTTTCACCAACTGTTTCCAAATGAGAGAGAAAAAGGCATGTCACACAAATGGTAAAAGGGGATTGTAAAGCCCAGTGCATTGACAGCTATAAGAAAGGAGCAATCTCGAGTGAATGCGCACATCTCATAAAACACTCAAGTGCACTAACCTCGTATAAGTCGCCGCTCTTGGTGGCCGCCAGGATTTTCATGCCTTTGGGGTCGGTGCACACCGAATGCAGGGCCGAGGACACCGGCAGCGGCGAGGCGTCTAGAATGGAAAAGGTCTTGACCTTGCGCAGCCCCTCGTCCCACAGAATCACGAATCTAATGAGAAAAATAATATAGAAGGACAAAACGTGGTGAAGATTAATAACGACCTACACACTGTTGTTGAGCATGAAGGCAGAAGCAATGAGGTGTAAGCATCGAAAAAAGACATCGTCAGCTTACCCATCTTTGCCGCCAGTGATGAGGCCGGTGCCATCGCGCGACATGGCATACACGGGGCCTTCGTGTGCGCGGCTCTGTTTGTCGCAGCGCCTATTCGCCTTGTTCCACTCGTACAAATGCCCCGTCACGCTCCCGCACACCACCGAGGTGTCGTTCATGTCTACGCCGCAGAGCATCGGCTGGATCTTCTTGCGGCGCCCAAACACGCCGCTGCGTCGGACTAGGGTGGCGCCGTTCAAGTCAAGGAACTCCACGGTGCGATCCCCGCCCAGCATCAAGGGAAAGGCTTCAGGCCCGGTGAAGAGCGCAAAGAGCACTTTGGACTGAGAGCCGGCGGTGGAGGCCACGCGCGACACCGAGCGCTCTGCCCATGTGCCGTTGGGGCTGTAGTACACCGCCACCTAATATAGGAGAAGATAGATGTTCAGAGTAAGTATGTTGTATTGGGATCAGTGAGAAAAAAAAAAAAGAGGAAGAAGAGCTCAATAGGAGAGAAGGAGGAGAGACAAATGCTTTCTTTACCGCGTGAAATTCATCGCTGCCCACGGACGCGAGCCACCGTCCATCGGGCGAGAAAGCGAGCTGCGACACGCCTTCAGCGTGGAAGCGAGGGAGAGCACACAAGAGCCTACCCGTTAAGCCGTCCCATACTCGCACCTGTTCAAAAGGAGAAATTGAAGGATGAAGTATAGCGAAAACGATGAGCGCCAATGAAAAGTGCGAAGGATGTTTTAAGATTGGCCTAGAATGGAGTAGTGCACCTACACCCACTGTGGTTGAGCAGTCGACTTTTCGAGTGCAAACACGACTATGCTTACCTCGCCCAAGGAGCCATCGCCCGTGGCAAAGATGAGGCCCTGTGCATCCATCGCCATCGCCACCACGTCACCTCGGTGGCCCGTGTGGTACTGCTGCGAGTGCGAGGGGGCGTTGTAAATGACGCCCATGGCCGCAGCCGGATAAACGATGTCTCCGAAAGCGTTATAGCGCACCGCATTGCGAACGTCCCCGCAGCGAGTCCCGTGCGCGAAGTCGAGAGCTAAGCTCACAGGTGGGGCCTCGCTCAGCTCGAGGGCCGAATTGACTTTGGAAGGCGGCACGAGGGAGGTCAGCCAAGGTTTCACTGTGCTTCCACCCCTTCCCTTGGAGGCTTTGGCTTTCTTCTTGTCGCCCCCGCCGCTTTTTTCCTGCTCCAGCGCCGCCTCTGCTACCCCTTCCGCATACCTCTCCATTCCCTGCACGTTCCCACGCCCGCAGTCACGCTCGACCTCTGAGTCATCGCCGCTGTCTCCGGCCAAGTCTCCTTCCTGCAGGACACCATCGGGTAGCACTCTCCACTGAAACACGCAGCGGTCGGATCGCCCCACTGAGACCAAGTGCCCGTCGCCTGCCACCCAACGCACTGACCCAACAGTCCCCACGTGGCCTCGGTACAGGCTGCACCCGTGGCCGTACTCGTAGGTCGGGTAATTGTAAACTTTTACACGGCCGTAATTGTCGGCTGCGCACACGAGTTTGCCGCTGTGTTGCCTGTCCGTGGCCACTAGTGCCTCGCCACTCTCTTTGTTCGGGTGCATTCCCTGCGAGGCCCAGTTCAACCAACCCGTTTGCGTCGCCCATTTGGCGTCCTTTAGAGTGGCAGCCACTGGAATCTGCACCCCGCTGCCCGCGTCCGCAAATAGGAGCACCTTCGCCTCGTCCATGGACATCAAATAGAGCGAGTCGCTGGACCAGTCCATCGCCGTCACAGGGGCTTGGTGGGCAGAAATCACCGCTGAGCGGGCGAAGCCATCGGTAGTGTCGTAGATGAAGATCTTGTTGTCCTGGCATGCGCACGCGAGCTTGCGGCCATCCGGAGAAAACGACAGCTCTCGCACCCACTCTTGGGAGTCGCGCCCCTCGTGCATGATGCTTAGGTCCCCCGCTTGAAAGATCAGGTATGCGCCGTCTCGCGTAGCCTTCGCTCCACCTTTGCCGAGGCCAACGGCTATGAGGAGACCGTCGGGACTGAAGGCCACGGCGCGGCTGGCGCTGTCGAGCTCTTTGGCCTGGCGCACTGCCATATCGTCTAGGGACCATAAGCGAAGGGTGGCGTCATCCCCCACGGTCGCAAAGAACGGCTCCGAAGGGTGGCAGGCCAAGCCCATGACGTTACCCTTGAAGTGGGACTGCACAAGCGGGCCTTTCGCGTGGCAGCTCTTGCCGTCGATGATGGAGACCTCAAAGATCTCCCCCGCTTGCGTGCCCACCAACAGCCTTTTTTCGTCGGGGGAAACATCCACGGACCGTATCCGAGGGTAGAGGCAAGGCTTGCAGCCTCGGATGTCGAAGTCGCTCATGGGGCCTAAGTCCCGCGTCCACACCTTCAGAAAGCCATCTTTGCCCCCTGTAACCACGCCGCCCGAATACACCGCGATCGCGTTCACCATGTCATCGTGCGCCTGTATAACATGGCATCGAAAATGGCTTACCATCAAAGAAAGTGAAAAAATGTTGACCAAAATAGAAAAAGAAGAACGGGGGACTAAAAAGGTGAGTCGAAATGAAGCTCGCAAAGGACAAAGCTAACGAAGTTTAGATATATAGGTGTATTACCTTACGCGTGACAGTCAATTGCCTCGAAGGCTTCCCATCGACCGGCGCGAACACATAGAGGTGCCCATCCCCGCTGCCCACCACACACGTATCGTCGACCCAAGCGGCGCACAGGAAAGCTTGGAGCTTGCCCTTGGTGGAGATGAGGCCTTTTTCGTAGCGCAAGTGGCGTCCCCCCCGGTGCAGCTGCCAGAAGCCCACATGTTTGATGCCCACGGTGACGAGCCGATCCCCACCGCCAGTGCCTATGAAGGCCACGTCCATGACCTTGCGCTTGGAGACTTTGGCGGAAGCAAGCAAGTGGTTGTCTTGCCAGTCGTAGATGGCGAGGCTGTGGTCGTCGTCAGCGCCCACCGAAGCAATGAGCCTCGAGTCTGGAGACCACGCTACTTTGGCCACGGAGCGACGGTGGAAGCCCTTGATCACCTAACAAGAAGAATAGTGAGGGTGGATGTAAGAAGGGGCAGAGACAGAAAGGGGTAAATGGAAGAGTGGTAGGTAAGGCGAGATAATGAATACGTTTAAGTGCAGGTAAAACTATTCTACCTGTAAGATGGTCATAGTCAGTGCGTCAAAAATGACAATCGCAGGTTTACGGCCCTGCTGCGATGACGCCACTAGTTTTCGGTCGGGGGAAACGGCGACGCACGTCACTTGATCGTTGTGGGCAGTCATAAACTTTTGCTGCCACGCTGCTGCATCTAAGCGGATCACCTTGAACAAGGACGAAAAGAAGAAAGAGGTGAGACACGCAGGATTGCGGATTCTCTCGGATGAATCAACAGACGGGCAGGACAAGCTAGAACTTCTTCTCATTTTCTTCTTCTCTGCCTTAACTTACCATGGAGGCCGCTGGGAACACCATAGCGCCACCCGCGGTGTAGTACAGGTTTTGGCGGCAGTCCTGCGCGCGGTACCCGTGCACCCACTCCAGGCTGAGGGCGTCTACAGGGACGGTAAAGTCGCTCGGAGGCAAAGTGCTGGGCTCCGCGATTGACGACACCCATGGCTCCAACACCTGGTAAATAGATGCGTGTGGGAAGTTGAATTCAGGCATTTGAGATTACAGACAGGTTGCATAAATTGCCATATAAATTAAATCTTGAGCGCTCTGAAGGAGAAAAGGACCTCAGGCGGTTGTTTTTCATTGGCAGCCTCGGCATCTTCGATCTTTTTCTGCATGAGCACCACTAAGTCCTCAGTGGTGTCGGTGGCCGCTTCCTCGTTTGGTTCACGGTCCAAATCACTGCCATCTCGAAGCTCGGCGGCGTAGTCGTCCGATTCGGGCTCGTCAACAGCATCAGCATCGTCCAAGACCGGGTCCTGATTGTTGGTACATACGAGCAAGGTCATGTGCAGTGAGGCAAAAACAGAATGAATGAACACATTACGATAATGTTGCGTCTAGACAATGCACTGCAGTAAAAAATAAACACATTCACAAGTTTCTATGGCTCGTAGCGTGTGTATAACAAGTACTAACTTCTTTGTGCCGCCACTGCATCAAGCTTCGGTCGTCTTCCCCACAAGTAATCAAGTGGCTGTCTTCGTTGGTGAACGCCACATCACCCAATCTTCCGCCATGGGCGCGGAACTCGTGCGAAGCGGCACCGAGGGACCAGCAAGGATACCGAAACAACTTCAAGTTGCCGAAGTTGTCGCCGGTCGCCAGCACGTTGCCACTGAAACTGCGCCCAGAGCAGAGCACGTCGGAGCCGTCGTCCATGGGGGAGAACGCACCGGCGGTGCCCCAGCCAAAAGGGACCGACTGAGGCGGGAAGTTCACGTCTTTCATGGCCCCGAGGTTGCCCATGGATTGAGCGGTGCCGGCGTTGAAGAAAAAGAGCTCGCGGTCGTCCCCCGAGGTCTGCAAGTACTTGCTGTCCTCGGAGAAGTCGAACCGCCGCACCGGGCCCGTGTGCCGACGGCACTTCCCGATGGACTCGTAGTCTTCGCTGCACGAGTACAGGTACACACTCGCGTCCTCCGAGGCCACCGCCATGTACTCCCCATCCGGCGAAAACTTGCAGGCCGTCAGCGGGAGTTTGGAGTCCCGCGCTTCGTAGGTGACCGTTAGATCGGGCTCGTTGAGCACCACAAAGGCGCCGTCTTTCTTGGTCTTGACCGGGTGCTTCTTGTGCGACGGCTGCCCTCCTAGAGGCCCACCAAGCCCCACGAGTATCAAATCACCATTGGGGTGGTACGAGATGCACCGTAAACCAACGTCAAACACGGTGCTTTTCACCAAGTTGCGGGTGTAAATGTCCCAAATGCGCAAGGTCCCATCGTCTCCTACCGTAGCAAACTCAGGCTTCATGGGGTGCACTGCCACCGCCCGCACTTTCCCAGCGTAGTGACCCGCGGTGATGGGGCCTCCTTGCAGGTCGCTGCCGTCAGCGGCGCTGATTTCAAACACTTCGCTTCCCTTGGTGGCTACGAGGAGGCGCGTGCCATCATGGCTCAAGGTAGCGGACCGCACCGAAGGGTTGCTCCCGAACGCTGACATGTCAAAAGTGGCGCCTGCCTCCAAGCTCAATGTCCAGAGCTTTACTTTGCGATCCTTGCCGCCGCTCACGATCCCGTGTGGAGATGTGGAGAGGGTGTTCACGCAGCCGGCGTGCGCACGAATGCTCCGCATGCAATTTCGCCCCAACCACACGTAAATGTGGCCGTCCACCGTGCCACTCAGCATGTTCGCTCCGCAAGGCGCTAGGGACGTGAGCGCTTGCACTTTACCCGTTTGCCCAAACACCCCTCGTCGCTTCACCGTTTGCGCGCCCTCTTTCACCCAGAAGTGAATGTGGTTTACCCCGCAGGAGACGACGCTGTCGCCCTCCCCGAAACACACGTCGAGCACCTTGCGGCTCCCGCAGCTGCCCGCAAAGATACGCTTCCGCGCGGCCCAGCTGTACACCGAGAGGCTGTGGCTAGCGTCTCCGCCAACGGCGACCAGCCGAGCTCCGTCAGCCGAGAAAGCGAGCTGTTCCACGGAATGGGTGTGGAAGCCCGACAGGGTGGCCACTGCTTTCAGGGTCTCGGTGTCCCACACGATGATGGTGGGCCGCTCGCCTGCATCCCCTGTAGCGACGAGCCGCTTGTTGGGGTGCATCACAATCGCCGTGACCTCCGCAGCGTGGCCCAGGAAGAACCGCTGCTTGTGCTCCAGCGCATTGTAGAGCACGCAGACTCGGCTCGCGGGCCACACCATTTCCCCCGATGCTGCGTACCGCACGTTGCTCTTGCAGTCCTCCGAGCGGTACCCGTGCACCCACTCCAGCTCGAGCCCGCTGTCCGGCACGCTTAAGTCCGGCCGAGTGGCAGCATGGGCGGTTGGGTGCAAGCTGGCGATGGAAGTTGTCCATCCTTGCGCAGCCATGGTAGCGTTGGCGGGTGACGTGAAGGCGAAGGGGTCGCTGTCTAAATTCGCGACCTGCTGAGGCGTCTTCCTCGGGTGCTCCCCCTCAGCTTCGAAGTCAAGCTCGTGCCGCTGCATGGGGTATATTTGCCAGTCGCGCTCCGGCACATCGTCGAAGTACTCGAGCCAGCTCCGCACTTCGGGGTCATTCTCAGCCCATTCAATCACCCGCCCAATGTACACCTTGCCACCAGAACCCCCCGCTTCTTCCTCGCCTAATGCGTCTTCGAAGCAATGCATTGCCTTCACCTCTAGCTCTTCCTCTCGTGGCATGCGGTCTCTTGACATTTTGCACAGGCCAGTCAAGGTCGACTTCATTGCAAGCGTGACTTCATCGATCGATAGCTCCTGGCTGCCGTCGAAATCGTAGGCGTTGAGAATAAACTCAAGCTTGTCGCCTAGTGGCAATTTTGACAGGAGATGCAAAGAATGTAAATCATGATTTCAAAAGAAATATGAGGTGTAAAATGACACAATAGTCACTCACGAGTGGGCATGCCCGAAAGAAGGGCCGTGGCTGCGAGAAATTCTAAAGCGTCCACGAGATCGTTGGTGTCTGTGTCCAGTAACCGAAATAGTCCCATGGTCTTTTCGTTCATTTTCGTTCGGTTCACATTCAATTCGTCCATCAACTCGGAGCAAATCTCCTGCTCACGCGAAAAGATTCGCCATCAAGCGCATTCGTAAGATGAGTTGAAATGGAAGCGTCACTTAAAGTACCGAGTAGGCGAATGTAGTCAATATTAGGTAGGAATCTTGGGACCATGGCGTTTGCAGAAAAGTCAAAAGCGATATGAATTTCCATGAACACACCTCCATTTCGTACTGAGATACTCCGAATCCGTCGGCAACATCGTTGAAGGCTTCCCAAAGCCGCTCTAGCGCCGCGAACGACACTATGGGTAGGTCAAGAGATCGGGCAAGTTTAGAGTGAAGGAGGTTGGACCGAATCTACGAGAGCTTGAAACTTACGATTGATGAAGGAGGCGGCATCTTCCTCAAAGGCGGCTTTCCCATTTTTCTGGCCCATTTTAGGGTCTGTTGCCTTGTAGGCTCCCCACGGTTACTTGACCCCAGTCGTCTAGCGCGAGGAATGAATATACTTAGCAGGAGCTGAAAGAAAGCAGTTAAAATTTGTCCCTCCCTCGTACTTCAGCAGACCTGTCCTGAGGACCAAACTGGTGTACTTTTAGATTCCAGATTTTCAGTTGAATGGAATCACGATGGAGCTTTTTTTGAAACTTCTTCGAATCTCTGTGCACATCATCGTTAAGAAGGCCAAGAAGGTCAAGAGTCGAGAGAGACTTTACTTCGTCTTCGATGTTTTCATTTCGTATCTTACACGCACTCACTACATGAGGTAAATGGAAATATACTTCACGCAGCGTCGCGGATATACTACTTTCTTCGTCTCAATTTTAGTATTTTTTCGACCATTAGTGATCACGAGCTTGAAGGCTGAACTATTCTCAATTCTCAAACAAAGAAGATGCTTCTTCCCTCGTCAGCATTTCTTCGTTCCTGTCGTTTCGAGCTTAGCTAGCTTGGTGGGGTTTAAAAGTGCACCCGAACCAGCTATCGACTATCAGTTTGAAGCGACGAATCCTTCGGTGCCAGATGAAGCTGCTGCTTATGCTCGAAGCCGTTCTCTTTTGATTCCACAGCCTTTACCTATACCACTGCTGGAACGCTAATCTCAACGCTGCGTTTTATATCAGGCACGGCCGCCCTCCTTCAAATGCTCTCAAAGTGTGCCAAGGTCAAGTTATTGATGGCCAATTAGATGCAGTTGGCTTGGTTCAAGCACGGCGAGCGGGGTTTTGCTTGCGTGAGTTGCCGATCGAGGCGCTTTTCTGCTCACAGCTGCACCGCGCCGCAAAAACTGCGAGAGACATAGGCGAGGCAAACTTAAATCTCCAAAACGTACAGCATTCGAAGCCAGCAGTCATACGCAAATTGAACAAAAATGGCTACTACGGTTCATTCGAAGGGTTTGTCTTCTGTATTTTCTATTCTTTATCGTGCCACTATCCAAGAACAAGACCTGTTTAAGCCTATATTTCAGGTTAGATAGCCAAAAGAGTGATTCTTCGACCTTTCTGAATATCTATGCCAATCTATTAGAACAAAAATTACATTCCGTTTGATGCAGGCATGTGGTTGCTGCCGGTCTTTGCACCGCCTCGGTGGCGTCCTTTGGTGGAGGCGAATCGCCAAAGCGGGTGTCTCTTCGGGCTGATGAGGCTTTTCAAAAGGCCCTTGCTAGCGTGGGCAAGGGCAAAGTAGTTGCTGCGGTGAGCCATGGAGCTTTGCTTCGCGTATTACTGACACAGGCCTTTGGTAATACGGCGATATCCGAACTTGGCAATGCTGTTATAAGCGTTCTGGACGTAAACGCAGACTGGCGTGTAACTGGCCAAGTCCTTGATTATGCGGAGCACCTTGGCCAATTATAATTATTTCTCAGCGCTTTTTTAATGATGCTGAATTGAGTTGAGGATCAGCGCAGGTGGCCAATTAGATGTGTACGTGGGCATTGGCTTCTGTGTCTCAGTTGGGTTTGCGTTGGTTGGAGTTGGAGTTCGAGTTCTGCGGGGTCGATACGGAAGACTGGCTCCTCAGAGCTGCGAAGCGGGCCTATACCTAAATGGTATTTCTATTTCCCGTTTTTTTCTCTTGCACTCAGTCCCGCCGAATTGTTTGGAGGAAAGAGGAAAGGCGCCAGTTGAAGTTTTGATTGGCCTTCTGGAGCGAATTTCGAATTTTCTAGCGGTGTATTGCTTCCCTGTGGCGGGTAAATTCCGTATTTGGTGCAGGTTTTGATATCTACTTGGTGCAG
>Ga0307971_1000681_pt1 | contig 17390 bp, 20 predicted proteins | sample OrgLakmetagen714_FD_201820 | JGI IMG/M metagenome (GOLD analysis project Ga0307971, IMG submission 201820) | Saline water microbial communities from Organic Lake, Antarctica - #714 | ecosystem: Environmental > Aquatic > Non-marine Saline and Alkaline > Saline | place: Antarctica: Organic Lake... | reverse complement strand
CACTTCCATGGTCACTCGGGCATGTGCGCCTGATTAGCTTCTTAGGTCTAGTTTGCGCTGCTTTGCTTTTCTTCTCTACCTGTTAGTCTTCTAATTCCGGCCCTTCGGGGCCTGTCTCAAAAAAAATCATGAACACTTTCCACTTTAGAGGGGGGTGGGAGTATTGCGCGTCCTGCCCTCTAAACACTATTCCCTTTGTAAATTGACTTGCGCGCAACGCACGCACGTGGACTTCTTCCCGCAGCACTGGCTTCTGTGTCATTTTCACAATTTTCACTTGGGTTTGTATAAGTTCGAGTCCGAGTTCAACAGCGCAACGCGCATCGGCACGGACGGCACGGACATCTCTGAGAGATGACTTCTACTCCCCCTTCCATCCTTACTTGATATTATTCCATCTTCCTTTGATCTCCCCTCACTTTTTTTCTTTCCTCTACCTCTGATGCCTCTATGGCCAAATTTCCCGACACTTTAATGATATTAGAGCAGCCAAGGAACATTAAGATCAGGCCAATTGTCAATTTTAATTGTATTGGGTATTTTCGCGAGGGCAACTCGATCTCGGTATCACTGGAGCTCATAACTCGCTCCCTGGTTCAAAGACTACGGAAATGGTGTCGCTGCCGCTGCTCGTGGTTCGTCTCAGGGATATGCTGGGTGCGAGGCACACGTGGTCTCCCACTGTAACCGTGAAGGAATGTGATTGGTCCACATCGGCGACTTTAACGTCATCCAAGAGGTGCACCTAGAGTAGGATGAATGAAGTGAAAAATCGATAGAAAGAAGGGCCAAAATGAGTGATACGATGAAATTGATTGCAATAATATGTGCACGAATGACAGGCTAGTTACAATGGAGAGACTAGCGCACATCCTAGCGTCAGCAGCAGCTACCATGATGCATGTTTATAAACCACTTCATCTCTTACCGTGCTGCCATAGAACCACCCTTTGTGCTCAGTGCGTATGGAGTGCTGCTCGAGGCACTGCGCTAATGTGGTGGCATGCACCAGCAAATGGCGTTCAATTAAGTTGCGAATGGCCCTGTGTGTGAGAGAGAGAGAGACAGAGACATAAAGTTGGTACATGCGAGTTCAAGGCAAGAGCATGAAGGCGAAATAGATAAGATTGGCGAAGGAAACTAGGCTTCATGTGAAGAGCAGTACACAAATCTAGACTGTTCGGTGCCCCCTTCCCTTTTCCTTCCAAATTACCTTGCGTTGTAGTCCGTCAAGTCATCTCCCAGTAGCTTCAGAATCACGGGGTCTAAGCGCTTCTCGTTCCACCGCACCCGCCCTAGCCACTTGTACTCGATCGTAGGGGTTGATGCCGTAAAACTAAGGTACCGCTCGAGCCGCGGGGTGAGCTTGCTCATCTCAATGTGAATCACTTTTCGGAGCTCGGGCTCTGAGAGAGGGACGAAGGGCACCATGCCTCCTTGCACGAACAACTGCCCGAAGTCCGAGGCCTGATCCACCATGCGCCACTGCGCTGCTGCTAATTCCGACACCTTTTGCCGGGCCTGATAGAGTAGCAGACACATACAAATAACAAAAAACAAATCATACACATGAGATTAGGAAAAGTTCAATTGCCAGTAAAATTGATCGAAACAGGCAATGCTTCCGGCTCCATTTCTTTCTCTAAAAGATAAAGTTACTTGGAAAATAACGCACCTGTTCGTTGGTCATGTCTGCTCTCAAGTGCCTCTGCTCCGCCTCTAAATCGCTGCAAAACACAAACACCGCCTGATGAGTGGCCACTCTTCGGTCGCGAAACGCCAAAGCTTCAATGGAAGGGTCAAATGCGTCGCGTAAACTTAAGATCATCTTCTCGGGCGCCCACTGAAAGTCGTCGAAAATGATGAGGCTCCGAGGGCACTTCTCCAGCTGAGCCACCACGCTTTTCTTCATGGCGTCTATGCGCTCGCGTTGGGCGGCTGCCGACGCATACTTGAAGCCAATGTCCAAGTGCACGCGCTTCACGCCGCATTCCGTGATGAACAGCGCTTCCTAAAATCGCGCATTCAAAGAGGTCATGAAGTTAGCGCAAAGCGTTCACTCAAGGCCCAAAATCTTTGGAATATAATTACTGACTTACATGAAGTCTTGAAGTACCAAGCATAGGTGTCTGCCATGCTATGTGCACTAGGCTAGTAAGGATATCTTAAACTATAACCCATAAAGGCTTGGCTTTACCTGAACGAGAGAAGCCATAAGGGTTTTTCCCACCCCCGTTGGACCAGTGAAATGCAACAGCAGCGGCCTCGTGCGGTGCCGCAGTCGCTCACCTGCCGTATGCGCCGCCATGGAGTTCGCCGACTCGATCATGTTGCTCATCAGAGCCTAGCACAGGAGCCCCCCCAGCGCACATACACAAAATAAGCCCAATTCATTTATGTCTCATTTGAATAATTAGAGAGGGTACAGAAACGTGCGCTGAATAAGTCTAGCAACGCACGCAGACAGGTAGGAGATAAGACCTTTGTGATAGAGTGCACAGCATCTTCTTGTCCAGCATACAGCCCATCAACGCTGTCCCGAAACCTTTTAAGCGACTGCTCCATTGTGTATAACGGGCAGTAGCCACCGCAGCTATCCACTTCCTGTGCACCATAGGCTACAGACTGCACTAGAAGGCAGAGAGCTAGTAGACATACTCGCAAAGCGTGCCGCATCTTTTAATGTAAGGGACGAGTTGATAGATACGAGCGCTGCAATACTCGCGGTGCACTATCCACCGACTGGTTTGTGACAGCGGACGGACACTACAGATACTACAGTTGGTTGTACGTACCGTAGCAACGCATAACTGTAGCAGCAGCAACAACATTTCTCGCGAATTCTCGCCAAGTTCTCTCGCGCTTTTTTCTTTTTTGCACAAGTGTATTTCCGAGAAGAAAGTTCCGAAGCTAAAAAACTAGAGTCAGTTTACTTCAGAGAGCAATTAAGAGCTACAGTTGGGTAGCACCGGGCAAGGAGCACTTACACTAAGAGCTCGAGTATACCAATCAGTGACAACTACACGAAAGGTTGAGGGCGGGGATTACTTTGGCTATGGAGACGCCGCTGCTTGAACTGGTGGATGGCGTATTGGCAAGCGTTGTCGTCTCGTACTTGCCACTAAGGGACTTCTGGGCCATGTTGGTCTCATGCCAAGGACTTAAAGCCCTCGAGGCAGACGCAGTGATCTGGTTCGATTTTACTGACAACATCTTTTGTTGCGAATAGCGGTGACTTCTTTTATTCATTGCCTTTGCACTGTCACAACCTACCGCACACTCGTGTGTATACCGATGGACAGAAATTGAGATCGTCTTTATTGAGCATGTCGGTTAGTTCTGAGATAATAATAGAGATGCTTGCTAGTGCCTGTGACGCTTGTTTATTTATCCGTTTACTCAGGGCTGATCTAGCGGGGCGCGGGTGGTGGCCTCGCACGGTGCTGCCACACGTGTCCTCCGGCCCACCCCAGCCGTCGCAAGCCGAGTCCATGATCTGGCGGGCCCGCCTCCGACGCTGGCACACCTGCAAATTCTCGTGGCGCACACTGGCACCTCATGGCGATCCTTTACCAGCTATGTTCCTCCACCGCTGCGGAATCATAGCAGAAGCCAACTGCGCAGTTATCTTTGGTGGGAGCAGCATCAACAACTTCTTGAACGACGCTTGGGCCGTTACGTTAGATGCTCAGGAAGGGCAGCAAGAAGACTCTCGGGTTGAATCCGCTGCTAGCGGGCCTAGCGTACATGTGCATCGTTTGCGCGTGGCAGGTCCGAGTAGTCATGGCCGTAAACCTACCCAGCGCTCAGCGTGTTCCTTGGTGAATGTCGGCCCCTCGCTCTTTCTCTTCGGTGGGTCCGGTCGTTTTGGGGACTTTTTCGACGACCTGTGGCGGCTTGACCTCACCATACCAAGCACAACGCAAGGCGCTGCGGCAGAGCAGAGTATGAGCGCCGCTCCCGTTGAAGAAGTGCGATACACCAAGATAACGGGTCTAGAAGGGCCGTGTGGGCGCTGGGGGCACGTAGGAGTGGGGCATTTGGGCAAGATGTGGATCTTTGGAGGCACCTGTCCTGGCGAAGCCTTCAACGACCTGTGGTGCTTTGACCCTTCCAACCACACGTGGGTGGAAATTAGACCTGGCGATGCGTTGCTTGAAGAGTCAGCCGAGAGCTGTCCATCCAGCACCTCTGCTGCTGCTGCTGCAGGGGAGGAAGAAGTCGATACTGAGCCGACAGAGGAAAATGAGGTAAGCCAGGAGAGGTACGGTGCTACGTACGCTGGGTCAGAGGAAGAAGAAGAAGAAGAGTTCGGAAGCGACGGCGTAGACAGCGAAGGATCGTGGACGTCAGAGAGCTTCGACGATCTCGAAGAGGAAGAGGCTGCAATGGCCCACATGAGGCGTCGTCGTCCTGCGGGTCGAGGCGGGCACGCCGGCTGTGTGGTCGGGCGGTACTTCTACGTGCACGGCGGGAACACGGTCGAGAACAGCTTCAAGGACTGCTGGCGGGTAGACCTCACGGCGTTGAATGAAGCCGTTGATGATGCTGCAGAACGATCGGTGCCGGCTGACGGTGCTCCTTCAAGCCCTCGAGAAGACAGCAGCAGCAGCAGTGACGGTGGCGGCAGTGCTGTTGGCACAAGCGTTGCAACCAATTATGATGCAGCAACAGCAGCAGCAGTGGTGTTAAGGGTGGAGGACGTGCGCTGGGAAGAAGTGCACGAGAACAGAGCTCCTCCAGCGCGGATCGGCCACACGATGATCGCCATGGGGAACCGCATCATCCTGTAAGCGCCCTAATTGCTTTTATTCAATGGAATGCACTTACTATTGGCACTGGAATTGCACTGTATAACATTATGGTTGGCACTTGTTTGAGTCACCTTTCTCGTCGGCCTTATCCCCCCTGTAAGGTACGGAGGCCGCGATTACATCCACCATCAGTTTCAGGGCGGCGTGTGGTGCCTCGACACGATTCTCTTGAAGTGGCGACGAGTTGACATTCCTGGCCCGCAGCCTCAATTGTGCGTATACTTGGCCATGTCCAATCGCTCTGTCTCTTGATGACGCGCACTACTCTGTTTACATTTTTACGCAGTTGTCATAGTTTCTGAAGAAATTAAAAGTCGAACTTCTTTGTTCATTGAAACAAAAATTATACTCATCCGTGATGTACTCAATGATTTTACAGGCGCACCGGACATCTCGCTTTAGGCCACGAAGACGGAGTGGTGTTTCTAGGAGGTTTGGGCGAACCAACCAGCAGCGGGCCCTTGCCGTCGCCGTTTCCCAGCGATTCCGCCATCTTCCTCGACCTCACCTCGCACGCCCAGCCCGCTTCGCTGCCTCCCTCTGCATAAAGAAGTCTTTTCATCTGCTGTATAATTTTTTGTTTATCCGGCTTCTGCGTTTCGACTACATTCAGTGCGCTTTCCTATTCAGCTCTTTGGTTTGCACTTGGAGTTGGACCGTGCATTCCGAAGATGATGCCAATGCGGGCGACTATTTCAACCCTTCAATACTGAGGTGCTGAGGTAGTTGTACTCAAATTAAAGTATTCGAAGTGAACTGCTCAGTCAGGACCTTGGCGACTTGGCCTTAAGTCTGAAGTCTGCTCCAATTAGGACTACTCCATTTTGATACAAACAAAAATTAATATCCATATCCATATCCATGTACCACGAAGGCAATAAATTTGAATTGCTGGATTGCTGCTATTGGCGTGCATAAAGATCAACACATGATATCTCGGACATCGAAATAAATCGCCCCTCAGCCTGTTCATACAGGCGCCTAAACGTATGCATATGCGTATGTGTTTATTTTAAAAAATTTATGGCGAAAGCGAGAGGCGAATTTTCCGTTTTCCGAGGAGCAAGGAGCAAGGAGGATAATGCTATATTTTAGAGCTGTGCTTGCTGCATTGGATAAGTGCCATCAAATCACGCACCCGAAATGAATTCAAATATTGCAAAAAAAAAGGGCTCTTCCAGCGACTGCGGTGGCCGTCGAAGCGCTGAAAGTTCTGAAAGCGTGCCCATCCGATGGTGCACGCTCGTTGAAGTGAGGTGCGAATTCCTTGAGCCGCACCACCGATTCCATTGGCACCACAGCTGCACGACTAAATTCTGCTTACTGAACTGACATCAGTAACCTCCATTTTACGCTAAACCGAAATCGTGTTCTCAACCGGTGCTAGAATGGGAGCTTTCGCCGGCTGTCTTTCCGACTTAAAGCTGCTCATCATGGACTTGCTACCTCTCATCGAGGAGCTATCGCTGCTTCCTCCTTTGCCTCGAAGGGCTAGTAATTTGCCGTTCTTAACCTGTGTAGCTCTGACGGATTCACATGCAGCCAAAGTTGCAGCGTCATCCACATCGAAAGCAGCGCACGGTTGAGTGGGCTCGTAGCGCTTTAAATTCTCACGAGCAAGCACGGCGGACTTGCCACCATTGTTGCTGTTGACGCGCGCACCGTAGGTGGGATAGATAGAAAAAGTTGCAAAGGTGGGGATGAAAAGGTAAAAAAGACGATTGAGTCAACATCCACCACACCAAGGCATCATCAACTCCGACCTGAGGAATACGACAGTCCACTTGCTGAGAGAGCTTGGCTGCTGAAACTTCAGGGAAAGGTACTCGGTCAAGCTCAAAGTGCCTGGCAGCTGTAGAAAAAATTAAAGTGAGCCGTGTAAAGCAAATGTAACGACCATACCAGGGAGTTTATGCGTAAGGGTATATCATGTAAAGAAATATACCTTCGTCTGATTGACTCGACAATCAACTAGAAGCGGGTGAATTTTGAGGTCATTGTCCATTCGCAACAAGGAACTCGGCTCATCCACAACCTTAGATTCATCGCGAGATAACTTTTCTAGAGGATTCGTTGTAGTGCTTCCTGCTTTAAACGTTTAAATAGCCAAGAAACGCAGCAAATGAGACTGCAGAGCAGCTGTCGACTGTCGACGAACATAGATCGTATTTCAGGAACGTTCTGGTAGTAAAGCTACGTCGTAGGCGATAGATTTCAAGAGGGGCATTAATATAAAAGTTAGCTACGAAATTGTACCGGCACCCCTATCGGGTTTGATGTCGCTCATCCTTCCAGCTTTCAGGCTTTACGTGCACAGGTTGTTGCGGCTAGAGGCTAAACTTCCTCACAAGAAACGATGTCCGATCTTTTGAAGCACCCCCGGAGAGGGCATACAGTGTAGGGTCATCGATCTGTTCGTTGGTTTGTCGTTGTTGTTGGTCCAATAGGAAGAAACGGAACAACGAAGGCAGGAACTAACTTGTTGGGCGCTGAGCGCCGCTATAAAACTGTTGAGGAGTGTAGGCTGTGGACGAACTTATAGCAAAATAAAGGAAATAGTAAGTTCCCTTCAACCATTCTCGCGATAAATGATGAAGGTAGCCAGCTGAATTTTGAAGTATGTTTGGTCGTAAGAAAGCAGCAGAAGTTAAGACCGAGGAATTGACTGAGGAGGAACCGGAGCCGTCCACAGCGAATGTAGCAGATGCGTACCGATTGTGGAACATCAATGCACAGTCAACCGAAATACCTGGCCCATTAGTAGCGGGGCGCGCCTTTGGACTGCATGAAGCGCAGCTCCTAGGCTCAGTCCTAAAAGTCAACGCACTCACTAGCTTACGAGTGTGCAGTGTCCAATTTGATTCACCAATGCGGCAGGCACTTCTTGATGGGCTTTCCTCGTGCAACACGCTTAAAGTAAGCTCCTAGCGTTTAATTATAGAAATCCTCGCAGGTCGAATAAATCGTGGGCGGCTTAATGAAGTGAAAATCTCGTGCTTGCACTCCTGTGATTTTGGGGCTGAGTTCATTATTAACACATGTATCCGTGTGATCTTAGGTTTTGTATCTCATCGACATCAACCTTGGGCCGGAAGGAGGCGCTAAGCTCTGGCCAGCCCTAACCCCGTCCTCTAGTGAAGGTTGCATCGAGGTATGCATTGCTCTGTTCCAAGTCCTCTTTGAGTTCTTTTATATTGTTATGTGCACTACTACTGTAGGATATTATGCGCCTTCTCTCGACTCCACCGCTTGCTACAATTTTAGTGAAGTGCCCTTCATACTATCGTACTATTACTAACTAGGTACTTGACGTACGAAGCAACGGGCTCGGAACCAGCGGTCTGGTCGGTCTCAGGGCCTTTTTCATGAGCCAACCGAGCCTTAAAGTGCTGGATCTCGCAGGCAACAGTCTTGGTGACCACGGGCTGGACGATATCATTGCATCGCTGTCTCCCACGCAGCCCCCTTGTACTGCTGTCAATGATTCGTCTTCTGCGGATGTCCTCGAGATTACTACTGCAGCAAGCAGCAGGAATTCGAGTCGACCAACCAGTCGTGACGGTAGAGGCAACAACGATGCCACTACAGGTGGGGGTCAGAACTTCGAAGGTGAGGTAGACGCAAGTGGATCCTTGGCGCGGCTTCCTCCAAATGGTGCAGAGGCATCACCAGTAGCAGCCTCGTTGGAAGAATTAAGGCTCACTACGAATGGGTTCGGAGAAGCGCCGGTGCTTCGACTCTTGAATGCCCTCACTGACGCAAGGTAAAAAGGCCTTATCTCTTGAAAACATATTATTCGAATGTTCATGAAGGAGTAAAAGTACGTGTGAGGTAGATCAAATGAGGACGAGCGTGTTGTGGAAAGGCTCACGTTTTGGCTCTCATCACTCCATCCCCAATTATCTTCTTCTTTTGGGACCTATGTATATGCGTGCCACGATACGCTCTAGGTGGGCCCCTAAGCTCCGTCGCTTAGACCTCTCTGCCAACCCATTCCCCGCGAGAGCCGCGGCCTACGCCAGTCGGAGCGCGCTGCGAGCGAGGCGGCAAGACCGCAAGAATAACAACCCAGTCCTCTTCAATGAACCCCCTGTAAAAGTGGACTCCTTGCAGTTTGCGGCCGACGGAACCCCGAAAAGGTTAAGATGAGACAGAGAAAAGGCACACGAGTGCATAGAAAGGGAAGAGAGAAGATGCCTCTTCAATGATGGGAATGCGTTCCCTCGTCTTGTTTTATGTTGCGAGCGGTAGCACCGATCCTCGAAAACTTCACTTTCACTCTGATGCATTTATCATTTCTTCTTATTCTTCATTGTCCATTTTTTCTATGTGTGTGTGTAGGTTTGTGGAAGGCCTGAAGCTTCGCCCGACGAACCCAAAAACAGCGGCGGTGATGCACCAACATGAAGTGAGTTTTGAAAGCGCTTACGCATGAATTTATTCCTCTTACTTGGGCGCACTTACCTTCTCGCCTCAACCTCCACTTTTTAAGTCTCCTTCCTCCGCTCTCTCTGCCGCAGGTGGTGCTGGTCTTACAGGGTAACTTCGAGTTGTCGGAATCGGAAGCTTGCGGTCTCGCGCCGTTTCGGGCCGACCAATTCTTGGCCTCTGACCTCAGCCACCCGAGGTGTTGGAGAAGGAGAAGCTTAAGATGAAGCCCGCCAATCTTTGCCTGGCTTTCTATTCACTTCAAGACTTCTCCGTTACACACCCTCTTTTCTCTCCTCTCTCTTCGCCTCCCTTCACATCCTCCTCTGTTTTCCCAATCCTTCAACAGACACCTGTACCGCCGCGCGATGCCCTCCTCGATGGAAGCTAGCCCTTCCTCGCCCAACCGCCCGCCTGACCTCTATCCGTTAGCCACCAACACCACCAATTCTCGCACGGTGGGATCGATACTTTTTTTCTTTCTCGGCATCCATTGTTGTCGTTTTTAGGAGTATATTATCTCCCTTTCTTTTTAGATAATTGGATTGCTGCCTACTTTATGCATGCCTCTGTGTGTGCAATCCTTTTGCACGCATAGGTTCGGTCCCCTCTTGACCGCGAGCCTACGATCGAGACAGTAGCTGGCCGTCCTTATGGCTCAAACCGCCCTCTGCCGCCGGAGGTGGCCTCATGTCCGCCTCTGATTGGCTCGTTGGCTCGGCAATTAGGCGGGGTGCGGCCGCGGCGTTTCCGACCAATGGCTATGCACGACGAGCGCGCCGTGTTGAGGTACTTGTAGATAGATAAGAGCAGCAAAAGTCGTATGCCCTGGTTTGAAGCGACAGAGGGAAGAAGAGGGGATAACGATGGGAAGTGAAGAGAATATAATCCTCGTGTACATTGTTCGCTCACTTTTTCTCTTCTCTTCTCCTATTCCTTCTTGCCAGGGACAATTATACGAATTTAACGAAGGCGATAGTGTTGCCGTCCTTTGTACACTCGTACAAGGCAAAAAGTGACCTCCCCGAGGGCCTTTGAGGTCCTTTCTGTATTCTTTGGACTCCGTTTTCAATTGACCCGCTGGTTGATCTGCGCGTCGACGTCATTTCGTGGCTGGTTGCTGTCTTTAAGTCGCCTTTGCGTTCGTCGGTTGTGCAGCAAGGAAGAGGGGAGTTATTGTTATGGAACTTTTTAATTTTCAATGAATTATAAACCTATAAAAGTAATACCAAGGAAAAGGAGATGTCTGACTCTAAACTGAGCAAACTGGTTATGGCTGGGTGTCTAAGTGGCAGTGACAAGCGCACTCCTCTACATGGAATAGAGCAACAAAGAACATACAAATAAATTAATTCGCCCGTGACTGCTGTATTTTTCTTGTTCTTCAGCTCCCCAGGTGTAAGTGCGATTTTTGTGTAGTTGCGCCACTTCGCGTGGTTGCCACGTACGGGGTTGGGAATTCCGGGTAAAACCGAAGTGTCTCGCGTTCGCCCTTCCGCCCTTGAAAATTCCTTAGACGCCAATTTAGCGCGTGAACCACGCGCAAATCGCGCTAGAATCATGCGCGAAGTATATTGACAGCAATTGAATCGCGCGTAGTACACATGAACCGCAGCCTTAACCATATTCAATAAATAAAAGCTATATCTCAATTTCTTTACCATCCACGATTTATAGCGTTCATAGCTATGCCGCCCTTCTGCGGCCTAAAGGCCAAACTGAATTCTAAAGGGCAGACGTTTTACTTACAAACTAACATCTGGCAGCTAACACCGAGAAGTAAAAGAACAGACAATAATTTTTTTTTGAAAAGCCTCACGTTTTGATTTGGCCACGTGCACTTATACCCATTACCCGTGGCATTCGCTTGCTTGCATCTTCTTTTGTATTGATTATGCATCGTTCGAGTCCGTAGGCGGTACGCGAGCAGCATACTTACAACTTTATTGCTTGGACAAACAAGTAATATTAAAAGTTATATATGGCCAACATTGCAAGAACGGCTGACACAAAAGAGTGTGGCTCAATGTTAAGGCGACAGTACTCTTATTCTCTTTACGATTTAAAAGGCGGTTAATTCTTCTTTGATGCCAATCAATTCGAATCCTCTTTTAATCGCTGTATCCTTTGATAACTCTTCCTTTATTTCTTTCAACTCAATTCCATCTTCAGCTACGCTTAATGTCGGTCGTTGTTCTTGTAATTCTCTCGACGCAGGCTCACCTTCGATTTCTGCGGCTATTGGATTTGTTACCCAATCATTGCGAGCACATTCGATGACGCCACTATCAGGTAGTCGACTTTTGGTTCTGGGCCTCACGAGCGACACCTGCTTTCTTCGTGGGCGGCGCAACTCATTTTTTTTACTATCGTCGGTGATTCGTTCTGATGTACAACGTTTCTTGCATCGATTGACACATTTTGTCAAAATAGACCGAAGAGTATTCATAACTATGAGACCAGGCCCCATGAGCAGCAGAAATATCAGAACGTTCTCAAAAACGCTGCGCTCTAATTTGCCATTTGGCTGTGCGTTGACTTTAATTAGAAGTGCACCGAGAAAGATGTGGGCCAACGAGTATGTCAAGACAATACCAAGAGTGCTGTCTTCGTCTTTTTTATATGGGCGCTTGCTGAATAAATGGATAAATGCAAGGCAGAGCAGAAACCCAATCACTGGAGCCAAAGCTGAGTCTCCTGAGGCAATGCCAATAATTGATGCCAAAAGCAAACGACGAAAGCATTCCACAACTTCAAACCACCAATACTCGGGCTGACATACAGCACAACAAAGAGAGAATGAATGAATGAAAAAAAAGTGAGGATATACATACGCAATTTGAAATATATGTCAGGAATCATCACAAACCTTGTAGGCCTCAATCAAGAAAACCAGGTGGCCAATTGTTGGATTCCCCGTGCTTGCTTCGTGCTTCACTGCGGTAGGACAGGAGATGGTCTCTTGATGTCGCCTCAAGAGCACGAGATAAGTAAACGGAATCCTAAAGGTCAAACATTTACAGAAAAAAGGAGCAAATTAGTTCCTCGTTGATATGGAGTAGTGGAAGACACTTAGGTAGCGATATACAAACTTCTTACCCAAGCGGATAGATGAACAACATGACCACTGCATAGGCCACATAAGACTTGTATCGTTTGCTTGCACAGTTCAGAGAGTAGTCACGCACAAGGTATTTGACTGCTGGTTCAACTTCCTCAAATGATTCACACTGAAAGTACTCAAATATCGTGCTGGAGGTCCCTATGAGTATGATGAATGAAAACAATAAAAGGGAGAAAAATAAAGTCTCCCCTTGCTGCCCAGTGGCGTTGGCCTCAGAAGTATATATGAATTCCAAAACTTCAGGTTGCCGGTTCTCCAAACGAGCCCGATGAATTGTGTAGAAGTAATCACTAAAAGAGAGCAGCGAATTTCCTTGAAACAGTTGAAATCCTGCTACGTCCGCTGTCCCATACAAATCCTTGTCAAAGTAAGAGAATACCCGGCGAAAAATGCGAATTTCTTGATTTGAAAAGGCTGTAGCGAGATCGTCAGGAACCATATAGCGCTCGTCTTTAATGAGAATGGCCTCCATTCGTCGTGTCTTCTTCTTTCGAAATGCCACTTCCAAGCCGAAAAGTGCCAACAGGAACACAATAAAGAATAGAGGTCCAAGAGTGACACCAACAAGAGTATCTGTGTAGTCATAATTTTCGATACGGCATTCGAGACCAAGGGAGGGAAGTATGTCTAGATTAAGAACTTTGAGCGGGCTAATGATAGCTTTGAATGTAGCGGAGAAGGATACACTACAATTGAACTGCCAGACAGATGAAACATAAATTTAAGATGTTGGCGAAAGGCATCAAAATAATCATCGGAACAAAAAAAACTTACCGGGATGTTTTGCGCTATTTGAAAGAAGGACGTAAGCGCCTTGAGTTTCACTTTGCTCCCATTCAAATATGAAAAAAAAATCACGGGAAGAAACCACAACGTCTCTCAATCTGTCAACGAGCTGCTCCATGCGCACGCTGCACATTCTACGCTTATTCATTGCACTTCTTTCTGAGATACAGGATATACTTACAAGAAGCACTAGATAAAAAAAGATAAAAATGCTAAGTATTATCAGCGCTGGTGAGGACAGCCACAGTTGTCCTAAGTTTGGCAAATCGTCGCACGATTGGCACTTGGACTCCTCGGGGTCAAAGTAATGACCATGAATACATACTGCGCAAAGAATGCAAGAATGCCTTGATGGCCAACAGCACAATAGCTATCGCTAAAGTTAAGTCCTCCTCGACATGCCACAGACCCATGCATGCACTGGCGAACAACACCAGTCTCTTTCGAGATGCGCCACCACCCAGGCAGAATCAAAAGATCATTCAAAGTTGACATTCCGTCCTCGCCACATTTAGTACCCTCAGGGCAATGTATGCAGCTGCTGTCAAAATAGTAGTACTTTTTCGAGCAGCGAGTGCACGATGCAGCCTCTTCAAAGCTAAAACTAATGCCTGAGCAGCTCGAACAAGTTGCCTCGCCATAGGTTTCACTGAATGTACCAGCGCTGCAGGTTACACAACTGGATTGCCCTGTGGCACCTTGTGCTTTGCCAGGTGGACACGATGTACAATTTACAGATGCTGAAGTCGACGAGTACGAACCTGCAGCACATGCGATGCAATGAGCAGAGCCTTTGCTTGGAGAATAGTATCCAGCGGCACATGAGGTACATGCCTTTGAGGCTGCAGCGCTCGACTTTCCTTCAGCGCAAAGTTCACAGAGCTGTGTTTCAGCCAAACTGAACCTGCCAGCTTGGCACGTCGCGCAGCCCGACGTATTAGTATGTGAACCCGCGCCACACAGTAGGCACGATCCAGTGAGAGCTCGAGGCGCATAACGCCCACTTTCACAGTCCACACAACTCGTCTTGTTGAAAGTGTATTGGCCTGCCGAGCAGGTGATGCACCCAGTGCGATCTTCGCTGGAGAACTTTCCCACTGGGCAGTCATTACAGATAGTAGATGTAGTTTGGCTGGTGTAGGTCCCACTTTTGCACAGAGTACAAGCGCTCGGCCAAGGAGGCTGCGAGGCATCGGTAAATTTCCCGGCACTACACGAGGTGCACAGGTTTGAGTGTGCGTTAAGGTACTGGCCAGGGTGGCATGCTATAGTAGGTGCGAACGTTGGCCACGGGATAGGCATCAGCAACGGTGATTGTGAGGGACCCTTAAAATGAAAAAAAAAAACGTATGAGATTGTGAAAACGCAGGCAATTGAAAAATGTTATACAAAATTAAGGAATTCACCGGCGTAGGCATTGATGTTGGCGCCGACGAAGGTAAAATGGTCGGCGATGAAGTAGGAATAGAACTTGGAGAAGAAGAAGGATTTGGCGAAGGCAACGATGTTGGCGCCGACGAAGGCAAGAAGGTCGGTGATGAAGTAGGACTTGAAGTCGGAGAAAGAGACGGATTCGGCGAAGGCAAGGCCTGCGGCAATCACGAATAGATGTAGACGCACTCAGAACAATTTTCAATAACCAAAGAAGAGACACAACCCTAGAATTGGATCTTGTCAAACCGAGGGGGCTGGCATAGGCAGTATTGAAGGCTTTGATGTCCTTGTCGGTGCCAATGTAGGTGCTGGTGTGGGTAGAATGAAACATGAATCCGTTCTGCCGTAAGAGTCTTGATCCGTCGGGCACGATTCACAGCTTGGCCCGTTGTAGAATTCGCCAGCGGCGCATGCACATTTCGCATCATTTGGATTGATGGAGCCCGGAGAATGGTCAAGCACATCGGTGGTGATTCTATAAGTTGTAAGTTGTAGCCCAACACAAGGATTGGTTGAAGGCCACCGCGTAGCTGAATGTGCGATAAAAAGTGCTCACCGATGAAACTTCCCATCCGCTTATGTCTTGGTTGAAATTGTACGCATTGGCGAATGTGAGCTCCAAAGAAGACACCGAAGATGTGTCCCACCCACCAATGTTCTGGTTGAAAGCTTCCGAACTGTTGAAGGTGTAATATAAAGTGGTCACAGCAGAAGTGTCCCATTCACCAATATAGTGATTGAAGTTGTAAGCTTGGGCGAATGTGAGATACAAAGAAGACACTGCTGAGGTGTCCCAATTGCCAATATTCTGGTTGAAAGTTTTCGCAGAGCTGAATGTGCCCATCAAAGTCATCACTGACGAAGTATTCCATCCACCTACGTATGTCCTGGTTGAATGCTGTTGCAACGCTGAACGTGTAATAAAAAGTGGTCACACCTAAAGTGTCCCACATACCAATATCCTGGTTGAAGAATTCTGCTTTGTGGAAAGTTTTGAACAAAGTAGTCACTGACGAAGTGTCCCACCCGCTGATGTCTTGATTGAAGGCTGTCGCGTCATTGAAGGTGGCAAACAAAGAGGTCACTGTAGAAGTGTCCCACAAAGAGATATCGCCGTAAGTGACGATGGCATCAAAAGAATCTGAGAGCCAAGCATCCGCAGCTGAGTTCACATTAGATGTGTTGATATTTGTAAGCAACAGACGGCTTGGAGTCTGTTCAAGAGCCAGCCTTGGAGCCCACAGCAAAACTAACATGACCCAACTTCCACCGAATAGAGTGCGCTATGCGATTAAAAAGAGAGAAAATAGAAGATGATAACTAATGGGGAGCACCTTGCAAGGTTCATTACAATTGGTTGTGATATAGCGCTAAATGACAGAGAGTATAGAACAAGGCACAGCACATTTCTTGAAATTCCCCCGATTCGAGCTGACCTTAAGAAAATGTACGAAGGCTACACATAGCAGGACTAACTTGGACGACATCTTCGTTGCCTGCAGCTCAAGAGTGCACTCTAAATAGCTAAGCCTCATGTAGACTGACGAGAGGCATTGATATAAGCTGAGTTCACGTAGAAGTGTAAATGGTATCAGCGAAAGAGCGAAAGATGCGGAGAGGGCAGCTAGTTGATGCTCTTGCGGAAATTCCTCGAAGCGAGATCCTCAAAGCCGGGCAACATCACAGCAACGATGACTTCTTGAAAACGTCACACAGCTGTACGACTTTGCTCTAGAGGCTATCCGCTGTAGGAGGAAGGAAATAATCACCAACTTCTGCAGCACAAGCAACTACAAATCTGTACAGATAATATAAGTAAAAAAAAACGGCAACTTGCGCGACTTCTGCAGTTCTGTAGTGCAAAGAAAGGTGCAAAGCAAAAAAAAGGAGCAAACTCCTCCATACTTATTACTTACTACAGAAGAGAAGAGGGGCAACCAAGCAACCAGCCGTTCCGGGAAATAATGTAAAAAAGTGTATCAAACACCTCCTTGAGGCAGGCACTAGGCACTGATAAGGGAATTAAGGACAATTTGAGTCGGCATACAGAGAATCAGGTATCGGCCAATAAATTAGTAGGTAAGGGCTTCTAACAATAGCAAAGCAGTACATAGCCCTTCCCTACTATTTATGTTTGTCTCAAGTCTTTCTCGATCCAATTTTCTCCATCAATGTAAACTCTAGAAACTAGAAAGGACGCACTGCGCCCATCAAAGCAACGCGCCACGGCCACTACGGCATTGTGAAGCTCCTCTTGGAAACAGGCGCTAACATGGAGGCCAGGGACAACGTACGTTGACTAGGAGTCCTGAAATCGCCTTCATATAAAAGCGCCATCATCCGCCACTTCGACTCTCGTCTATCACCGGTTTCGAAAACCATCCTTCAGGGGCTTCCAGGTGCAAAATTCTTGTTGGATTTCCCAATCGAGTGCCAGCATATTTACACATTCTTTTGCAGATTTTTCATGTTCCCCTTACTCTCTCGTAGCGGATCTCACAAGAGATGCATCGAACCACCGAACTCCTTTCACGAGAACCCCTGCCAAAGAGCAACAATTTTATATTTGCCCTCGTGCTGCGCCCAATCCAGGGCTGTTCGGTCTTCCTGTGATGTAGCAATTGCAAGACATGCACACAGACGCACAGTCAAGCCACAAAGTGAATTGAAGTAGGATCGACAATAATTATGAAAAAAGTGGACGCAAAGGACATGCAAGCAATAGGTTAAGCAATAAATAGGTTAGACGTAGTTATCTCGGAAAGAGCTGGACGTGTGAGCAACATTACACTGATTTATTATTT
>Ga0307971_1000678_pt1 | contig 17410 bp, 14 predicted proteins | sample OrgLakmetagen714_FD_201820 | JGI IMG/M metagenome (GOLD analysis project Ga0307971, IMG submission 201820) | Saline water microbial communities from Organic Lake, Antarctica - #714 | ecosystem: Environmental > Aquatic > Non-marine Saline and Alkaline > Saline | place: Antarctica: Organic Lake... | reverse complement strand
TGCAGCCAACTCTCGAATTAGAGATGTAGATTATGCTCAAGCTTCAGCAGATAATGCGAAAAACAATATTCTTAACCAAGCTGGGACTTCAGTACTTGCTCAAGCAAATGCTCAAGGTCAAAATGCACTAAGATTAATTGGTTAATTAATAGAGAAATTGAAAAGCTTGCAGGCCTCGACTATGTCGGGGCCTTTTTTTATGTAATTGTTACAATATTATCAGAAATTTCACAGTCTTATCTGTGTTTTGGTAAGATTTGTCATGATTAATTTATCTCTTTTATCTCTACTTCTTGTATTGAGCTCTTGCGGAGTGGCCGTTCGAACAACAAAAGATCTAGATGTAAATGTTGTGGATATATCTGAAGGGACACCTTCACCACTGATGCAGGAGAAGATTCCAAAAAACTGTAATTTTACAAAAGCATTCAAAACAAATATCTACTATGACTATAAACATAGAGCACAAAAACTTTCTCATCTCAATTCAATCATTGATTCTGTCTATCTAGGTGGAGAAAAAGAAGTTTTTAAAAGTACAATTGGATTCAGATACAGAAGTCCATTGAGTATCATGGGAAGAATGTTCAAGGCTTGTGGCGGTCACGATTATACGAAAAATAAATCCTATCAAAGCGCTGCGGCGAGTGCACTTTATAGTTTCTCAGAAATTGAAAAAATTAAACATCTTCTTCCAGCCTCTATTAGTCCTGTAAGACTAAGAGTTGCAACAACTGTTCGAAATATTTATGAGACCTCAGAAGATGGAGTTTTAGTTCGAGAAGAAAAACAACTTATAAATAATGCTTTTTATAATTCTAAAGATAAGGAAATAATCTTTGTCCCTCAAGGAACACCAGATTATGGTTTTGTTCCCTTTTCTGGAATCCCAATGTGGGAGATTCCGTTTGTAAGCGCCCATGAATATGGCCATCATGTTTTCTCTCACTTTATGACAAACTACCTCAATGATAAGTTGATTAAGCATAAGCCCAGAGTTTGTTTTGATGATCACTTTGAAGGTGGTGATCAAGATCGAAATGTGAAGTTTCAAGATATTATGAAATCCCTTAATGAGGGAGTTGCTGATTTATTTTCTCGTATTGTTATCGATAAAAAAATAACAATGGAAGGTCTAACTTGCTTAGAAGACAGTCGAGATGTAACTTCTGATACTTTCGCTAACGGAGAATCAAAGATACTTAATAAACAAAGTTTATCCGAATTTTTCAGCACAAGGAAAATTGGACAAACTGACTGTCTTAAAAGTGTAAACTATCAAGATCCTCATACTGTAGGTGCTGTCTTTGCCAATGCATTCTATAAGGTTCTTAAAGAAGGAAAACTAGATCAAAAACAGATGCTTTCTTTTTTATACGAATACCTAAAAGATATTAACTCCAAATACTTCCAACTAAAGAACTTAAGCTTAGACAAAAGCTTAGAGGATCTATTTCTTATGGGCTTTAGTAAGGCTGAGAAAGCCGTAGGGCTTAGTCAGAGAGAAAAATGCGGAATTATATCTCAAAGTTATCCAAGCCTTCATAGCTACTACTCTTGTAAGAAATAGGCTATAATCATCAAATGAAAAATACAGTCCGTGATGCCGTATCCTTAATTTTTATATTTGAAGATAAGATTTTTGCTATAGTTCGCCAAAACTTTCTTCGAGCTTTCCCCGGTTATACAGCTTTTCCAGGCGGAAAGGTTGACCTCGCTGATCGCGAATCCTCTGACTTTCTTATTCAGGCTGCTAGACGAGAAGCACTGGAAGAATTAGATTTTGATATTTTGTCCGACGAAGTAGTTCGAATTGACTACGTTGGAAGGGCCTTAACCCCAAAATTTAATCCTTTAAGATTTAACACTCACTTCTATAGAATTAAACTCAGAGTACTTCCAAGTTTCAAGGTTGATACTAATGAAGCCCAAACCTTTGAATGGTTAAAACCTCTTGATCTCCTTAAGTCTTTTGATAGAGGGGAGCGGTTAATGGTTCCGCCTGTTAGATATTTTATAGAGCATTTAGAAAAAGATCTCGATTTTAAAGAGGAACTTATTTTTGAAGACCGGTTTAACTTTGATATAGAGGTTCCTTGGATTGAGCCTATTCGAAACTTTATTCAGGTAATGCCTAGGTCACTTACAGTTCCACCCGCAGATAGAACAAATGCATTTCTAATCGGAGATGAGAAGAAAGTATTAATTGACCCAAGTCCAATGACTGAAGAAGAACTTAAAAAATTTCTCTTTACCATTAAAGACTATGATATTGAAAAACTGATGATCACGCATCATCATGCAGATCACCATAAGTATGCACCCCAAATTGCCAGAGATTTTAAACTCGATATTTATATCTCTAAAGATACACATAGTAGAATTCTAACATATGATGAAAATTACTTTGAGGATATAACTATTCACTTCTTAAAAGAGGACGATGTTCTTTGCTCTTGGTTGGGTGAGGACGTTGTCGTTGTTGAAGTACCGGGACACGATGAAGGTCAATTAGCGCTTATGCCAAGATCTAAGAAATGGTTTTTGGCCGGAGATTTATTTCAAGGTATCGGAACAGTTGTTGTTGGTGGAGATGAAGGGGATATGACCAAGTACTTTCACACACTTCAAAAAGTAATAGAGCTAAACCCTAACTGTGTTATTCCAAGTCATGGGATCGCTCTTGGTGGAACTGAGATATTAAAGAAGACCCTAGAGCATCGCAAGTTTCGTGAAGACCAAATTAAAAAGATGATGGACAAAGGGATGGATATTGAGCAGATGCTTGCTGCTATTTATTTTGATATTCCAGAAAAAATCCTAAAGTATGCTCGTGCAAATATAGTTTCTCATGTAGATAAAATAAAAAAGGGAGTCTAATGACTCCCTCTTTATATCTAAAATAAAGTTTTAATTTATTTTTTAGCAGCAAACCAACATTTTGGTCTTACACCTGTTGAGTCACCGTTAGCTCTATAACAAACACCTTCGTCTTCGTTTGCTTGATCAACATCATCAGCATCGATTTGACCACAAATTGCACCTGCATAGTATGTGTCAAGTCTACATTGAGTAGCAGGGTGAGCGTCGTCAGTTTTCTTAACTACTTTTGAATCAGGAGTTGTAAACTTCGGAGCATCTGGTTGCTTTCTTAGTTCTTGGAAAAGTCTCGCTGTACTCATTCCGGCCATTGCACCTCTTTGACAAAGAGCTTGATCTGAACTGTTGTTAAATTGAGCAGCACAAGTTGTAACTACAGCAGCTGGAACTTTAACCTTTGCCATAATTTCAATATTGTTATCACTTCTAAATACTTTTCTTAAACATTTTAAAGTTGCGAAATAATCAGACTGACCTTCGTTTGAAGCCCATGAAGACATCCAACTAGCTTTCTTAGGAGCTCCACCGATGTGGTGACCAACTTCGTGACATACAACTAGTGCAAATCCATCTGGTGTGATTGTTTGATGTCTAGCTAAACCACCAAACATTGCAACATTCCATGTACCACTACGTCTACTTGCATATGCGTTTACAGTACCGTCATCCCAATTTCTTTCAACTTTAAGTTTTCCACCCATTGAAGAAATAATAGGAGCATAAACAGTAACAACGCTATCAATAACTTCGTTAAATTTTGCTTCGTCTAAATTTGCATTCGCCATTGATTTTGCATCAGTGCTAATCCATTCATTGTTCTCTGGAAGAAGTCCTTCTTTACCATCGATAGTACATGTGAATGCGGGAAGTGCTAAGATACTTGTGATTGCCGTCGTGAGCATAATTTTTTTGAACATATATTCCTCCGTGAATATTTATAATTTGTTTCAGTCATTATATTAGAAGAAATTAACTATTCCTTGTAAAATGAAATTCACATTTGTAAGAAGTTGTTTGAAGTTATTTGCAGATATTTATATAAGGAGTAATATGAAGCGTTTTAAACTCATCTTTTTCGTACCAAAAGAATCGGCCAATATTGTAAAGGAAGCCATTTTTAAAACTGGAGCCGGACAAATCGGAAACTATTCTCACTGCTGCTTTGAAACCACGGGTGTTGGACAGTTCAAACCCCTTATTGGAGCGACACCTGCAATTGGCAGTGTTGGAGTCATTGAAAAAGTAGAAGAGCTTAAAATAGAGATTCTAGTTCTAGAAAATCAAATGGAACTAGCTCTTAAAGCACTAAAGAATTCACACCCTTACGAATCAATTGCCTTCGATATCATAAAATTAGAAGACAGATTTAATATGGATTAAAGTTTTTTCAATCTTCTCCGATAAAGTAACTCAGGTATAATTATATACCTTGAGGAGAATACATGAAAAATCTCTGTCTTTTCTTATTATTTCTATTGGTTTTACCGATAAGTATTATGAAGACTAGTTTTGCTCAAAATAGAGCAGAAGTTTTTGAACATCCATATCGAGAGTTCTCTGTCATCTTAACTGAAGGCGGATATTTTCCACGAAAGATTGTGGCTTTTGAAGGAGACAAGGTAAAACTTTTTGTCACTTCTACGATCGATAAACCTGAGTGCTTAGTTGTAGAAGATCACAAGATCTTTTTAGAGGCCACAAAGGGAAAGATTACTCATGGTGAATCGGTGTTCAAGAAAGCTGGAGAATACAAATTTTATTGTCCATCAAGTCAGTACAAAGGAATGATTACGGTTTTAAAGAAACCAAAAGTTGAAAATATATCAAAAAGTGTTTTGCCCACCAGGGAAGTAGCGAGTGAAAAACCAAGCCACTGGACCCCGAGGGACTATGATTAAGTAAAGGAAGATAAATGAGTTCAGTTTTTCAAGATGCCATTGGTACACTGCTTGCTCCGATAAAGAACTTATTGGAAAATCCAGAGGTTTCCGAAATCATGATTAACGGACCGTTTGAAATCTTCGTTGAACAAAAAGGTCTCGTCACGAGAGTAGAAAATAAATTTGCAGATGAAGAAGCTCTTATGGCATCAATGCGTGCCATTGCTCAATCAGTTGGCCGAGTAATCGATGCAGACAACCCAAGACTAGATGCACGACTCCCAGATGGCTCAAGAATAGCAGTTGTTATTCCTCCTATGGCCAAAAGTGGAACTACCGTTGCCATCAGAAAATTTTCAGAAGAAAAACTTGGTCTTAAAGACCTCATCGAATTCGGATCACTTTCTCCTGATGGAGCAAGGTTTCTAGATTGTTGTATGTACCTTGGAAAAAATACTCTCGTATCGGGAGGAACAGGTTCTGGTAAGACAACGATGCTTAATGTTCTCGGTTCTCGTATGCCTAAAACTCAAAGATTAATAATTATAGAAGATGCAGTAGAGTTACAAATTCATGCCGAGCACGTTGTACAATTTGAAACGAGAAAAGAAGATCTTGTTCGTGGAATCAAAGGAGTCACAATCCGTGACCTCGTTGAATCTGCTCTTAGACTTCGTCCCGATAGAATTATTGTCGGAGAGGTTCGTGGACCCGAAGCACTAGATCTTCTCAATGCTATGGGAACAGGACATGAGGGAAGTATGGGGACAGTTCATGCCAATACCCCAATAGATGCTTGCACTCGTTTAGAGACACTTTGTTTAATGGGTGAGACAAGAATTCCACCTGATGCTATTAGAAAAATGGTTGCCTCTTCACTTCAATTAATTGTTCAGTGTTCTCGTTATCACGACGGTGGACGTAGGACTTCTCATATCTCTGAGGTTCTTGGAGTTGATGAGCACGGAAGATATATTACAAAAGACATATTTAGATGGGTTCAAACCGGTAAAGATCCTGATACAGGATTATTTATCGGAGAGATGGTACCATGCGGATATATTCCAACGTGGTTTGAAGAGTTTGTTTCTAACAAACTTCCATTTCCAAAATCTAAGTTTAAGCCAGCTGAGTGGGCAATTCCATATATTGTTGCAGATAAGAAAAAACAGGCTGCATAATAGAAGCGTTTAAATCGGAGTGAGAATGATTAAGTGGATTATATTTTCATTATGTACTTTTAATATATATGCCCAGTCAATTGGGGATGATGAAATCATCAATGCTAAAAAATACGAACGAGTTAATATAAACCAGTGTAAAGCAGATATGCTCGGATGCGTTCCTACAGTTAGAATCGACGGAGAAAATATAACTCTCGATTTTAACAGTCTTGATCCAAACTTCTTTGATGGTTTACAAAAGATGAAAAGCTCTGGAGTAACGATGGGCATGACTTTGGGTAGTTATGGGGTCATCACGAAAGAGTCCGGACATATGCCAAATCCTATGGCCGAACAAAGAGTCTTTAAATACGTCTATAAAACCGATGCTGTTTTAAAAATTTGTGAAATGGATGAATCTATAGAAGCTATGGGCTGTGCAGATAGCATTACTCTTAAGTCAAATGAGAAGGATGTTAACGCTAGAGCTGATTTTTCAAAAATTGAAATTTCAAAAGAAGATTACAAAAGTAAAGATGCCTTTGTTATAGGATACTTTGTTTTTGAAAAAGGACATATGCCAAACCCAATGGTTGAACAACATGTTTTTAAAGTTATAAAGGTTTCCTTCTCTGATGCTAAGGTGTCGGGTATTTCTGATGATACTTCTAGAAAACTAAACTCTAAAACTTTATTTGAATCAAATGGATCAACTAAAAATAAGCCAAAAGTTAAAAGTGAAGCCAATCAGATGTGAAATGAGTTTACTTCTAATCATCTACTAACAACTTTATATTCATAATTATTAACTCCTTAGATATTAAAATGGTTTATTAAAACCTATATGCACCGCCCTATGTGAAAGGTTAAGGCTTACGTTAAACTACTTCGAAATTAAAAGTAATAAGGAGATATATCATGAGTAAAATTAAATCAATCAAAGCGCGCCAAATTCTAGATTCTAGAGGTAATCCAACTGTTGAAGTTGATCTTTGGACTGAAGATGGAAAAATGGGACGTGCATCAGTTCCATCTGGCGCTTCTACTGGATCTCGAGAGGCATTAGAACTTAGAGATGGAGATAAGTCATACTATCTTGGAAAGTCAGTAAGAAAGGCCATAAGTAATATAGATGAAAAGATTGCACCACAATTACTTGGAATGGAAGTTAGTGATCAAAGAGCTCTCGACAATAAAATGAATGAGATCGATGGAACTGACTTTAAAAATAACCTCGGAGCAAATGCGATGCTTGCCGTAAGTATGGCCGCTACTCGCGCCGGGGCTCTTGAAGCAAATAAACCACTATATAAATACCTTTATGAAAATTTAAAATGTCCAAATGCTGTCGGATACTTAAGACTTCCAGCTCCACTGATGAATATTATCAATGGTGGTGAACACGCATCGAACAATTTAGATATTCAAGAATTTATGATTGTTCCACATATAAAAGGTAAATCATTTTCTGAAAACCTTCGTGCTGGGGTTGAAATTTTTCACAACCTTAAAAAAGTATTAGAAGAGAAAGGATATAGTACAAACGTAGGAGATGAAGGTGGATTCGCTCCAAACCTTCAATCTCAAGATGAAGCATTTGTATGTATCGAACAAGCAGTTAAGAAAGCCGGTTATAAACTTGGCGAGGAGATTTCAATCAGTCTAGATTGTGCAGCTTCTGAATTTTATAATAAAGAAAAAAATGTTTATACTATGGATGGAAAAGAATACTCAAGCGACGATATGATTAAATATTATGATGATCTAATCAATAGACTTCCAATTTATTCAATTGAAGATGGTCTCGATGAAAGTGATCATGCAGGTTGGACTAAAAAGACCAAAGAGATAGGTTCTAAAACAGTTCTTGTGGGAGATGACTTATTTGTAACCAATGAGAAGATCTTCTCTAAAGGTATAAAGAATGGTGAAGCCAATGCCATTCTTGTTAAGATTAATCAAATTGGAACTATATCTGAGACTTTTGATACTCTTCAGACGGCCTACGATAATAACTATAAAGCTGTAATCTCCCACAGATCGGGCGAGACGGCCGATAACTATATTGCCGATTTAGCAGTTGCAAGTGGAGCTGGTCATATAAAAACCGGGTCAGCGAGTAGGTCAGATAGAATTGAAAAGTACAATCAGCTGCTTCGAATTGAAGAAGAGCTTGGAAATTCAGCAAAATTCGATGTCATTAAATAGCTAATATTACAAGTAGGGGCAGGAACTATCTGCCCCTATATTTATTTTTCTTGTAATAAACTAGAGTTCTATTTTACAATATATAAGAGCGATGTCTGCTTGCCTCTAAAGGAGGATAGTATGAATGAAAAACTCTTTGTAGGTTTAACTTTCAGAAGTGACGACAACCTTGCCCGAAAGATCGAAGGCTTTAGAAAGCGATTCGATCACAACTACACTAAAGCCTCTTTTTCACATATGTCTTTGCTAGCTCCATTTGAGTTGCACGCAAAAGATTTAGAAAGCTGTAAAGAAGAGCTTAAAGAAGAACTCGATAGTTTTTTCTTCGGTCAAGAAACCCCATTAAAGCTGAGCTTCACAGGTGTAAACTTTCTTCAAACAAAGAAAAACAATATTCTCTATCTGAATCCAGAATTTTCACCAGACTTAGAACACTGCATGGATCTAGTTCGCGATATCTGTACATCATTCATTCCAAGAAATATTAAATACAAAGCCAACCCTAAACAGTTCTTACCTCTAGGATCATTTAAGCAAACGGATCCACTTGTAGAAATTATGGATGCCATAAAACTTGAATTTGAAAACAATAGTGATCTTACAATTACAGGAATATCTTTATTTAGAAAGAAATATGGTATTTGGACAACAGAGGAAAATTTGATCTCATTTGAGAACACTAAAGACGCCTTTTTACAATATCAGAGTACTGCCATATAATATGGAATGTTAAAGTTTTTAATTCTTATATCGATTTCTTTGGGTGCTGTTGCAAAGTCCTATGTCAACAAAACTGAGACCTTAAACGAGAAGGGTACCGAGTTTGGTATCAACACCTCTTTCTTTGTTCCAACTCAATTTTCAAATTTCAATGGTGAAGTCGAAGACTTTGAAGAGAATGAAGCCTATTTTAGAACCGATCTATTAGTTGATTTTAAATATGGATTTACCGATCAATTACAAACAAGTATTGGAACTAATTTTAGACTAGTTCAAGCTCGTGGAACTTTTGATGACGAAGAGAAAACTCTTGTTGCATCTGGTTTAGAGTCAATCTCAGTTCAATTAAAATATTCCTTTCTCACTGTGAATCGTCTGCAGTACTCATTTGAAGTTAACTATAGAAACGCTACTTATGATAATGAATACTTTGAAGTTAATGAAGTGCCTGAAGTTCCAGAATCTACGGCCATAGGAGAGGGATCTACTGAACTTTCAGTTGGTGGTGGTTTTACATTTATGACAGAGGACCAAAACTTTTTCTCAGGAAGAATACTATATAGAAATCCAGGTGATAAGCTCTCTTCAGAAATTTTCTCTGAGGTAGAAGTCGCATTTGCTTGGGAATATTTCACAGCTCTTTTTGGAGTTGAGAATATCTATTCTCTAAACCAAGATGCTTTTTCAGATGATCCAGAAAATAAACCTGTCTTATCGCGGGCAAGTTCTCCTGAATACAATAGTATCAATAGAAGTTGGACTGCACCTTACTTTGGAATCAATATTGGAATCGGATCTATGTGGAGGGTGGAGTTTAAGACAGTGTCAAAAATCTCTGGTGCATCTACCACTCTTGGAAATGAATTTTTCTTAAACTTTGTTCGTAGAAATTCAAAAAGCAAAACCTTTGCGAGAAAAGATGCAGAGTTTAAAGAGTATCAATATGAGGGATCTATAACTAAAGTGTCTAAAAGTAAAAGGGCCGTCTCTGTAGATATGGGTCTTGAAACGGGAGTGGGTAAAGGATCAAAAGTAGACTTCTATTTCTTTGACTATCTTGAAGGTAATCAGTTAATTGCTTCGGGCTATGTAGTTAAGGTTGGTGCTTCTAAATCTATTGTGAAAATAACGAAGAAATTCTCTAAACAAAAGTTGAAGCCCGGTATTGTAGCAAGGGCCGGATTAATTCGAGACTAAGTAATGTGCTTAGTATATTAAAAACCTTTTAAGCTTATTTAAAAAAATCAGTTAATGCTTCCAAAGAAATTGCCTGATCTCTGTCACTGACTGATTCAGCAGGGTTGGGGTGAGCTTCAATCATCACTCCATCAAAATCCATTGCAATTGCAGCTTTTGCTAGAGGCAATACGAACCTCGCTTCTTTTGTTCCGTGACTTGAATCAATAATTACTTTAAAGCCAGCTTCCTTTGCCATAAGGGCGTTGATGAAGTCTAGACTCACACCTGTAGGAGAAGTAAATGAGCGGCTTCCTCTTTCACAGAGAATTATTTTATCTTTTGGAATACCACCAGAAATTAAATATTCAGCCGAACTCAGCCACTCTTTTTGAGTGTTTGAGAATCCTCTTTTTAAAAGAACAAATTCATTTTTAAAATTAGCGGCTACATACTTTAGCAGTTCAAAGTTTTGCATATTTCTTGCACCAATTTGAATCACTGACGCAACGTTGACTAGTTTATCAAAATGCTCGTTTGAACACACTTCACATACGTACTTTAAATCTGGGTATTTAGGGGCGAGGTCTTTTAAGATTGTTATTCCCTCATCGGCCATACCTTGAAATGAATTTGGGTTTGTTCTTGGTTTAAAAACTTGTGCTCGCACGTAGCTTACACCAATAGTTTGTGCCACTTTAAAAACAGCTTCAATCTGATCTCGACTTTCCATCGAGCAGGGTCCAACTATATTAAATCTCTGAGTTTTACTGTCCATTATTCATCTTTTTAAGAGCGGTAAATTATTTAAGTCTTTGTAAGTTCGCTAAACTATATTAAAATTGAGGTATATTTACTTATTATTTCAATGACAAGGATTATTTCATGATTAGGTCGAATTTGATATCATTAAGCGTTATCTTATGCTTTTTCTCACTATCAGCGAGTGCAAAGACGTTCTCGAACCAATATATTCAATTTGATCTACCCGCGGGTTGGCAATGTGCAATTGAGGGAAGTGAGTGGGTATGTCAGTCTGAGAACGCGGATAGAAGAAAAGAGGCGATCATTATTCTCGCTGCAAAAATTCGCGGTGAACAAGATTCTCTCGCAGAATATCAAGCCTATCTTAATAAAGGTAAGACCTATCAACTTCCAGGTGGAAAGATGCAAAGGTCAGAAGCTAAGTATACTAAAGTTAAACAAATCAATAATCACTCATGGGCAGATTCTCTACACCTAGCTTCTGAGGTTCCAGGTTTTTACACAAGATACCTTGCAACGGTTAAAGAAGATTTAGGTGTGGCCGTTACTTTTTCAGTTACAAAAGAATTATTTACTTCCTACCAAGGTGTCTTCGATAAAGTTGTTGCATCATTAAGAGTCTTCAGACAAAAGAAACAAAACCTTGCTGACCTAAGACTTGGTAAGAAAAATGCTGGTGCAAACTTTGATGATGAAGTCTTCGCACCAACCGATGGTCTATCAGATATTGGCATGGGTAGAAAGAGAAAGAAAGATACTGGCTCTGATACTGAAGACCTTATGATCTACGGTGGTCTTGCACTATTAGCTCTTTTTGTTCTCAAGAAGTTAAAAGGTGGCAAGAAAGGTAAAAAATCTAAAAAGAATAAAAAGTCATAGATAGCCAATAATTGTAGTCAAAAAGTAGAGAGCTAAATCAACGATTTCCAAGTGTTATCAGTGATTTGGCTCTTTTTAGTTAAGGCTCACGCCGTATATTGATAAAATTAGTTAAACCAAACAATGGATACACTTATGAAACAGACAATCAAAAACTCACTCAAAAGACTAACCACTGGATTTATATCATCAGTCATGATGTTGAGTTTTGTTCTTATGCCGATTCCTAGAATAGGCAATGTCTATGCTGAGGATCCTGTTGATTGTGTTGATGATACTGAGAGAGAAGGTGGAACATATCAACCTGGTTGTGAGTGGGATGCTGCACTTTCATCAACTTCGTTTAATTCGTCAGCAAGGTTTGCAGACGGAGAGAAAGTTTTAGGTGTTATTCCGAAAGGCTTTATTGAGCAGTATGTTGTTGGCTTATCTGGAGTGGTATTAATAAATTCTTTAAATTATAAAAGGCTTCACAATTATAAACCACAAACTTATGGGAACGATTGTCCTGAAAGTTTTGGTGCTAAGTATGCTATTCCTGCATCCATGGTTGCTGCACTTGCTTATATGATCGGCGACTTACAATCTAATTGGAAGTTTAAAGCAGCATCGAAGAAAGCTGCTGATGTTAATTTTCAAAATGTTCAGAAACGATATCAGACTGGAGAAGAAAGTGCAGAAGGTGACCTCGTCGAAGATATGGCTCAGACAAGTGAACAGGTAAAAGCATTTGATACTTTAGAAGAGGTAATGAAAGCTCAAAAGTCAGCCTTAAAAACAAAGATAGGTTTTACTCTAGGGTCTCAGATTGGCTATGCTGTGGCTGATGGAATTGAATTAGCTAATATTGGGTTTATGGGGGCTGTTTGCACACAGAGGTGGACAAGATTTGCTTCTACAAAAACTATGAGTGTTAGAAGTTTGAGTACTGCATCGGCAGCAATAGCTTCAGCTATTGCTGGGTCTGTGGGAACAGCAGCTACAATTTGCGGAGATGTCTCTTTAAGTATGGGATTAAAGGGGTCAGCTAATGCTGTACAGGTCGCTAAGCAAGCAGCATTATCTGCTGTAAAGACTATGGAGGATACTAAGGAAAGTACCGAAACGATCTCCTATATGGCTAGGCTATTTGAAGTCATGGCAGCATGGCAAGGCAATAAACTGTTCGAACAGATAGATGAGATGAAAAAAGGTTTAGATGCAAAAGAAAAGATTGCAAAATCCAAAGAGGTAAAAGAAGAAATTAAAGAAGGACAAAAGCAAGCAGAGGTAGTTACTAAAGGTACCACTAAGGCAAGTACAGATGCAGTTACAAATATCTCGGCTACCAAATGTGTTGGTGCAGGAGAGTTGGTTAAGGATTACTACGCTGATCTAGATAAAGATTTTTATGACAGATTCGAGTGCTGTGGAGGGGATGGTATAACTCTCTCTACAAAAGCAGCTATGGAGGCTGCAGAACTATCTGATGCGAATCTTCTTAAAAAAGCTAAGTTAGAAGCTAGCCGTACAATAGTTGGACGATTAATTCAAAAAGCTAAAGAAGCAGCTCTTAATAGTATCGGGAGCTTTTCTAAATTATTTGTAAAAGAGAAGTCAAAAGTTCCTGGAGGAACCTATTTTATTCAGAAAGTTCCAGGGCCTCCTGGAATTGCAGCTTTTAAAAAGGATATCAAAGTTTTGAGTCTTTTTGATACATCTACCGCTTCTATGAATAATAAACAATACAAAAATAAATTAGATGAAGGTAGATTTTTTTTAGAAAATATGTTTGAAGCAAACCTCAGAAGACATGTTGCAAAATCTTTTATGATTGATAAAAACGATTATGTAAAAAGTCTTATTCGGTTTCAAAATAATGAGAAAAATATTACCAAGGTAATGCAAGAATATAAACATTTTCTAGATATTGAGTTTCTCAATATTATGGAAAATCAGGATATTAATACAAACACTCTAGCATTTAAAAAACTTTATAAATCGATAGTTAATAATATTCTAATACCAGAGGCGAATGCTGGCGGATTGGTTGCTACACTTGTAGGTGCTGGTATAAGCTTTGGTGCGAGTAAGATCGATGGTCCATGGTCTTCAGTTTTAAATATGACTGGAAAGTTAGTTACACTCCATGGAGTTATTGGGAAGATGATGAAGAACTTTGGACTCACAATGCCTGCAACAAGAGCAATAACGTGGACAACACTTGCTCTTTTTTCAAGAATGTCATGGAGAATGGCAAAAGATTCTAAAGACCAGGTTGAAAAAAATTTAGAAGTATTGAGAAACGAAAGAGATAAGTTTAAAAACTCAGCAGTTAACGATAATGCAATGGAAAATGGAATTAGTGGCGGATCTGCTTTAAATCTGGTCTCTGTTGATTACGATACTATGTTGCCAACTGGAAGTGATACTGTTTGTGCTAAGCCTTCTGCCTCAGGATACGCTCCTCGAGCTTGTGATGGTAAGCTTATATCTAATAATAGATTCCTTAACGGAGGTAGTGGTCTCACTGTTCGCAATGCTTCGAATTTAGATCATTTAGGTGCATTCAATAATGTGCTTGATTTAACTTCTAGAGGAGCCAATGGACTAGTTCAGGGAACTGAGTTTTCTGAATCAGCCCTTACTGGATTTCAAAATACCTATAATGCTCTTGCTAAAAAGAATAAGAAGCTAAGAGAAGAAGTAGATAAGCAAAATTCAAAAATTAAAGGTGTTGGAGAGTCTGGTAAACTTTCTCTTCAAAAACGAGTTGAGAATATTAGAAAATCGCTCCTCAATAATGCTGGTGGAACAATGCAAAACCCTTTTGCCGCACCAAATGTCGCTAAAAATACTGAGAAAAAAGACGATAAAAAGAAAGATTCAGCTGTAACAGGTGTGCCTGCAGTTGTTGGATCAATACCAACTCCCGGTGGAGGTAATGACTTTGACTTTGGCAGTGGAGATGATTCACTTCTTGATGATCTTAGTTCAGAGGGAGAGGCAGTTTCAATGAGTGATTTTGAGTTGAAACATGATGATATAAATAAAAAGAAAGATGTTTCTATATTTAAATTACTATCAAATCGATATTTGCTCACTTATCCAAAGTTTATGAAAGAGAAGAAGTAATATAATACACTTATAAAGAATCAATATATAAAACTCGAAGAGTAGTTCTTTTAGTTTTTCTGTTAATGAAATATTGGTAGGTTTGGTTTATGCTAGATACGGCAATTTTTATTTCAGACTTTTGTTTAGCTTAATCTTTGCCTCTTTTCTCTTTTTAGCATTCTCATATCTTCTTTTTTCATCATCTGTTTCTGGAGTGACCTTAGGGACCGCTACAGGCTTGCCTGACTCGTTTAAAGCTACAAAGGTTATATACGCCTTCGTTGTTTTCCTTATCTCTCCTGTGTACGGATTCTCGCTTTCTACGCGTACTCCAATAATCATAGAGCTTTTACCTGCATAATTTATAGATGCTTTGATGATGACGTGATGGCCAACATTGATAGGAGAGTAAAAGTCTATGTCTGAGATATTAGCTGTGACAACTGGGGTTCCACAGTGCCTACTAGCGACCATGGCTCCTGCAATATCAACCCAGGCCATAATCTTGCCACCAAAAATTGTGCCGTGGATATTTGTATCTCCTGGCATAACCATATGTCTCATTTGGATTTCTGTTTCAGATGGAGACTTTGAACTTTTCACTTATAATTCCTTTTAATCGAGGCAGTAAATATTGTTATTCCATCTGTATCCAGATGCAAATGGTGCGAAACCTGCAGGATCTTGATTGTTAGCTCCACCATCACTTATTGAATCTACAATACTAAATAATGGGCTAGCTCCTGATTGTTGACCTTGAGAACTTACAGGCTGAGCAACAAAAGGTCCGTAAGCTGCACCTTGGGTATAAGTACCACTTGTACAATATTCTTGAGCTATAGCTTGAACTTTATTAATTACAGATATTTCAAATTTCGGAGAACCAGTTTGCTCGTCAAAGTCGTACTCTGTAAGTGGGTTGTCTATTTCTTCGCTCATACCTTCACCGGATACAAATTTATTTAAATAAACATTTAGATTTGTACCTGGTGCTAACATACACCTACCCAAACCTCCGCTAGAACTATTTTGTCCTGCAGCTGCAAAGCCAGAACAACAAGCTGTTCCATCTTCATAGTTTAGATCGATCTGAGTTCCTAGAGGCTTACAACACATAAACTCATTAGATGAGAATATAGGCTCATGATCCAGTAATTCACTAGTCGTTGCATATGCTTCGTTAATTCCACTGTAATCAAGGTGACTTGAATTTATATTCGGGTCAGTCTCAGATTGCCAAGGCGATTTCGTAGGGTCAGTTTTAAATGTTTTAGAGTGAGCATTGAAGTCGTTTACATTTGTAAGACTTTGACCATCAACAGACTCTTTGAAAATCCCAGGAACCAGTTTCTGATAGTTATCGTTACAGTAAAGTGGCTCATAGGTAATTTGTGGTATACCAATAAGTTCTAGTTTAGAAAGTCTACTCATGTAATAAGTTGCATTACCTGGGGTAGATGATCTTCTATGATCCAGTACAGATCCTTGTGCTCCACCAATAGGTGAGTCCGTATAATTACTTGAAGGAGTTGAGCTAGAGACGACTTTCTCTTCCCAACGAGCTGTACCTGGTGAATCAAACAACATGTAAAAGTCTTTGTCGGCTTTATTGTATCTATCTTCATTATCTACAATATCATTGTATTCATAAGCTATTTTAAGCACTCTTGAAGAGGGGTCGTATGCGTAACAACAATCTTTTCCGGTGGCTAAGCAAGCTGCGCCAAATGAAGATACATTTGTTGGGGCACTTGCTTCACATAAACCAAACCATCCATTAGGGTCACCGCAACTGTATGATGGAGGAGTGATTTCTGCACAAAACTCCTGAGAGCTTTCAGTTGAGTTATATGTTCCGTCAAAATTGTTACTTCCTGTACTGGCCCTAGTTTCCATTACGATTTTTACGTCGGTTGCTAGATCTGATAGGCTCGCAATACCTGCGTTAGGCCAAGTTATAAAAGACGGAAGAGTAACTGATATATTTTTTCGAGTCGCTGTATCTATATCATTTGATCCCCAATCTAGGTAAGTTAAAATATTTGCATCAGCTGAAACAAGTGGTGAGAAAGACCATGGATTAGATTGCCAAGAGTTTACACCTGTATCCATGTTTGATGAATCGGAAAAGAGTTTCATTCTATCTAATTCGTTATTTGGCTTAGGCTTTTGAATAGAAGCTGTAAGTGAAGGTATATTGTATTGAGAACAACCAGCCGCGGTAAGTCCAGGATCTAGACAAGTATTTTGGGAGTCCTGACTGTTTTGACTTTGAGTTAATCCAAAGTTTTCAGGTTTATCTGTGCTAACAAGAGGTGACCTGAAGTTCAAACACTTAAAGTCGTTTACATCAATATTTAATCTATTTATTTGCCAGTTGTTCGTACCGTCTGCAAATTTTCTTACCCAGCCACCACCACAACATGTTTTCTTAGCAGTCTCGTTAATTGTTTTCCATTGTCCTTCTAATAAAATATTAGTTGCATCTGTAAGTACGTCATTAACATCTTTTTCAGTCGATGCATTAGGGGCATCAAAATCTGATTCACCTGTTAAAGGATCGATCTCGTTATCTAGTATACTAAATCTTGAGTAACGATCAGGATCGTTAGGGAAGGTACTAGCAAGCTTTCTTGAATTAAG
>Ga0307971_1000654_pt1 | contig 17757 bp, 15 predicted proteins | sample OrgLakmetagen714_FD_201820 | JGI IMG/M metagenome (GOLD analysis project Ga0307971, IMG submission 201820) | Saline water microbial communities from Organic Lake, Antarctica - #714 | ecosystem: Environmental > Aquatic > Non-marine Saline and Alkaline > Saline | place: Antarctica: Organic Lake... | reverse complement strand
GTCGCGCCATTGCGCCACCCAAGGCAAGGCGCTCATGGGGCCTTGCAGGAGGCCTCGCAGCACCGAGGCCCCCACGCGCCTTGTCACTTGCTTGAGCACAAACACGCGCATGCTTCGAATTAGACCTGCGTGTTCGCTCCTCGCGCTGTCGACCAGTAAAGGAACGCATTGCTCGGCTGCAGCCTCGGCCTCTGGGGCGCTGTCGCCTTCTCCTCCTCCTGGCACTGCGGCTGCCCTTTTCGCCGCAAAGTGCACGAAGAGACGTCTGGCTTGAGCGGTAGTTTCAAGGAGAGGCAGCACGTTGTCAGCATTCACTTGAGCTGGCTCCACCAGCAGATGCAAGAGGTCCAGATCTGGCAGAGTGAGCGTGTCATTCGACGTGCGAGAGTCCAAAGCTTCTTCAGTAACTGAGACAAAGGCTACGGCGAGGGGCGTGTCACAGAAACCGGCTGTCTGGATGTCTTCAACAAGGGCTGCAGCGAGTGTGGTTGACACAGCAGGGCTAGCCCGCGATCGCAATTCACGAAGCAAGGCGATGCGGCCGCTAGGGCCAGGCAACACTCCGAGGCGCACCTAATACGTAGGACATAAGCATTTCCACACCAAGGAGAAATATTTTAGATGCACAGCATAACAAGGGTGAATCAAGGACTGCAAATTCAAAAGAGTTTTGGAGAAGTGGATAGAGCGCATACCGTGGACGCGAGCGCAGCCGGCACGCGGCAGCATGCAATGGCGGTGAGGTCTTCTAGGAGCTCTTCAGAGGCGCCGTCGCCGATGAAGTAATCCAGGCAGCATTGCTCCGTAAAATGACCCACGTCAGCGGACGGCTCGTCCTCAGCGCCCTTGCCAACCAGGTCCAACTCCAGCGCGGCTCCCGCACTCGCTAGCACGGCACGCAGCAGCTCCACGCTTTGCAGAGGGTATGCGCGAGCCGCTTCCGCCAGCATGAATACGGTATTCGGCAGCAGCGCAAGCGGCAGTGCGATGGTGCGCACAAAGAGGGAGACCAACCCTACCGCAGCCCATCGTGTCGCCACAGCCGCAATTACGTCATTGTCCTCGCCATCCATGCTTCGGCTTGCGAGAGCTAGCAGGGCAGCAAAGAGAGGACGCGCGGCCTCCAGCGACGCGAGCCACTGTGAAGAAGGTGACAAATTGATAATAGAAAACAAGAGAGGACAAGTCGCAAGATCCGATGCTTCATGGTTACTGCTACTAATTCAAAAGACAATAGCGGGTGCAAAGTTATGAGAACTAGTCAAGCGCTCGCGGGGTATACAACTTCGATGGGCACGCGACTAAGCACACTCACCCCGAGGTAGCCTGCGCGGCTGTTTTCCCATTCATCGCCAAAATTCGCATCTGGATCCAAGGCAGCAGTGACCGCAGCCAGCACTGCGAGTAGGCGCTCTCCAGTGTTCATTTCAACGATACTAGGCGACTGCAGGAGATCAACTACGGGTGTGTGAGCTTGGGGTACAGCACTGAGTAGCGCAAAGAGAATGTGAGCTTCTTGTTCTGCGCTCCACAGCCGAAAGTGCAACGCTGCGAGAGTTTGCGGCCTCTCGCGGCCATGCACTTCGAGGAGGCGGAGGAGAAGCGTGGCCTGTATGTCTGGCGGCATGCCATCCACGGCTTTGAAGTGCATGCAGCAAAGGTCTCGCGTGTAGCGTTCCAGGAGTGTCTCATCTTCGAGATGGCCGTCGAGGCCGAGGTTCAATACTGCAAATTGCTTGTCTAGTGCTTCTTCAGAAGTGCCCTCGGAAAGGCTGCGCATGGAGCTGAAGTGCCTGTCGAGGAAAAAACTGAACGGAAATTCCGCCGAAAAAGGACTGCCTTGATACCCATCGCTGACTACGCTTACCATCTCACCCATTTTCAATTGGCCTGAACGTTGGCGTGTGTTTTTTTTGGCAGACGCCGTTTCAAAGACTTGCATTTGGCGGAAGGATTCCAAAAAGAGGCGCTTCCATAAGTCCTGCAGCGACTCTTCCGCTAACAACCGTAGCATATGGTTTCGATCCCCGTGACTCAACGCGATAGCCAGGGTGCTGGACACCGCTCCGATGACTCGGCCATGCAACGCGCCCTGAAAGGTGCCACTTCGAACGAGTGCGCTCTCATCGTCGCGTGTGCCTGAGGCTTCGTCCAACGCATTAGACTTCGATTTCTGAATCATCTCGCTCACCAATTCAGTCAAGAAGTCCACGAAGAACGGTTGGTCCATCAGTGACAATAAATGGGCAATCTGCTCCCGCACTTGAAGGTTGTTCCGCTCAGAAGGGTATTGGAGCATCGCGAGAGCGGAGCGGAAACTCGCTGTCAGTACCTTCTTCATCTCAAGCTCTGCAACCACCTCGCTCATGGACTTGCCGATCATGTCTTGCACTGGCGGGAGGCCGATGTTGTTGGCAGCGTGCACGCCGTCCACGAAAGCAAGTCGCCACCGCAGGTCATAGGACGCACACCACTTATTCGTCGCTCCTCGAGGCAGATGCAAAAGCATCACGACATGAATCCCGCGGCGTGTTTGTTGGCTGTTCGCCGATGTCGTGGTAGATACCGCCTCCTCGACATCTTCTGCTTGAGTTGTGAGTGCATCTAAATAGAAAAAGAATACAAACACTATATTACCGGTGCAAATTCAAATATTCAAGCGTTCAACTCTGATATGTGATGCACGACTAGACAAGTTTTGAATGGATGCATGCTTACCAGTGGTTTCTTCCAGAGACGCCTCCTGCGCCGCTGCATTTACGTCGTCAACCTCTGCTGCTCCAGTGTTTGCTTCTTTTGCTGCATCGATCTCGCTGCGTGATGCTTCATGCTCCACAGACTGCTCCTTGTCCTTGTCCTCCACCTGCTGAAGAACAAACTTGGCTCGCGCCTTCTCGAGGATGTTTTTTGCGTGCTCTAGGCGTCGAGTGCCGGTGCCCAATGGATCGCACTGCACCACAAGCACCGCCCCGTCTTGAGCTCCCTTGAAGAAGTCGTCCACTTGTTGGCGCAAGTCTCGCTCTTGGTCCAGCTCGTGAAGCACTACATGGGTCACTTGAAGCCATGGGCATTCGGCCGTGAGCTCGTGCGTCACATCAGATGCCAGCGGGGAATGTGTCGCGACCATGGTACAAGCCCCAACCCCATCCGCGGTCCATTCTTCCAGCATCGTGTTCGCAAACACCGGCAAGGACGAGTGTTGCTGGCGTTCAAAGTAAACGTCTCGGAGATCGAGGCCAACTTCATCTTTGAATGCTGCCGCCAACTCTGCTTGCGCCAACACCCGGCAGACGCGCTCTGGGCAAGCCAGCCACAGTAATTGCTCCCAGCAGGTCGCTAAAAGCTCGCGCTCTTCGCGATCCTCGGCCGCTGCAACTGCCGGTGCAGCTGCTAGACTACCCTCGTCAGCAGCAGCACTCTCAACAAGCTCTGTCTTGAGAGGTTGATCAGACAACGTTGACGACGAAGAAGAAGACAACGACGCGCTTTCTAAACGCGCCCGTGTGGCCAGTAGGAGTGAGCTCAAGAAATCGCTGTGCCAACCACAAAAAGTCGCGCGCAAGGCCGTTAGCGTGGCGCCCCCTGACCTTTTGCCGACTTGGCGCCAGCTTTCGGAGTCCCCGCCCGCAAAGCGATTCGCCCAATCCTTGAGACGCTCAAGAAGGATTCGGTCCTTGGCTTCAAGGACGTCGGAACGCTCCAGCACTTGCTTTTCGAAACGATTCAGCAAGGGGGGCGCCAACCTCTCGTAGGCATCAACTTTCTCCACAATCACCACGACTCGAAAGTCTGGATGAATGGGGCAAAGGCGAGAATGGGTCCCAAACGCCAGTCGAACGTACGACTGCCCTCCATACGACGAGTAGTGCTGATTCAACAAATCTAAAACGAAAACAAAGAATTAAATCAAAGCCATGTGCGATGAACGAGACCAAACAGACGGATATATGAAGGAACGACGCATGATTTTGATTCTACGTAGTCTCTCGCTCACTATCTCAGCCCAGTCATACCGTAGAGGGACTCGTAAAGGCTTTCGCAATGCACGAGCACCACCGTGGTGCCCGCCGCCATGCACAACTTCACGCGTTGAATGTCGAGAACGATTTGCAAGTCGGTTTGATCCAACGGAAAGTCGCTCCCAAAGATCACCTCTGTGGTGTGGTGGCTGAGCGTTCCGCGGTCGAAGACCAGCGGCAAGGCGCCGTTGTTCTTGGTCAAAAGCATCAAATGCCGTGCCGAAGGCTCTCGCAGATTGGCCCGCACCAATGTCTCTGCCCACGGCCAGGACGCTACGCTAGGCAACGGCAACCTCAACTCGTCGAAAAACACCGACACGATGGCTTCCATCTCCGCTGGGCGCCCTCCGAAGTTTCGGAGCACGGCGTTGAGCAGCATCGAGGCATCGAGCGCGGAGGCCAAGTTTCCATCGGGATGCTTTGCGGACAACGAACTTGCCATAGCTTGGCCAGTACCTCCTCCTTCTCCTTCGTGGAATGTGGTTGACGGCTGGTTGATGGCTGCATTGATGGCTCGCACGGTGGAGTAGTATTCTCGGAGGCCCCAAAAGTCCGCGTGCGATTGAGCGTGGTACACGGCACTATACGCTTTCGCGAGCGCTCCCAAATAGCCCTTGAGGTTGGCGGATTTCACCATGCCTTCTGCGGTCAAGGCCAGGTCTTCAACCGTGGGGGCGGGACGGTACAGATGCACGGCGCGGTTCATTTTCGCGGGGTCCAGCGTCCAATTGCTGATGCCCACCACGCTTTCGTTGTCGCCGGCTTCGTCCAGTAGTTTGTGCAGCACCTTGAGGGGTAAGTGAGGCGACTGCTCGGCTAAGCCCACTTCATCTAAAAGCACTACTACGACCGTTCCCGGAGACTCACGGCGGTAGCGCTGAGCCGACGCGAAGGCTTGTTCAATGCCAGCCGAATTAGACAGCGGGCTGCACTGGTACGGAAATACTGTAAAGGACAGAACAAATGGAGAGAGGGACAGGAAAGAATAAGGCGCGAAAGTTAACAAGTGAATACACAAGCGAAGTTATCCACTACCATTACACGTAGCTCTCTGAATGCATGAGTAATACAGGAAAGGAAGAACAAGGCACAACGGCAGCTCAAACCAACCTTCAACGGCAGGCAAGCTTCGCAGGAAGGGGGTGTCGGAGGCTGACCCATTCAAGTTTTGCTGAATCAAACCCATGGCGAGCGACTTGGATGAGCCCGGTTTGCCGACAACAAAAATGGGAATTTGGTTCAGGGTCGAGACCAAAATCATGAACAAGTTTTCGCAGAGCGCTTCGTTGAGGGCTATCCTTTCGCCGACGTTGAACTCGCGCGTGAAATGCCGCTGCGTCTCGTGCAACGTGGTTTCAAACCCTGTCACTTCCAACTGCAGCCACTCACACTTGCTCGCTTGGTGGTTAACATGCCCGGCAACAGCGTGACCCCATCCGCGGTGACTCGAAAGGCTGCTTCGCCCAAACGTTGCTCGTGCCAGTCCTCCTGCGCCTGCGCCTGCGTATGCGTAGGTTGAAGTGGCTGCTGCTGAGGCGTCGCGCGTAGTTGTGGTCACCTGAAGCTCACGCCAGGAGCCGCAGATGGCTTGCACCAGAGTGCCGCGCTCGGTGCGAGGCAAACGGGCGTGGTAGCAAAACGCCAGCGACAGCACCAGCGCTTTTCGAACTACCGCTCTTGCCCTTGGCCTCAAAGCGTAGAAATCCGCGAGCGTCCACCGCTCACTGCCGATTCGATTCCGGTCGAAATGCTCCCCAAAGAATTTGAATACAGCGCAACAACGCCTGACGTCTCGGAGCGAGGCAGCAGATCGTTCCCCGCCGCTCAGTTTGCGAATGCACTCCTGGGCAGCGCAGATGAGCTCAGTGAAGATGTCTACAAACTCGTCAAAGTTGCTCTTTTTCTTGACCCAGGTGGCCTCCCATGCTGAATACACGCTCGCTGCTGGCCTTGCTTCTGCTGCTGCTGCTGCGTTACCGGGGCTGGCTTCGCCGCTCTCTTGCAGGTCTTCTTCCCCTCCATCTTCTAGGTCGTCATGTACCGTAATTTCAGACTTGAGCTGATGCTTAATCATCGCGTGAATGTACAGCTTTTCAGTGCTCGAGCTCAGGGCACCAAAGTCAAAGATGTGGTCAATCATCGACTCCGGCAGCGGATGCACTCTGTAGACCAGGTTGCGAAGCGGATCCTTGATGCCGGTGCCCACGTTTTCGCCCAGCCCGCGCTCGTGCTGCTCAAAGACCAAGCCAGCCATTTCCTCGTGGCCGTACAAGGAGCTCAAAGCTGTTCGCAAACGGTAAGGGTTGCAGGCAGCGATGATTTTCAAATTCGGTGGAATCGGAACGCCGTTGAGGCAGCGATCGCACACAATCTCCCGGAAGAGGCCCATGCAATTGCACGTGTTCACTTCGTCGAAAAACACCACGAGGTTTTCGTGCGGCATGCGATTAGCTCGGTCGACCTCAGTCGCAGTCCACGCCACGATGTCTTCATCAATCATGCCGCCGTGCACATTAAGAGTGCGCAGCACGAAGCCTAGGATGCCGCACATGTTGCGAATCAGCGACGACTTCCCGCAGCCGGTCTCGCCCATGATGATTGCGGGCAGGGAAACCCGCAGCCGCATCAAGATGGAGATCATTTTCAAAAGGTTGTCTACGGTTAAAACGTAACCCACATCCATGGCTCTGACGCCGCCTCGGCCGCCTTCCCCTTGATCCATGAGGCCTTGGATGTCGCGCAACCGTTGCACGCACTCCTCGTTCGTGAGCTGTCGATGATGCACAACCAAAAACAATTTTCAGGAAATGAGACATGGAAAATAGGGCTATATTAAAAGAGAAAAGTCTAATCAAGAAAATATTCCTGACCTTATGCCAGTCCTTCGCGAAATCGATGCCAGAGGCTTCGAGCTCGCCTCGCAAGCCGCGGTCGACGAACCGGTCTACCAAGCTGGGGTTCAGGCTCATGAGGTCCACGCCCTCGACGTTGCCGTCGCCGTGCTGGCTCATTTTGAACAACACTATGGGGTGGTCCGAAGCTTCCCACGAGCGCATGTTCCCAAACCTTGACGCCAATTCGAGGGTAGTTTGGCGCCGCATCGGAGAAGGGGCACTTGCAGAGACGCGGCGAGCTTCGTCCGTAGACGAGGTCGAAGAATGCCGCCTCATCGGTGGCAGCGGGTCAGACGAGAGACCGGCTGCACCACTCGTTGATGAAGGAGGCTCCGAAGCGGCAGCTAATCCGAAGACAAAGGGAGCATTATCGGATGCGGGGCCACCGAAGGCGGTAGCGTGGCTCAACTCATCTGCTGTCTCGCTGCTTGCCGCCACGAGTGGCGGAGGCGGCCCAACTCCCGCGGCTTGTGACACGCTGCGCAGAGTGAAGTCCTTGCCGGTCTCGACCATCATGCGCACAAAAGCGTGCTTGAACTGAGGCCAGCCGCCACCGAGCGAGGCCAGCATGTTGCCATCGAGCAGTGCGTACCTTTGTACCTAAATAGCAATTAAAGAGTTTACATTCATGTGATGTAAAATCTCAAATTTGAATAAGTTAAGGTCGTACAGAAGGAATGGTACAAGACTCCATAGATGAGATTTTATTGCTCCTGTTTGTGCAGTTTGAAAATAGTACTTGAGTGCAAACTTGCAAATGACTACACCTCACACCACACACTTGTACCTGCTGGAACTGAATGTTTAGGAACATGATCAGTGACCGAAACGCGGCAAACGAGGGCTGCGGGGCAGGGCCAGTGGGGGAGTTGCACACGGCAGCCAGCTCCTCGTAGACTTCTTCGGAGGTGATGGGAGCATCGACGAAGATGTCGAAATCCGGCGCGTACGTACTCCTTTGCGGGTTGAAGTTTCCGGCCCTGAAAGCGCGCAGCCACTTGGCGACGAGCAACGCTTCTTCGTAGGCCGGCAAACCAATCTTCGTGGCGTACGGATCCGTGAAGACGGGGTATGAAACATCCATGGTTGCAGCAGACACTTGGAGCAGAGTAGTGGGCAATAAACTCGCAAATCGCAAAGCCAGCGCAGACGTGTTCCCTGGCGAATTCGGGAGTTCGATGAAGACACCAACTGCGGCGTTCCGGTGATAGAAGAGGCTGCTGGTGGAGTCACGAACTACGCCCACGAGCAAGAGTTCAAAGAGCATGTTGTTCGCACCAGCAGGAATGATGTGCCCTACATCCAGGTGCACCATCATTGAAGTCATAGATCCATCCGTAAAGTTCGCGTCTGCTGCTTTGCAACGCGCGGTCGAATTCCGAAGGCATGACACAAGCGACGCCGCTGTGGTGCTTTCGCGCATGGGAACTCGGCAATATGCGATGGCTTCTCCTGCTCGCTGCCGGTCCCCAACGTGCCGCATAATGTTGTGCGTCTTTCCGCCACCGTTAATGCAGCTCGCAATTGCTTCGGTATCGCCCAAGTGCAACCTGAACGCATGGGCGAGACCGATCTGAAGTTCGCTGGTTTCAAGGGACGGCAAGTCGAGGTAATGCTGCGAAAGTTGATTCACAGCCGCTTGTTGTGGTCGCCCGCTCACAAGCAGCAGTGTAGCTGCGTTCGAAGTGTCCCACTCCGCAATCAAGCCACGCACTTGCTCCACCAGGTGGCATTGTTGCGCGTACGACAGGACGTGAAGGTCGGCGACCACGAACACATGGCCACTGCGACCGCAGGAGCGCGCCGCGATCCAGCGACGCAACAGCAAATCGATATCTTCAGCGGTGGTGTCCACAGTCGCAAACAACACTTCTCCAGGCTCAGGCACTCGTCCGCGGCGCACAAATACACTCAACGTGACGTCCATGACATCTTCTGGGGCATCTGTCGAAGTTACAAAAAGGGGAACTCCCCGTTTGCCGTCGATATCGACTGGAATCAACATATCTGCACATTCCACCCACAAAAAAACAATAGTAAGTTTCAAAAGTAGATAGAGCAAAAGTTCGAATTGGTTCCGTAGACGAAAGCCTTTGCTACATAGAGAAGTTGTAAAGGAATAGAGAAGAGAAAGGAGACAAGAAGAGAAAGGTCGAAACGGACCTGCGCGCCTCACAGCAGCAGCACCGGGGGGTGGAATGTTCCGGACCGAGCAGTCAAAGTCTCCGAATAGCAAGGATAATTCCACTCCAAGAGCTTCGAGGAAGTCTGCCCCAGACTCGAGCCGCCCGCGCAAGTGCTCCATCAAGGCAGGCACGGCTGCCTCATTCACTGTTGATGACACTGCATGGAGCATCGCTGTCAACTCTTCGGAGGGCGTTGGCAAAAGCGCGGCCATTTCCTGGGTTCCTGGCGAAGCAGGCCTTGCTGCACTGCTGTCGATGCCAAACTTTTGGGTGTCTTCAGCAACTATGCGATCCATGTGCTGAGAGTACGCAAACAAGAATTCCACGGCCGCTTCCACATTGTTGTCACAGCGCCGCAGAGCTGCAGCTGCGTGGTCTTCGGGGAACCCAATGGCGCACACTTGCTCAAACTCGGCGCTACGAGAAGAAGTAAGCGTTGGGAGCTCGGGGCCCGCCTCAGAGGGGGGCGAAGCCTCGGTGGCTTTGTCAGCTTCTTCAGCACCTTGACCTTCTTTGGCCTCGCTTGTACACAATTCAGCTGCTGCAGCAGGATCACCAACACCACCACCACCACCACCAGCGTCAGCAGGAGCAGCATCAGCAACACTTGCAGCATCAGCAGGATCCGGGTTGCTTGTTGCAGCAACCTCTTCTGATGGTGATGAATTCACATGTACAGGCACGGCGTCCGTGAAGGCCTCTGTTGGGACATCTGTAGCGACCTCCGAAGGATTTTCTAAGAGCTTACGAATGCGAAGAATGTCTCGCATCGTGAAATAGTTCAGGTAGTAGTGCTGGTTTCTCGAAGCCTTCACCTGCTCTTTCCACTCGCTCGCTTCAAGTTCGAGTGCCTTGAGCTCATGTTGCATCGCAGGAAGGGCGTCCATGGCAATAGCTTTCTCGAGCGTAAACGTAGGTTGGCAGTAAGTGGGGTGGCCTGTAGATGAAAGACCCTGCAATGCTGCGGACGTGTCATTCATGACCTGCAACTGCTGCACAAAAGATTCGATTAGCAAAGATGCTCCAAACTCCTCCTCGAGCTCAGCGGGTACTTCTGCCATGAGAAGCTTTGAGCGTAAGTCCATCAAGTATTCTAAATCCTTCTGCTCTCCACCTTGAAACCGAAACATTTAGCAGCATCAATTGCATGCGCGAGCGTTAGAATTGAACATATCTGAGTCAATGATTGACCTTCGAAAACAAATGAAGAGTGTGGTAAAGAAGGAAGTACAGAGAAGAAAGGGCGATCAGGCGTACCGCCTGTAAGAACCACTAAAGTGTCGTTGAAATTGGCGCCAGGACGCAGCACGAAAACACCGCCAGAAGCAAGGTCCCGAAGATCATAGCAACTCTTAATGGATGGGCTCTTCGTTTGTTTCTCGAAAACGTCTTCAAGCGCGTCAAAAGTGCCAACAATATTCACCAAATGCCACTGAGGATCGTCGCCATCAAATCGGCTACGATCTGTCAAATTGGCTCCTCGGAAGGCGTGCATCAAAGCCTAAATCAAACAGGATGAATAATAATATTAGAGTGACATTTGCAATGAAACGATCAAAGCTCAGCAACATCATTTTAAAAAAATGAAACGGAGCTTTACCGTGAGATCTTGGTATGGCGGCCCATTGTACAGGGGGTCGATGAGGAGAGTCCGCACGAAGACGAGCGATGCGATGGCGGAGAGCATCCGAGGCTCGTCAGTACAGGGGCGCACCACGGTAAGCATCTGGTTGAATTCTTGCTGGTCACCGTGCGCGAGAAGCCATTTTACCAAGGCTGGACAGTCGGCAAGCGTCGCCAGGAAGTCAAGGGTGGCATCGGAGTACGACACAAAGACACTGCGCATGCCTTCAACCACGGAAGGGATAGACTCGAGAGTGTATGTCCCAGCGGAACCGGCAATGGTGTCGTGATGGGCAGTCAGAGTCGCTCGAAAAGAGTCGAGGTCGGGCGAAGTAGTGCACAGGCTAGGCCCGAGGAGATCATGCAAGGTCAAGAGAGCAGGCAACCAACGACCAAGTTTGCGAAGCAAATCGTAGTCTTTGAGTCTGGCGAGCGCCTCTCGGAGGCTCTCGAAATGACCAGTGGTCGTGGAAAAGAGAGTGCGCACTTCTCCAGAAACTTGGCCCTCCGACCGAAGCTTTCCAAATGTCGCATCCTAGAACAAAAGATATGTCGCAACAACAACGATATTTAAGTACAACACACATCTGGTACTATGCAACGAGGCGAAGTAGAGGAAAACGAAAAAACTTAACTTTGAACAAGTATACGTCGGTTTTGCGAATTTGAAAAAAAAAACACATACCAAATCTTCCGTTGTAAGCGTCCCCAAAGCAGTATTGCGAGCAAGTTCTTGCCATTGTGTCTTCGCTCGCGGCAGGAGTAAAGAAATCACCATATCTTGGCTGAGGACTTTGGTGTTCAATTCCTCGACAAATTTGGCTTCGAGGTCTTGCCGTTCCAACCTTGCTTGAGCTCGGGTCCGGCGCGCTTCTGTTCGGGTCTGAACCAAAGCTCGCCGCGCAGCAGCTTGTGCTTCTACCCATTGCTGCACTGCATTCCCATCCTGCGGGTCAAGTCCATCAGGTAAAGGTGGCAGAGCAGGAGCTCCTTCTTCTTCGTCTTCGTCGTCATCCTCATCGTCAAGATGCGCAGCCGCTCCAGGTCGCAGGAACTCTTCAGCACCCTCAATAGACTCTTCCAACACCTGCTTTCCAGCGCGCCGCCAGAGCGCTAGAAAAAGTTCGCTTGTTCTCAACTCGTAGAGCCAGTCGATCGCCTCAGGGATTTCATCAAGCACTCCAGTGGGCCCAGCAGGGGGCGTGGAACCAAATACGAAGGTTGACTTATTTGACAGTGACGAAAGACTGCTGGTGTTGTTGCCAAAGACAAAGGCCCCTGACGAAAAGGTCCCGGCCGCACTTGCTTTCGAAGTAGACATTGGAGTTGCATTTGCTGCCGTCGGCACTGGGATTCTAACTTCTTGCCCCGTGTGAATTTGACTCGACAACAGGGCACTGTAATTCTTAGTGGTGCTGTCAACGATGTGGCGAAGCGCTGTTGCGTCAATTCGAATGCCCGCTGAAACACAAAAGAAAGACGAAAAGGCCTGGCACTTGGCGAAACGATCATCAAAGCTCTGCTTACGAGCAATCAAAGCTTGCAGTATTGATCGCTGCTCTTCTGGGTCAGCCACTCCGAAGGCACCCAAAAGAGCAAAGTAACTGCGGCTGGATTCATCTCCCTCGAGTGTACCGAGCGTGCCAAGGGGAACAGCGTCGTCCATGAGCAACTGTGCTGTCGTTGCAAGGAAACTTTTCAGCGCGTTCAATAGTTGCACCAGCACGGTATTCATACCTTCCAGAGCGCTGCCGCTCTCGCACCACTTGAACACGGCAGCCCACATGTGATGGTGCACAAGTGCGCTTTCAAGCGGCGGTGGGCTTGACTCGGGGGCAAATTGACTGCCCGAATAATTCGTTTTAGAGGTCGAAGAAGGCCAGGTTATATCTGACGCCAGGGTTGAGAGAAGATCGTGAGCGAGTGGCATTATGGGCGGCAAAAGCTCCATCACCACTTCAAGCGAATGCGCCACCTCAGCAGAAGATAGACCCACCACCAACTTCTTCGCTTCAACGACAATGAAGTCGACCAACGGCGCGCAGTACGTGTACAAGCCGTCATCTTGAGTGGCAACGCGGCATATAGCTTCGAGGACAAGCGCAGGTTTCCCCTTTAAAAACCAGCAACGTGTCAATTCAAAGAGAACACCGCGGTTGTTGCGCCCAAAGAACGCTGTGCGAAGCAAAGTATTCAAGTGGGCGCAGCAGTCTGCCAGGCCTGCAACGCGGCGATTGGCCACGTCGCGTGGCGTCATGATGGTCTTTTTCTTCGAGGCTCCATTTCTACCTTTGTTTCCTACCGTCCACCAATCTCCATAGTCGTCCAAACCTTGATTGAATACTTCGCCAGTGCGGCTTGCGGTAATTTCTATCGGTTCACGCTCATGTTGCAGCCGCAACCAGGACTTGGCAGCATTGTTCAGCACCGCCCAATCTCCGACGAGCTCATTCGCGCCACCAACGTCAGCTGCGTGATCATCTTTCTGAAAATCTTGTAGCCGGCGCTTCTCGGCAGCTTCCAGACAACGCACTACGGCTTCGAGCGTTTGCCCAGGACGTTGCGCCATTGACGTGTTCTTCAAGAGGGTAGTGGCCATACTCGGGCTTCGCCACAGCGGGCTTGCGTCAAGGAGATCTTCGAGGGCGAGCCAATCCTGAGGTGTACGCCACGCCATCCCCTCAACTTTTGTCGCCACCACTTCCGCCAGGGCCAAGTCATCGCGTGCCATGCGTTTCAGCCAATCATGAACAAGGAGCGCGTTCATTACGGCTACCGAGGGCGCGTGCTTCAGTACAGCACAGGCCCATGCGCGAGCCAATTGAGCTTCCAACGATTCGATCTCTTGGCCAACTTGCGTGTAGACATTCGTGCTATCTGCTGAAGCCCTGGTCTGAGCACGGGCGACTTCTGACTGCGCTTCGGCCAGGGCTAAGGTGCGACGGGCAGCAGTAAGGTACAAGTCCCCGTGGTTGGTAAGATGAGTCATGTCGTAAATTTTTGGCCTTTGAATGGGATGCAATTGAGCAAACGGAAGGAGAACGAGCCAATCGTAGTAGTCGTTGTAGGAAAATCGCTCGATGCATTCGGCCAAGCCCATTGGCAGCCATTGCCATTTACCACCAACCCGAGAAGCATCACGTTCTCGCAAGACACGAAACCAGAAACAGGCGTCAATGCGGTTGACGAGAAAATGACACCAGGGCCTTGGCTGCGAAGGCTTTCGATAGGTCACCACTGTGTGTGTAGGTGCAGCCTTTCCGTGCACGTCTGGAAAAAATTGTGAGCATTCAGAGAGAGGGAGTACGAGAGGATGCGTACAAAAGTAAGAAAATGCAGAAGATACTGACAAATATGCGGCATTCGTAGCAACGCTACGTGCAATCATACATTTACGCGCTTCAAGACTGGAGGCTAGCATTTCAATTCGATCTCTGCAAAAGCTTACATGCATAGCCATGATTGGCAACCGTGGTGTAGATACGCTCCGATGTCGTGACTCCAAACTGTCCAACCATTCCCATGAGCACCATCAACTCCTCTTGTGACAATTCTTCTCCTTCATGCGAGTACTTTTCTATCGTTAGATCAAAGATGTCTTCAACGTGCTCGCGCAATGCCCCCAGCCCCGTCGCGCATATACCCGCCCATCGAGCCAATGCCCCGGCCACCGTGCCGCCGTCCTGAGGCACTGCAGCGGCGCCAAGCTTCAAGTCGTGCAGAAGAGTGCGTACAAGGTCTTGCACGGGCGCTTTCCCCACATCTGCGCTCCAGCCGCGAAAGCGTGGGCATGCATTGTTGTGCTGAAAAGAATGGTAAAAATGGGGTTCTAGTCTGTTTTGGACCCGCACGTCACCTAAACCAACGAATTACGCACGCACATCATGATTTGTAAATTATACTTCGAGCATGGTAACTCAAAGGAATGAACACAACGTTTTGCCTCACACTTACCGCCCTCTGCGATTTCTTCACCACAACTTGTCATAACTTTGTACGCGAACTGAAACAGCCCCCTTGTGCACACGTCATAGGTTGTGTACGGTAGAGTCACCATAGCTGACCAAAGAGATGGATTGTGCGGGTGACGGGACATGGGTACACCATCTTGTGACCATGCTCCCATGGCATCAAGATTGCCCGTCAACGCTACATGTTCCCCCTCTTGGACTGCCCGTGGGTCTAGGACAACGTGAAACGTGCAATCGGTTTGTGCATTGGGCGTCGGGCTCTGATACGGCGTCCACGGCCGCTGGTAGGCATCAGCGTGAAAATGATTGTAGGCGGGTGCGTGTGTTGAATCGGCGGCCGCGTGGGAGGCGTAGGCGGATTTCCCTGGGACATTGCCTGGGCCGTATCGGGCCTTGACAGCACCTGGACGCGGCGAAAACTTGAGGCGCGTTTCTTCGTCTTTGTCGACAACCCAAAACGTAGTTACTTTGAGGTGGTACCAATGCTTACTGCCGTCGCCGAACCGGACCAAGTGCATACCATCCTAAGGTTGGAAATAGAGGCATCGTGAGTGAATAATCCTAAAGATTGGCGAAGTTGAGATGAGGAGATCCAATTTTTCACCTTCGGATCCCACTCCGTAACCAAACCCTCAGGTGACTGTGTTAATTCGGTGTCATTCTCAATGGCAATCCTTGAATTGACCAACGAAGAGGGGTCGGTCTCCCAGAAGTAATCTTCATCATCGAAGGAAGCCGCGGCTGCCATGTCGTCAGAAACAGGATAGGTGAACAGTGAACAATGTGAATGAGGGCAAACAAAAGAAGCAAGCACCCGTAAAAGACAAAAAAAGACGTACATGAAAATAAAAGGAGCAGGAAGGTTCTTGGAAAAAAAAGCTTAGCTTTTTTTCTGAGCCCCCCCCCCTTCGGGAGACAGGAAAATATTGAAAAAAAACAGAAAAAAAGGGGGGGGGCATGCAAAGAAAGAGCTTATCCGGCACTTTAACCTTGCTCCTGTGTTGTATCTATAATAAAGTCGATGGAATATGTAGGCGCGCATGTTACCATTGGCCCGTTGCAGCGTGGTGCCTTCTGTGCGGTTGTAGAGCCGTGTGCTGCCCATCAAGGCATCATTAGTTTGCGCTGCTTTGTTTTTCGTGTCTTCCTGTTAGCCTTCTAATTCCGGCCCTTCGGGGCCTGTCTCATAACATCACTCAGGCTTCTGCAGGGCGGTTACATCTCCCAGCGAAAGTTATGGCTTTATTCGCAAGACACGGCAGTGGCAGCTCCAGTTGCGTGTTCAAAGACGTAGCGACTCCCACGTAAAAGCCCCGCTGTAGGAGGAGTCCTTCCAGCAGCAGCTGTGGCGGTATTTGGTGCCATGTAGTTCTGGAAACCCGAGAAATTTAATGTAGTCGAGTACGAGGCGGGCTCAAGCTTTTTCGAGTCCATACTCGCCGGCGGGGGCTCCGCGTGCCTATTAATGAAGTCTATTATGGACTTCGAACACCGAACACGTGTCCGCAGTCCGCAGTAAATTAACTGCGCCTGAACCGCGCATCGCGCGGCGCGGGTACCTGAACTCATACTTACTGAAGGATGTCTTGAACCAAAACCATGCCCAAACTCGGGCATGTGCGCCCGATTAGCTGCCTAGGTGTAGTTTGCGCTGCTATGCTTTTCATCTTTAGTACTTGAGTACCTGTTCAGTAACCAAAAACTTCTTAGGTCTAGTTTGCGCTGCTTTGCTTTTCTTCTCTACCTGTTAGTCTCAAAAAAAACGCGGGTTTTCCGGGTTTTTAACCACTTCGGCTCAGCAGAAGATCCGGTGATTACCAATAACGCTGAAGGAAAACCTAAGGAAAATCCAGCAGCCTCGTGGGTTTTCTTGGTTACTGTACCTGTTAGCCTTCTAAATCCCGCCCTTCAGGGCGTGTCTCAAATCTCCCCCCTTGGGGTTTTGCGAAATGCCAAGTAGTCGTTTGAAATGCTCGTCGCAGTGGAAATGAAACGAATGAAACAAACAAGTAGTACGGGGAATATGGGCTGGGGACGTCCCAATTAGGCGTGCTTAACGAGGGCAATTCGTCCAGTTGGCTCGTATTTGCATAAGGAACCTTTACCACCACCTTAAATCGTAATCTGGACCCATATACTCATCATTCACGCCTTCTTACAGTTGTCAACCAAGAACACCTCAACCTGCGTGAGGCACTAAAGTTGAGACCTACCAAGATAGCATGGACCTCACAGCAGCGTCGCTCCATCTAGAAAACCAACTAGCAAGAGACCATTGCGCTTATTGTGGTCCATGTTCTGGGCAAATATTCACCTTGCTCTGCGGAAGGTGCAACACAGCGAATTATTGTAGCAAGAAATGCCAACGAGCGCACTGGAAGAAAGGAGGCCACCGCGAAGAATGCGACCGGATCGTAGCTAGTCGTGATGCTGGAAAAGAAGGAGCTTTGAGTCCTGCTATTGAGTCTATTGGAAGCTCACCATCACACTCCACGATAGAAGGACAAGCCTCGACTGCATCCGCAGGCCTGATGGAAACTATTGCTTCACTGGAAAAAGAATTAGTGGCGTCGAAAAGCCGCGAAAAAGCAGCTACGTCAGCACGAGACCAGCACCATCTTGACCTCCTTGCCAAGAGTCAAGAAGCGCGCAAAGCCCGCGAAGCCGCTGCAGCAGCTTCTGCGGAGCTAGCCGAAGTGATGGCCTCCAGTGAAGGCTTACCAGAAGAAGTTGCTTCCTTGCGCGCTGCGCTGGGCTCTTGCATGGCCACTATTCGAGAGCAGGAAGCTGCAGTCTCGGGATCAAGCCGAGAACGTGACGCTGCCTCCCGCAAAGCTATGTTGGAAGCGGAGGCACGAGTGCGAGCGCAAGTCACGACAGAATTGGAAACCAAATGGCAGGAGCGCCTCCGAGTCGCTGAGGATGCTGCCAAGACAGCCGCTTATGCTGGCACCGAGGCGGCTGCTACCACGCACGAAGAAGCGCAGTTTCAAGAGCAAGCTCACAACCGAGCAATAAATGCGCTCGAGGCTCAGCTTGCGAGAGGTGAAGCGCGAGTGCAAGC
>Ga0307971_1000643_pt1 | contig 17856 bp, 8 predicted proteins | sample OrgLakmetagen714_FD_201820 | JGI IMG/M metagenome (GOLD analysis project Ga0307971, IMG submission 201820) | Saline water microbial communities from Organic Lake, Antarctica - #714 | ecosystem: Environmental > Aquatic > Non-marine Saline and Alkaline > Saline | place: Antarctica: Organic Lake... | reverse complement strand
CGGGACGGGTCCGACCCAATTCCGAGCGCGTCCCCCGCCCCTGGCGGGACGGGTTTGCGTCCCTCACGGGTTTGCCCCGTGAGGGACGCGTCCTCCGTCGGATTTTTGTAGGTTCGCTCTCCCCCCGTAGGGGGGAGAGCGGACCTACAAAAATCCGAGCGCTTACCCGTCCCGCCAGGGGCGGGGGACGCTGGGGCGGCGCGTCCCTCACGGGTAAGCGACCTCGACCCCCCTACGGGGGGAGGGATATGGGCAGGAGAGCGGACCTAACGAAAATTCTATAGAATTTTCTTCGATAAAAGTCTGATTAAAAAAACGCTTTTGTAAGAAATTTAAGTGCTCCTATATATACATAAGGGGCCCGGCCGGGCCCCTTATGTATATATAGGAGCCCCTCACGGGGGCCGCTTACTATAAAAAGAAAAGTTCATTATATTAGATATTTGTATTGCTATTGTAATATATCAGAGCATACTAAAAAAATGTTTATTGTCCCCCTCCCCCCTGCGGGGGGGGGTCGTAATAATTTTTTTTTTTTTTCTATTTAATATGCAAAAATTAAACTATTATTATATAATTTGTATAAATAAGCGTTAGATTTTGATTTTTTTAAGTCATTTTGTTAAAAAACATATCATTACAATAAATTGAAAATAAGTATTAAATCAAAAAATTATAAAAATAATAAAATTATGACAAGTTCAACAGAAAATAAAGGACGTGTAATACAGGTAATTGGACCCGTACTTGATATCGTTTTTGCTAAAGGTCAAGTACCTAATATTTATAACGCTTTAACTATTAAAAGCAAAAACGCAGCAGGTATCGAAATTGCTGTAACTGTTGAAGTACAACAATTATTAGGTGATAATGCTGTTCGTGCAGTATCAATGTTACCTACAGAAGGTTTAATGCGTGGTATGGAAGTTCTTGATACGCAAAAACCATTAACTGTACCTGTTGGTGCAGATACTTTAGGCCGTATTTTTAACGTATTAGGTGAACCCGTTGACGAATTAGGTCCTGTTAATGCAGGTCAATCAAACCCTATTCACCGTCAGGCACCGACTTTCGTAGATTTAGATACTCGTTTATCTATTTTTGAAACAGGTATTAAAGTAGTTGACCTTTTAGCACCTTACCGTCGTGGCGGTAAAATTGGTTTATTTGGTGGTGCTGGTGTAGGAAAAACAGTACTAATTATGGAACTTATTAACAACATTGCGAAAGCACATGGTGGTGTTTCAGTTTTCGCAGGTGTAGGTGAAAGAACACGTGAAGGTAATGACCTTTATGGTGAAATGAAAGAATCAGGTGTTATACAAGAAAAAAACTTACCAGAATCTAAAGTAGCTTTAGTGTATGGTCAAATGGTGCGAGACGTTGCCCCTAACCACCTTTGGTGGGAAGGGGGCGCAGTGTAAGCATAGACTGGGTCTATGCCTGCGCTGACAACTGGAGTTGATTGGGGGTTCGATTCCCTCCAGGCCGCCGGTGGCCTGCCTAGAAACCTTGATAAGCAACCTAGCAAGTTGTGAAAGTTTAGCAAAGGTTTGTAGTAGTTTTATACATAATGGATTATTCTTTAAGCTTCTAGCTTCGAACATAGAACTTCACCTTTGTGGAGGAGTTGTCCGTATTAGCTAAGCTAGTACGCCGCTTACGTGGGGGTTTCGTTTGGCTCACACGACCGGATAGTGCATAACAAGCGGTAGGAGTATTGGGTAAGCCTAAGTAAAACGCGATAAATCAATTACGGAACGTTTTAAAGTCGTTAGAGCTCCCTCACGGGTAGGTAGCTAGCCGCATGCTTTAACGATGTAGGAATTCCTCAAAAAGCCAAAGCCCTCCTGCTCTGGTGGGGGGGATATGCAGACATGAGGAGCGCAAAGGCGTAGGTTCTCTCTATGATACCATTATGAGCAAATCACACAATTATTTTGGGGATTTAGCGTGGGATAAAATTGTGTGGAGCGATTCACATAATAGAGTCCGTAGAATTCAGAAGAGAATCTACAAGGCGAGTCGGTTTAGTGACAGGGGTAAGATGATATTCATGCAAAAAATGCTATTAAGAAACCCGCATGCGAAGCTTGTTGCGGTACAATCCGTAACTACGCTTAACAAAGGTAAGAATACGCCCGGTATTGATGGCTTTACAACAACATCAGGGGAACAGAAATTGGATTTAGCTAAATCTCTATCCCTGAATGGTAAAGCTAACCTAGTAAAGCGAATTGGTAGACCAAAACCTGGGAAGACTGAGAAGCGTCCCCTTGGTATACCAACCATTAGAGACAGAGCAAAACAGGCACTATGCAAATTAGCTTTGGAGCCCCAATGGGAGGCAAAATTCGAGCCAAACTCATATGGTTTTAGACCCGGTCGCAGGGCGCACGATGCCATCGAAGCGATATTTCTGAACTTGCGCTTCAACGAAGACAAGTACGTATTTGACGCAGATATCCGTAAATGTTTCGATCTAATCGATCACGAAGCACTCCTTGGGAAATTAGATACATTCCCGTTAATGAGGGCTCAGGTTGCCGCTTGGTTGAAGGCGGGTATTTTTGATGAATTCGCGTCAACACCAGGCATGTCGGAGTCTTCAACAATAGGAACACCCCAAGGTGGAGTTATCTCGCCACTGCTAGCAAATATTGCATTACACGGGTTAGAAGATCATTTATCTGAGTTTGTCTCAAAAAGAAATATGCCTAAACCACACACGGGGGCATCTAGAGGAAGTCGTGCAAAACGCGCGGCTCTAGGTATAATAAGATATGCGGACGACTTCGTTATCATCCACAGGAATAGGGAGATCATGCAAATGGCGATTCAAGAAACCAAGATTTGGCTAAAGGGAATGGGTTTATCCATCTCTGAAGAAAAGTCTTCTTTAAAGAAGGCAAGCCAGACATTCAAATTTCTTGGGTTCCAAATCGCATTAGTAAAAAATAGGGCTACGGGTAAATTTCGCGTAAAGATCACTCCAAGCAGCGAGAATATCTCTAGAACCATTCCAAAAGTAAAGTCCATCATCCAGAAAAATAAAGCGGTTAGTGCATACCATCTCATTGGTAAAATTCGACCTGTTCTATTAGGCTGGGCTAACTACTTCCAATATTGCGAATGCAAGGAAGTGTTCTCGAAGGTGGATAATATTATCTATCAGCAGATTCGTGCTTGGGTGTTCCGACGTGCTGTTCGTCAAGGTCGAAAAAAGGTTAAGGAAAAGTACTTCCCTAGTGGAAATACGTATCCATTCCAAGGTCAATCGCATGAGGCGAACTGGATCCTAGTTGGATCGAAAAAGTTGGCTGGCGATAATAAGTCAACCATCTATCTCCCGAAATTATCTTGGGTTAGTAGTAAAAAGTATGTGAAAATAAAAGGGGATACTTCAGTATACGACGGAAATGAAGTATACTGGTCGCTTAGAACCCCAAAATATAGTATCTTGTCGACAAGAGTAAAAAACCTTCTTTTAAAGCAACGAGGTAAGTGTACTATCTGTAAGAAAGGCTTTTTACAAGGCGATATTATGGAAGTGGATCACATTACACCGAAGTTTAAAGGCGGGTTAGATCAATACTTGAATCTACAATTACTACATCGTCAATGCCATGTCATCAAAACAAAACAGGATAGGGCAACACCTTAGCCTGAGCCTTCCAAACCTTTTGCAAGAGCTGGGTGAGCTGGAAACTCTCACGCCCAGATCGGAAGACGAGGGGGTCCTAAATGTCCCTCCTTAGTTTAACAATGAACCACCTGGTGCACGTATGCGTGTAGCCTTAACAGCTTTAACAATGGCTGAATATTTCCGTGATGTGAACAAACAAGACGTTTTATTCTTCATTGATAATATTTTCCGTTTCGTACAAGCAGGTGCTGAAGTTTCGGCTTTATTAGGGCGTATGCCCTCAGCTGTAGGTTACCAACCTACTCTTGCTACAGAAATGGGTACGTTACAAGAACGTATTACTAGTACAAAAGACGGTAGTATTACTAGTATCCAAGCTGTTTATGTACCAGCAGATGATTTAACAGATCCTGCTAGTGCTACTACTTTTACTCACTTAGATGCTTGTACTGTACTTTCAAGAAACTTAGCATCAAAAGGTATTTATCCAGCGGTAGATCCTTTAGATTCAACGTCAACAATGTTACAACCATGGATTGTGGGTGAAAAACATTATTCAGCGGCTGGTAACGTAAAAGAAACGTTACAACGTTATAAAGAACTACAAGATATTATCGCTATTCTTGGACTAGACGAATTAAGTGAAGATGATAGATTAACAGTAGCCCGTGCGCGTCGTATTGAACGATTCTTAAGTCAGCCATTCTTTGTCGCGGAAGTTTTTACGGGTGCACCGGGTAAGTATGTAACACTATCAGAATCTATTGATGATTTTAATCGTATTCTAAGTGGAGAATTAGATTCTTTACCTGAAGCAGCATTCTATTTAGTTGGTAATATGAATGATGTTTTAGCTAAAGCTGAAACGCTTCAAGTTTAATTTTAATAAGATATTAAGATAATGCTTTTATCCAAAAATTTTTTATGACTGATTTTAATATTAGAATTGAAAATTTCAATGGTTAATTGTATCTCACTAAACAATAACTATTTAAAATAGGTTGGGTTTTGATTATTATTCTTTTAGCACGCACGCGTTCTGAACGACCCGTCCCGCCAGGGGCGGGGGACGCTGCTAAGTTGTATATAACAAAGCCCAACCTTTATCAATTTTTTTGGTTGTAATTGTTACTAAAGTTTTGGCAAAACCTTTAAGGCTTAATTGACAAGAACTTATATGGGTTAACTTACAAGATAGCTCTTTATTAATAGAATTTTTTAACAAATTAAGAATTCAAAGCGTGTTACATAAAAAAAAAAAAAAAAAAAAAAATTAGTGCAAAAAAAACGTGTAGTATTGTAGAGTAATATTAATAATAAGCTAACGCTTAAATTCTATTATTAATCTTTATTTTAACAATTATATGGGGCAAAGTTCGACTATAATCTACTTCAACATATTACTTGTAGAAAAGTAAAATACAATGGTGGTTAGGGTGTCTCCTTACGGGATCCTCCTCCCATTATAACCGTACAAGCACTTCACAGCGCATAAGGCTCACACTAACGCGCTAACAGGACGATCAATCAACAATAGAAATTATAAGACTAGACCGATTCAGGTACTGTGAAAACCTGAAACTGTCAACAAAAACTCGCGAATAAATTTCTGTAGGTCCGCTCTCCCCCCGTAGGGGGGTCCCCGTGAGGGGGTCGCTTACCCGTGAGGGACGCTGGGGCGGCGCGTCCCTCACGGGTAAGCGCTCGGATTTTTGCCCCGTGAGGGACGCAAAAATCCGACACTCGGATTTTTGCCCCGTGAGGGACGCAAAAATCCGACACTCGGATTTTTGCGTCCGTCCGAGCGAATAGCCCCGCTATTCGCGAGGCTAGGTTCGCGAGTACGAAATTTCTTCGCGAGTTTTTCTCCGTAACTTTATCGAAGAAAATTATATATAATTTTCTTCGAGAAAAGACCCAGAGCCCTAAAGGACGCTAAGCAATAACAGACGTCGCGATACACGAGGACGATAACGCTTCCTACGAGTTTTCATCAGCAGGGTTGCACCCCAGCGGACGTCGCGTCATAAGGTACCTCCATCTTGCCATCCCCCAATTCAACTTGGGCTTCGGCAACAGAGGATTCAGAACCGGACGGGGAACTGTGAAGAACAGACCCTGCGGACTCTGAGTTAACCTTATTTTGATCTTCTGAAACCGATGAGTCGCGAGAAGTCACAGAAGGAAGAGAAGTCACAGAAGGAAGAGAAGGAAGAGAAGGAAGAGAAGTCACAGAAGGAAGAGAAGGAAGAGAAGGAAGAGAAGGAAGAGAAGGAAGAGAAGGAAGAGAAGGAAGAGAAGGAAGAGAAGGAAGAGAAGGATCCAACGAGGAAGGAAGAGCTAAAGCCGAAGAAGACGTACCTTCTGCGGGAGGAGACTCCACAGAGGGGGAATACCCATCTGCGGATTCGCCTCGAAGAGCGGACGACACCACTCCTTTTGTACGTTTCTTTTTGGCACCGACACCAGCATTTGCCAGAACGGTTTTAGTATCCACCATTTCCGCTTCTGCGCTCGAAGAGCGAGGACGGCCTCCCTCCCCCCTACGGGGGGGGTGGACGTTTCTCTTTTTGCGTAACCACCTCTTGAGGTCCGGGGCCAGCGACAGGGGGCGCGGGTACCGGAGACTGCGGAGAGGACGGTTTAGCAGGAGCTTCTTGTGAAGCTGTACCAGGAGCAGGACCCTGGGATTAACTTTGTGCAACACGCTCATTGAAGCGAGTTACCGCAAGAGTAGAAAGCTGTTTCAGTTTAGTAGGTCCCCCTAACGGGTCCCATATATATGGAAGCGGACCTAAAGTCGAAGTTTTCCCCCCCTTATAACAGGATATCCGCGGGGGGAAAATCTTCGAGTTTCTCGAATAAATTTATATACCGTAACAAAATTCCTTTATAAAGGAATTTTTCCCCCCCTTATATCCGCGGGGGGGAGGGATCGACGATGTTTTCGTGTACTCGCGACGATCCCCTTAGGGCCCTCACGGGCCCTAAGGGGAGCGCCGCCCTCACGGGCCCTAAGGGGATCGTCGCGAGTACCAGCGTCCCTCACGGGTTGTCCTGCACGACCCTATATAAATATATAAATAGGGTCGTGCAGGCAACCCGTGAGGGACGCTGCATACGCCAATTACGAGCGCGTCCCTAACGGGTTTGCCCCCCCCCCCTACGGGGGGAGGGACGCAAACCCGTCCCGCCAGGGGCGGGGGACGCGTAATAAGCGACCTTACCCGTGAGGGACGCTGGGGCGGCGCGTCCCTCACGGGTAAGCGACCCCCTCACGGGGACCCCGCTACGGGGGCCCGTGAGGGGGGCAGGAGACCCGTGAGGGGGTCCTATAAAACATCGTCAATAGAAATTTATTCGATAAAGAGTTTCAATTTCTCAGATAAAAATGGAAAACTTGGACTTTGAAGGCGTTTAAATACCCTAAAGAGAATTCCCCTATAGAAAGACCCTTGGAATTCCCACGTAGAAGAGACATAGGAGAGCGTGAGTCCCTTAGTTTATTCGCGCTCGACTTACGATACCTTTTAATATTCATTTCTAATCCTCCGAAGGTCTAACCCACTAGCCATAGATTTCACCGGCATCGAGGTCTATGGGTAGTTTATCTAGCACCGAGGGACCCGTGAGGGGGACCCCGCGCGCCACTTAACGGTTAGCAACCTCAGCTGCCAAAAACGCTGGTCCTTGTCATAATGAACTTTCATATGACAAGGCCTATCATACAGGAACAAGAACCAAATTTGATGGCCAATCCTTACCACCAAGACGACGTTCCACAATAAGGTGTTTGTGGATTGGTTCGCCCTGGTTGAACCCGAAGGATAGATTGCACACCGGACAGACCCAATCTTGCTTTGCAGCAAGATGAATATCCAGCTTCCTAGTAAGGTCTGCATAACCACGAGACAACAACGAAAGTTGTCGATCGTGAAAATACTGTCTGGAATCTGGAATCTGGAATAACAGGGACCTGATCAAGCTTCACTGGTTAGTAATCAATGACTTTACCACCAGGAATCTTTTTGCGCCAAAACCAAAACGCCCTAAGCATAGGAATTCCCGTAATCGGGGGTCCACTTGTAAAAGTCGAATTTTTTTCCCACTTCGGGGGAGAAAATATTCGAGTTTTTAGGTCCGCTCTCCCCCCGTAGGGGGGTCCCCGTGAGGGGGTCGCTTATTACGCTTTAGCGTAATAAGGTCGCTTATTACGCTAAAGCGTAATAAGCGCTCGGATTTTTGCGAACGCAAAAATCCGACACTAGGATTTTTGCGTCCGCAAAAATCCGACGGAGGACGCGTAATTTGCGTACGCAAATTACGCGCTCGGAATTGGCGTCCCTCACGGGGCGTCGTAATTGGCGTGCGCCAATTACGCCGGCGGATTTGGCCCCCGTCCCGCCAGGGGCGGGGGAGGCCAAATCCGACCCAATTCCGACTCTACGAGCGAACCTACCCCCCCGAAGGGGGGGAGCGACTAGCGAGGCTAGTTCGCTCGTACTCGAATAAAATTATATATAATTTTATTCGAGAAAAGTAGCCCCCCTCACGGGTCGAGGATTACGTTCCATCGCGAAATACTTATAAACCCTCCAAGAGGTCTTTTTGTCCGAAACAAAGTCGAAGTTTTCCCCCCCTTATATCCGCGGGGGGAAAATATTCGAGTTTTGAGAAAGGGGGTTCGAAGTCTGCGAAACAAGCGCTCCGAGTCTATTAGCGAGTACGAGTTTCTCGAATAAATTGAATATTCAATTTATTCGAGAAAGATTGGACTTCCTTGTGCGCGTGTTTCCAGGAAACATCGTGCCAAGAGTCCTCATTGTTTCTATCCGCGGCCCCCATATAAATGGGGGCCGCGGGCATATCAACCAATGAATTAATAGATGAAAATTACGACCCCGTCCCGCCAGGGGCGGGGGAGGCGCGTCCCCCGCCCCTGGCGGGACGGGGCTCCCCCGCCCCTGGCGGGACGGGTTGCCTCCTCGAAAGGATGCGCGGATCCAGATTTACCCAAAGTCCTATAATACGTCCGATTCAAGGCGCACCATTGCGGAATAAGGGGCAGTACTCTGGTGGCTATTTGTTTCACCACGAGATCCTGACAGGACAACCATCTTACCTTCACATTCGCCATGAGCAAGAAGCTTGATGCTCCAAACCACCTGAGTCTATATCCAGGAGAACCAGGTCTGAGGTTCAGGAGACGAAAGGAAGTTACACGTTTTGCATTGAATAGATGCGAAAGATAGATAGACTACGTAACCGGCCCGGGGACACTAAATAATACCTTCAATCAGCACCACTCAGCTGCTAGTCTGATCCCATACCCTCATATCCGCAAAACGGACACTTCAAAGAAGACCTAAGCGGTGGACCCGTGAGGGGGCTCCCCTCACGGGGCCGTTACCCGTGAGGGGGCCCCCCTCACGGGGCCGTTACCCGTGAGGGGAGCCCAATAATAGTCCTCAAACCCGAAGGATTTCTTTCTTGCCCTAGCGACCCATATATATGGGGCGGTGGGACAATTACTCCGCATGGCCTCGTCTACTCCCCGCTTGTGGGTTACAGCCTCCCTCACGGGAGGCCTTAACCTGGGAGCACAGGCACGTTCTCCTCCCCGCCCGTGAGGGGGACAGGAACGGGTGAATCAGGGACGCGAACCGGGCGAAAAAGAAGAGAGTCAGAGAACCCAGAGGGACAAACCCCGCCCTGAGAACAGCTCCAAGAGGACTCGAACCCTTCTACCGACCAAGAACGCGGACCAAACCACTACTCAAAACAACGACGTGCCGCACCACATGTTTCCAAGAAACATCATGCCAAGAGTCCTCATTGTTTCTATCCGGGCCCCCATATATATGGGGGCACCGGGCATATCACCCAATTAATTCATAATTGAAGATTACAACCCCGTCCCGCCAGGGGCGGGGGAGGCGCGTCCCCCGCCCCTGGCGGGACGGGGGAGGCGCGTCCCCCGCCCCTGGCGGGACGGGGCTCCGTCGCCTCCCTCACGGGTTGCCTCCTCCGAGGAGGATGCGTGGATCCAGGTTTGCCCAACCTCCAAGGAACGCCCTATTCAGGAAATAGCATACTAGGAAGAGGTAACATCCCCTGGCGGCTATTTCTTTGACCGCGATACCCTGACAGGACGACCATCTTACCCTGACCATCGCCATAAGCAAATAGCTTGGAGCTCAAAACCACCTGATTATAGATCCAGGAGAACCCGGTCTGCGGAACAGGAGACGAAAGGAAGTTACACGTTTTTCATCTAGCTGATGCTATATACAGAGAGACTACGTAACTAGCCCGGGGCCATAAATAAAAATCTTCGACCGGCTCCATTAAGCAGCCGGCCTGATACCATAACCTAACAGCCGCTAAAAAGACCGCAAAGGAGCCTAAGCGGATAAGTGTCCCACTCATTTACCCGTGGGGGGAGCCCAATAATAGTCCTTAAACCCGAAGGTTTTCTCTCTGGCCCTAGGGACCATAGGCGGTTCTACACATACTACTATACTACTATGGCCCCGTCTACTCCCCGCTTGTGGGTTTCAGCCTCCCTCACGGGCGGCCTACACCTGGTAGCACAGGCACGTTCTCCTCCCCGCCCGTGAGGGGGACAGGGACGGGTGTATCAGGAACGCTTAAAAGGAGTCGAAAGGAAGGACGGGAAAAAGTCCGAGGGAGAATCAACCTATAACAAGCGGATAAGCCCCGAAGGGACATGCACCGACAGAGAACCATTTATAGGTTACCTCCCCCCCCCCATATTTAAGGGGGGGGACTCGTACCAAACGAAAACGTACCTAAAGATCCGGATCGCGTACCAAACCATTAATCTAAACAACTACGTAACGCACTTTAACACAACCTAATTTAGGTTGTATGCTACCTATCTACTTTGGTTTTAAGTCCAACCTGTAAAATACTACTCGAAATAGTCGAATACATTGACGATGTTTTCCTATATATAAGAAAACATCGTCGATTACGTCCCACCTTATATCCGCGGGGGGACTTAATCGAATAAAAGTCGAATTTTTCCCCCCCTTCGGGGTAGAAAATATTCGAGTTTTTAGGTCCGCTCTCCCCCCGTAGGGGGGTCGAGGTCGCTTATTACGCTAAAGCGTAATAAGGTCGCTTATTACGCTAAAGCGTAATAAGCGCTAGGATTTTTGCGGACGCAAAAATCCGACGCTAGGATTTTTGCGTCCGCAAAAATCCGACGGAGCTCTACGAGCGAACCTACCCCCCCGAAGGGGGGGAGCGACGATCCCCTTATATATATAGGGGATCGTCGCTCCCCCCCTATATATATAAGGGGGGGTAGGTTCGCTCGTAGAGTCGGACCCGTGAGGGTGGCGTCCCCCGCCCCTGGCGGGACGGGACCCGCCGGTACCGGCGGACGGTCTCCCCCGCCAGGGGCGGGGGACGCCGGCGGACCCGTCCCGCCAGGGGCGGGGGAGGCCACCCTCACGGGTCCGACCCAATTCCGACTCTCCGAGCGAACCTAGCCTCGCGAATAGCGGGGCTATTCGCTCGGACGGACGCAAAAATCCGAGTGTCGGATTTTTGCCCCGTGAGGGGCGCAAAAATCCGAGCGCTTACCCGTGAGGGACGCTTTAGCGTAATAAGCGACCTTACCCGTGAGGGACGCTTTAGTGCGACCTTCGCACTGAAGCGGACCCGTGAGGGATGCGACCTTCGCACTAAAGCGTCCCTCACGGGTAAGGTCGCTTCCCCCGCCCCTGGCGGGACGGGTACGGAGCGCCCCTCACGGGGCGTCGGAATTGTCTTGTCCCCGCCCGTGAGGGGGACAATTCCGACACCCCGTGAGGGGCGCTCCTAGTCTATTAGCGAGTACTATAAAATACGAAGATTATCCCCCCTATATATATATATATATATGGGGGGATAATCTTCGATATTTAAAACTTCGACTTTTAGGTTTAGAGGTCACCTAATATACGTAAGAGAATCATGCTACAAGTTACAAGTTACAAGTTACAAGTTATGATTTATGTTTTATGATTTCTATTGAAAAGTCGAATAGTCGGTCCCCCCGTGCTAAGCCCGGGGGGACCGTAGGGGGGGTAGTTTTAAATATCTTCGAGATCCCCCCTTTTATTTATAGGGGGGCAAATCTTCGATAAAAGTCTTGTAAAATTTAAAGAGATACTGGCATCCTATCCCTTGGAGGGAATGGCGCCAATCTACTAAAATTTATAATTTACATCGGTTCTATATAGTTTAATAAACTATGACTTATCACTATTTTTATTCATATTGATATATGCTATATATATATATGTAGCATACATAGCTTAATTTAGAATAGTATTCTTCAGTAGCTCAGTGGTAGAGCAATCGGCTGTTAACCGATGGGTCGTAGGTTCAAGTCCTACCTGGGGAGAGAACACAACTAAAAAAGGATATAAGGATCTTATCCTTGCATTATGTGCTAACATATAAAGACGAATATATATAAACAGACGAATATATATATATATAAACTATATATATATAAAAGCTGTCGTAATAATACATAAGTATTAAATCAATATTAATGAGGCTTAAACTATAGATTACTTTTTTAGAATCAAAGCAATATATATAATGTATTCAAGTACATGGAGAAAAAAATGAATTGAAGGTATCTTACCTATAAAAAAAAAATTAATTAAAGTAAAACAAATACTTTAAGGTTTTTTCATTTTGGGGGAATAAGGAAGTTGTAATGCTCGTCTTCAAGATTTCAAGAGATCCATTTCTAAACGATTATGCAAAGATGTTTGGCAGGTCTAACCTGTAGTTTGTTAAGCCCACCAGGACGTAAAACTTGGCCCACAAATCCATATTTCTTTTATCTAATAAAATTATATATAATTTTCTTTTAACCCTTTCGGGGTTAAAACTAGCAGATATCCCCCCCTTCGGGGGATATAGTAGATTTTTAAAACTTCGACTTTTGCGTCCAGCCGTCCTTAGATAAGAGATGTAAGATAAAAATATGACTTTTATCTAAAAACACTCGTAAGCAGTAAATAAAATACTTATACTTCTGTGTTCTCTTTTATCGATTTTCTTTAGGTCCCCCTCACGGGTCTCCTGCCCTCCTTCCCTCCCCCCGTAGGGGGGTCCCCGTGAGGGGGTCGCTTACCCGTCCCGCCAGGGGCGGGGGAGGCGTCCCCCGCCCCTGGCGGGACGGGGCCAACCCGTCAGGGAAGCGCCCCTCACGGGGTGTCGGAATTGTCCGCCTCCCCCCTGCGGGGGGGGAGGCGGACAATTCCGACACCCCGTGAGGGGCGCTCCGGGGCTATTCGCGAGGACGCACGCAAAAATCCGACGGAGGTGCTATAGATTTACTACTCAGCGTTTCGCAGAGCGCAAGTCGCAGACTTCGAACCCCCTTTCTCCAAAGTCTAATTTTTCCCCCCTTATATCCGCGGGGGTAAAATATTCGAGAAAAGGCGGGTCGAAGATCTGCGAGTTGTAGGTCCGCTCTCCCCCCGTAGGGGGGTCGAGGTCGCTTATTAAGCTAAAGCGTAATAAGGTCGCTTATTACGCTAAAGCGTCCCTCACGGGTAAGCGCTCGGATTTTTGCCCCGTGAGGGACGCAAAAATCCGACACTAGGATTTTTGCGTCCGTCCGAGCGAATAGCCCCGCTATTCGCGAGGCTAGATTCGCTCGGAGAGTCGGAATTGGCGCCCCTCACGGGGCCAATTCCGACTCTCCGAGCGAACCTACCCCCCCGAAGGGGGGGAGCGACGATCCCCTAAGGGGATCGTTCGCTCGCACTCGAAGGGACCCGTGAGGGTCGCGTCTGACGCGACCCTCACGGGTCCCTTCGACCCCGTGAGGGGCGCTCCGAGTCTATTCGCTAGTACAATAAAACTCGCTGATTATCCCCCCTAAAAGGGAAAATGAAACTCGCATATTTAATATCTTTATAGAAGATATTGAATATTTCGACTTTTTTATAGATGGTGGGGTGGTTATTATCCGACACTTTTATTTGGGAAGTTACTACGTACTATAGATTGAATCTATTACACAAATTCAATTTTTTAGCACTGTTGGCCGAGCGGATTAGGCAAACGACTCATAATCGTTTTAAGGTAGGTTCGATTCCTACACAGTGCATTTATAAAACTTATTATTGTGTTAAGCGGCCGTGCGGGAAAGAAACCCGGCCGCTTAACACTTGCATCAAAAAAAAAAAGAATTATAATTAATATATATATATATATATATATATATATTTAATTGCGGGTGTAGCTCAATGGTTAGAGCGATGCCTTGCCAAGGCATAGGTTGTGAGTTCGAGTCTCATCACCCGCTATACATTCAAATCATTAAGAATATATAAAATATATAGATATAATACAATATGGCTAGATATATAGGACCAAAATTAAAAATTATTCGTCGAATTGGTAAATTACGTGGTTTAACACGTAAAAAACCTTTTCGTCGTGTGTACCGTGGTAAAGGACCTTTAAAAGGTAAAGTAATACCGCCAGGTCAGCATGGTCTAATTAAACTGTTTAAAACAAGACCTTATGATTCGTGTGAATCGGATTATTTAATTCGTTTAAAAGTAAAACAACGTCTACGTTATAACTATGGTTTAACAGAACGTCAATTAGTTAATTATGTTCGTAAAGCAAAAAAAAATAAAGAAGCTACAGGTCAAGCCCTTTTACAATTATTAGAAATGCGTTTAGATAATATTGTTTTCCGTTTAAATATGGCACCTACTATTGTAGCCGCACGTCAATATATTAGTCATGGACATATACGTGTCAATAATAAAAAAGTTAATATTCCAAGTTATATGTGCAAACCTAAAGATGTTATCTCTGTTGCCATGAAAGAAAAATCTCTTATGCTTGTTAATAAAAACTTAAATGAATATTACCAACGTATGCAATTTTATAAAAAACGTTTAGAAAAAACAATTGCGTTTATTTTATTTCAACTAAAACTAGTTCCAAATATGGGTTCTGCTTTACAATTGCTTAATGGTACAGGTGCTATTTTAAAAATCAATAATAGACGTGTACGTAATCCTAATCATATCTGTAATCCTAAAGATGTTCTTTCTATAACAACACGTGAAGGAACACGTCAGATTAAACTTTCTTAATTTTCATTTTTTTAAAAAAAAAAAAGGACTTTCACTAGTGATAAGCGTCAGAGGGGTATAATATCTCCTAACTCGCGATTCTCGTCTGGAGGTCGCCTTTTTTCTCCAGGAACACCCCCCTCACGAGTAAATACCCGTGAGAAGGGTGTTCCTGGAGATTAGGCCTAAAATGTACTATATTAGGCCTCTTAATTGGCTAAAGCACCGTAATTGGCCGGATTTGTCCCATATATATGGGACAAATCCGGCCAATTACGGTGCTTTAGTAGCGGATTTGTAAGTAGGACAAATCCGAACCCATTTCGAGTAGGTCCGCTTTCCAGGTTATTAATAGTACAAATAGGAGCGCAGATTAGGACGGAGCGCTTATGCTCCGCGCACTTTTTTTTATTAAAATTAACTTTACTAGAGTGGGTTTAGTAAAGTCGCTACGTCTTTATTTGCTCAGAGGATCTACTCTTAAGCCTTCTTTTTTGTTGAAAAAAGAGTTTAATTATTACACCTAATAGAAAAGATAAAAAAGGGTGCTATCTAAAAGATATCTCTGACCACGCACTTTTGCGTAAATTAAACTACACGGGTTAGACGAACGTTTTATAAAGACTCCCCATTGTAAGATATTTAATAACTTTAAATAACTAACAAAGTTACAAACTAAAAAAGTTAAAGTTACCCATATAGGGACCTATTTTTTTTTTTATTTTTATTAAGTAAATAAGGAGATGTTATTTACACCCATAACTCTAGAATAATTTCGATGAATTGTGTATGAAGGGTAGGTTACCTACACCACTCGCGATTTCACAAACATCCGAGTCTTATTCGTACGTAATGTGCTTAAAAAAGACAGTGGCTCGTAAGGACCGTTCTTTACCACAGTGCAATTATTCTAATAAAATAAAATATTATAAAATAGCATGGCTGTACCAAGTGCGACTCGTTATAATTAGAAAAGTAATATCTTATAATTAAACAATTTTAGGATTGAGTCTACTAATAAAGGAAATGTAAAAGTCGAAGTTTTAAATATCTTTTTCCCAGTAACTTTAAAAACAAAAGTCGAATATTTAAATATCTTCGATATTTAAAATCTTTATCGAATAAATTGAATATTCAATTTATTCGATAAACTCGTACTAGCGAATAGCCTCGCTATTAGCTCCCCCCCGCGGATATAAGGGGGGGTAGGTTCGCTCCCCCTTTGGGGGGAGTTGGACCCGTGAGGGTGGCGTCCCTCACGGGGCAAACCCGTCAGGGACGCGTCCTCCGCTCCCCTATATAAGGGACCCGTGAGGGGGACCTACGGATTTAGCCGCCCTCACGGGTTGACCCCCCCCCCCCCTACGGGGGGAGGCCCGTGAGGGCGGCTAAATCCGACCCAATTACGAGCGCATCCCTCACGGGTTTGCGTATGTCGCGTCCCATATATATGGAGGTCGGAGCCCCCCATATATATGGGACGCGCGCGGATTTGTCGGAAAGACAAATCCGACGAATTCCAATTTATTTAATCAACTATTTCCTATTATAAATGTAGTATACTTTTTGTCCTAAAAGCAGCCGCCTTAGGCGGAGGAGAAAAACTCGCGAAGAAATTTCTTCCAAATTTCTTCGCGAGTTTTTACAAAGAATTGTAATATTAAGTTTTAATAAACAGTTTTAGAGTATCGTACTTAATAAGTATTAACAAATAAAAACAAACAAAAACTAATAAAGTAAGGCTAAATATATTAAGGAAATGTAAAAGAAAGTTTTTTTCAGGACTTTTGGTTTTTTGGGAAATAAAGAAGTCAAGCAGTATACTGTTTAAAAAGATTAACTATTAGGCGTAGTTTTCTTCTTTCGTGCGCGCGCTATGCTTTTCTCGAATAAAATTATATATAATTTTATTTTTTCCCTTCGGGGGGCCAAACTCGTACTCGCGAATAGACTCGGAGCGTTTGTGTCGGAATTTCCCGCCCCGCCTCCCCCAGGGGGGAGGGGGACAATTCCGACCCCGTGAGGGGCGCTCCGTACCCGTGAGGGAAGCGACCCCCTCACGGGGACCCCCCGTAGGGGGGAGGGAAGGAGGGCAGGAGACCCGTGAGGGGGACCTACGGATTTAGCCTAATATACCCGTGAGGGAGGCTAAATCCGACCCAATTCCGAGCGCCTCCCCCGCCCCTGGCGGGACGGGTTTGCGTCCATCACGGGGCAAACCCGTGAGGGACGCGTCCTCCGTCGGATTTTTGCGTTCGCAAAAATCCTAGTGTCGGATTTTTGTGTCCGCAAAAATCCGAGCGCTTACCCGTGAGGGACGCTTTAGTGCGAAGGTCGCATATTCCGCTGAAGCGTACCCGTGAGGGATGCGCTAGGATTTGTCCGCGGACAAATCCGACTTCAGGTCGCTTATTACGGAGCGCTTGCGCTCTGCGAAGCGCTCAGTCGGAATTCGCGATCACGATCGCGAATTCCTAGCGCATAATTTGCGTACGCAAATTATGCGACCTACGCTGAAGCTTCGCACTAAAGCGTAATAAGCGCTAGGATTTTTGTAGGTCCGCTCTAAGAGCGGACCTACAAAAATCCGACGTAGGTCGCATAATTTGCCCCGTGAGGGACGCAAACCCGTGAGGGATGCGCTAGTAATTCGCGATCGCGACCCTCCCCCCGTAGGGGGGGGGGCTAATTCCGACTGAGCGCTGCCCTCACGGGTCCTGCCGCAGAGGTCGCTTCCCTCACGGGTTTGCCCTCCCCCCTACGGGGGGGGACAAACCCGTGAGGGAAGCGCTAGGAATTGTCCGCCCCCCCGCAGGGGGGAGGGGGACAATTCCGACGCAAGTCGCAGACTTCGAACCCCCTTTTGAGAAAGGGGGTTCGAAGATCTGCGAGTTGTAGGTCCGCTCTCCTGCCCTCCCCCCGTAGGGGGGTCGAGGTCGCTTATTACGCTAAAGCGTAATAAGGTCGCTTATTACGGAGCGCTTGCGCTCTGCGAAGCGCTCAGTCGGAATTCGCGATCACGATCGCGAATTCCTAGCGCATAATTTGCGTACGCAAATTATGCGACCTACGCTG
>Ga0307971_1000639_pt1 | contig 17872 bp, 16 predicted proteins | sample OrgLakmetagen714_FD_201820 | JGI IMG/M metagenome (GOLD analysis project Ga0307971, IMG submission 201820) | Saline water microbial communities from Organic Lake, Antarctica - #714 | ecosystem: Environmental > Aquatic > Non-marine Saline and Alkaline > Saline | place: Antarctica: Organic Lake... | reverse complement strand
TGGCCGACTTTGATATCTGCCTGCACGGTCTGGTTCACATCGATGCGGTACTTGAGCGGTTCCAGCCAGAATTCGTGGGCTGTAGCCAGCGTGCTCAGAGTGAGGGTGAGCAAGGCAGGCAGGGCCAGGCGTACTATGGTTCTTGTCGTTGGTATCATGGTCATCGGGAGCCTCTTTTAGGCTGTAATGAAAGCACGCTCAGACTATCACAGAAGAGCCCTTAGATACTGTAGCAGGGCAGGTACAGATGCGAGGAGTGCCTACCAGGCACAAAAAAACCGGCGAGGAGCCGGTTTTTGCAACGCATTGACGATGAAGCCGATTAAGCGGTTTTCAGTGCCATAACGCGAGCGTTTAGGCGGCTAATGGTGCGCGACGCCTTGTTTTTGCTGATGATGCCTTTGCGGGCCATGCCGTCAACGACCGGTTGAGCGGTCGCCAGGGCCTTGCTGGCCTGGTCGAAATCTTTCACATCAATCTGGGCAACTACCTTTTTCAGGTAGGTACGGACCATAGATCGCAGACTGGAGTTGTGCGCGCGGCGCTTCACTGCCTGACGAGCACGTTTTTTAGAACCAGCAGAGTTTGCCACGGGCAGCTCCTTATTTGTAGGTTACTGGAGAATGGAGTCAATTTTGAGGGGCGCGATTCTAGGTTTTCGGGGCTGGGCTGTCAATGCTTAATTACTACCCGCACCTGCAGAAGTCCAGCCCTCTGGGCGACCGTAGCATGACAAACCGGTGATGCAGGCCCTTGGCGGTGGTTTTGTTCACTGGCTGGGATGCTATGGGTCGCCCACGGGGTGGCCTCCTACGGTGGGTTTGATGGCTGGGGTGGGCTTTTGGGGTGGCCTCCTACGGTTGGATCGATGGCTGGGGTGGGCTTGAGGTGGGGTTTTATCTTTTGTAGGAGGCCAGCCCTCTGGGCGACCGTAGCATGACAAACCGGTGATGCGGCCCTTGGCGGTGGTTTTGTTCACTGGCTGGGATGCTATGGGTCGCCCACGGGGTGGCCTCCTACGGTTGGATCGATGGCTGGGGTGGGCTTGGGGTGGGGTTTTATCTTTTGTAGGAGTCCAGCCCTTCTGGGCTGTGCTTTTGCCTGAATGGTTTTTCAACGGCGACTGAACTCGTTATACTTGCGCCACTTATGAATTTGAATGGTTAATGCGGGTCCTAAAATGAAAAAACTGCTAGCTCTAATCACTGTAACCCTGCTGGCTGGTTTGGCCTGGGGTGAATCTTACGAAGATGTAGTGCGCGACCGTCTGAAACCGGTGGGTACTGTTTGCATAGAGGGTGAAGCCTGTGAGACAGCAACGGTCACTGCCGCTGCACCTGTTGCATCTGGTCCCGTCAGTGGTGATGAGGTCTATGCATCAGCTTGCGCCGCTTGTCATAACGTTGGTGTCCTTGGCTCTCCGGTGTTGGGTGATGCAGCTCAGTGGACTGCGCGTGTTTCCAAGGGCACAGAAACACTCTACGCCAATGCTATTAACGGTATTGGCTCAATGCCGGCCAAGGGCGGGAATGCAAGCCTGAGTGATGAAGCGGTTCAGGCTGCGGTTGATCATATGCTGGCTGCTCTTGAGTAATGCTGATCTGATCTACGTGATATTTATCAAAAAGGCGGTTTAACCGCCTTTTTTGCATTTCTGATCAAAGTGTCTATTGATCTTGTTAGTCTCAGACTTACATTTCAGAAGGTTGTTGAAAAAGGTTCCCTACCTTTTAAAACATGAAAATTAAAAATGTGATTTTTGCTTTTCCTTTGAAATCAACAATTTCCAGTCACCGATTTTGCTGGAACATCGATTTTCTGTTAGGTGGCGGGTGAAATTCCATGAATTTCACCCGCCTGTTAGCGATCAGATCAATGACCAGACTTCAAATTATCTGAAGACTGATGTCAGTTTCTTCTACTTTGATGACTTCAGATTACCGCTATTATAGGACCTCATTAAATTTTAGGGTTCGCACTCGAAGCGACCCGCTATCCCGTTGTCTTCATGCAGTTCGATGGAGGCCGTGGTTATTAGCAGGCTGTTGAAATTCACAGAATTTCGGCCCCCTGCTGCCAGGACATGGATGTCCTGGCGAAATCGGCGACTGATAAGTCGTTGATTTTGTAAGAAAAGTAAAATCACATTTTTTGGTTTTCGTGTTTTGAAAAAGGCAGGAAGCCTTTTTCAACAACCTGTTAGAGGAGCGCATCATGGGGCTATTAGTTAACGGACAATGGCAAGACAGGTGGTATGACACCGACAAGAGCGGTGGTAAATTCGAACGTGAAGATGCGCATTTCCGCAATTGGGTGACAAAAGACGGTGAGGCCGGGCCATCTGGTCGAGGTGGTTTTAAGGCAGAGAGCGGTCGCTACCATCTCTATGTTTCAATGGCTTGTCCCTGGGCACATCGCACCATGATCTTGCGCAAGCTTAAGGGCTTGGAAGAGCACATTGGCCTGTCAGCGGTTCATCCGGATATGCTTGAGCATGGCTGGAGTTTTTCGGGACCAGCGCTGGACAGCCCTACGGCTGTTGGTGACACCCTGCATAACAGCCAGCATTACTATGAGCTCTACACCCGCGCAAAAGCAGACTACACGGGGCGGGTGACAGTACCTGTGTTGTGGGACACCAAGCAAAACACCATCGCTAGCAACGAGAGTGCGGAGATTATTCGCATGTTTAATAGCGAATTCGATCACATTACCGGGAATACTCTGGATTTTTACCCGCTAGCGCTGCGTGGCCAGATCGATGAAGTTAATGAACGTGTTTATCACACCGTCAATAACGGTGTTTATAAGAGCGGTTTTGCAACCACGCAAGAAGCTTATGAAAAGGCTTTTGACGAACTGTTCGCCAGCCTGGACTGGCTCGAAAGCCGCCTAAGTGCTCAGCGCTTTCTGATTGGTGACCAGGTTACTGAGGCTGACTGGAGACTGTTCACGACTCTGGTACGCTTTGACCCTGTGTACGTCGGTCACTTTAAGTGCAACCAGCATCGTATCGAGGACTACCCTAATCTGCAGAACTATGTTCGGGATCTTTACCAGCAGCCCGGTATTGCAGAAACGGTGGATCTGGTGCATATCAAACGGCACTACTATTTCAGTCATGGGACCATCAACCCGCACGGTGTGATACCGAAAGGGCCGCAGCTGAGCTTTGATGCTCCGCACGACCGTAACCGCTTTAACGCCTGAATCTGTCAACAAACCGGTGGACGCGAGCGCGCCCGCTGGTTCCTCACATCTCTCCCCTGGGGTATCATCCGCACTCTGTTTTTTTGCGGATAGTAACGCCATGATTCACCCTCAATTCGATCCTGTTGCCCTGCATATCTGGGGGCCTATACAAATCCAGTGGTACGGTTTGATGTATCTGGCTGGTTTTGCCGCTGGCCTTTATCTGGGCCTGTGGCGGGCCCGCAAACAGGCCTGGCGCGGATTTACTCCGGAACAGGTTCAGGATCTGCTGTTCTATATTGTTGTGGGTATCATTGTCGGCGGCCGCCTGGGCTATGTCCTGTTCTACAATCTGGATCAGTTTTTCCAGGACCCCCTTTACCTAATCCGTATCTGGGAAGGTGGCATGAGCTTCCACGGCGGCTTTCTGGGAGTTGCCGCGGCGGTCATTCTGTTTGCCAGAAAGACCGGTAAACCGATATTTGCAGTTGGCGACTTTGTTGCACCGCTGGTACCGCCGGGCATCTTTTTCGGGCGTCTGGGGAACTTCATTAACGGCGAACTTTGGGGCCGATCCACCGATGTGTCCTGGGGTATGATCTTTCCGCAAGTCGACAGCCTGGTGCGTCACCCGTCCCAGCTTTATCAAATGGCAGGGGAAGGGCTCGGCCTGTTTATTCTTATGTGGTGGTTCAGTCAGAAACCGAGGCCGCGGATGGCGGTGTCAGGTCTGTTTATGGTGGGCTATGGTGTTTTTCGCACGGCCGTCGAGTTTTTCCGAGAACCCGATGCTCACCTGGGCATTCGGGCGCTGGGGTTTCTGACTCAAGGCATGATTCTGAGTATTCCAATGATTGTATTGGGCATTCTGATGCTGGTATGGGCCTATCGCCGGGGCCAGATGGATATGACGTCACCCACGGTAACCAGTCTTGCCAAAACCAGTCCTGCCAAGAACAAACAACGCGGTAAATCGAGTAAAGGCAAGCGCAGATGAAACAGTATCATGACCTTATGCAACGCATCCTGGACGAAGGCACACGCAAGGATGACCGGACCGGGACCGGCACGGTAAGTATCTTTGGGCACCAGATGCGGTTTGACCTTAACCAGGGGTTCCCGCTGGTGACCACCAAAAAGCTGCATTTGCGCAGTATTATCCATGAATTATTGTGGTTTCTCAGTGGTGACACCAACATTCAATATCTGAAAGATAACGGTGTGCGTATCTGGGATGAATGGGCTGATGAACAGGGTGACCTCGGCCCTGTCTACGGCCAGCAATGGCGTCACTGGCGCACGCCTGACGGTGGCACAATCGACCAGATCAGTCAGGTGATGCATACGCTTAAAACCAACCCGAACAGCCGCCGCATGTTGGTTGTCGCCTATAATCCGTCTGATGTTGACAAGATGGCGTTGCCGCCATGCCACAGCCTGTTTCAGTTTTATGTTGCCAATGGCCGACTCAGTTGTCAGTTGTATCAGCGTTCCTGTGATGTGTTTCTGGGCTTGCCATTTAACATTGCCAGTTACGCGCTGTTAACTCATATGGTTGCGCAGCAGGCCGGTCTGGAAGTGGGTGATTTTGTCTGGAGTGGGGGGGATGTCCATATTTACCTGAATCATCTGGAGCAGACCGATCTGCAGCTCAGTCGTGAGCCTTTTCCATTGCCACGCCTTCGATTGGTGCGCAAACCGGATTCCTTGTTTGACTATCGGTTCGAGGATGTCGAGATTCTCGATTATCAGTCACACCCACACATCAAGGGTGAAGTCTCGGTCTGAAGTCTGTACTTCTACCGTGTTTTATTCAGCGTATTGCTGATTAAGGAACAACATGCCACAAACACCAACAACTGCGGCCGCAGAACGGCTAGTAGCCGAGCAATTAAAAGCCCAGGTTTCGCTTGCTCATTTGCTGATCGAAACGTCCGATGATCTGGAAGGTGTCAGCGGATTTTTGGGCCAACCTCGAGCCAAAGATTCACTCGAGTTTGGCATCGCCATGCGCGGGTCGGGCTACAACCTCTATGTCATGGGTGCTTCTGGCACCGGTCGCCAGTCACTGGTGTCCAAGTATGTGAAAGACCTGGCAGATAGTCAGCAGTCACCAACTGAATGGGCGTATATCAATAATTTCGACAATGCCCGTGAGCCAATGACTCTGGAAATGCCAGCGTCGCGCGGTGATGAGTTACTCAAGGCGATCAACGGTTTCATTGGTGAACTGGTGGATACCTTTCCTGCGGCTTTCGAGAACCCGACTTACCAGCGCAAACGGACCTCTATAGACCGTGATTTTAATCAGAAATACGATGCAGCCATGGCGGTGGTGGAGCGGTTTGCCAACCAGCATGAAATCGCTGTTGTATCGGACGGAACCTCCGTCATGTTATTGCCGGTTATCGACGGTAAGGCACTGGATGAAACTGAGTTTGCACAACTGCCAGAAGAGCTGCGCAGCGAATTTCAGCGACGCATCAGTGAAATCGAAGAGCATCTGAACGAGCAACTGGTGGAAATGCCAACCTGGCGTCGCACTAGCTCGGAAAAGTTGCGTGAGTTGAACAATGAAACGGTGCAGCAAGCCATTAAACCGTTGTTAAAAGAGCTGGAGGTTCGTTATCAGAGTCAACTGTCAGTCCTGCGTTATCTGCGCGCGGTAAAACAGTACCTACCCCAGCTGATTCTCGAATTGTATTCCGATGATCAGGCTCTGGAGGTTCGTTCAGACCAAGAACGCAAGCAAACCCTGCAAACCTATTTGCGTCCTAATTTGTTGACTCAGCACGAAATGAATGCCGGCGCACCTGTGGTCTATGAAATGTTGCCAACTTATCAGAATCTGTTTGGTCGCATTGAGTACAATACGCAACAGGGAATGCCGGTCACCAATTTTCAGCTGATTCGTCCTGGTAGTCTGTTGCGCGCCAATGGTGGCTATCTGATTCTGGATGCTGAAAAGCTGTTGATTGAGCCCTTCGCCTGGGAAGCCTTGAAGCTCGCGCTTAAAACCAAACAAATTAAAATGGAATCGCCGTTAATTGATGCATCGCTGATGCATTCAATTACGCTCAGTCCACAGAGCATTCCGCTCAATATTAAAATCATATTGATTGGCTCGCGTGATATCTATTACCAGCTGCAGGAATGGGACCCCGAGTTCAACGAATTGTTTCGGGTGCCAGTCGATTTTGACACCTTTATTCCACGCAACGCTGAGACGGTCGATAACCTGATACTGCGTATTAAGGCTTATGGCGATGAGAAGGGCTTTCGTCCATTAACGCGTGCCGCTCTGGAACGTCTGGTTGAATTCAGTCTGCGTGAAGCCGAGCATCAGTCACGTTTGTCGGCTCAGGTTATCAAAGTGTTCAAGGTGTTTGCTGAAGCTGATTTTTTGTGCCGTCACGACGATGCACGGGTCATCGATAGTGAGCACATCGAGCGGGCACTGAGCGCTGCTGAATATCGTAATGGACGCATTGCCGACCAGATGCTGATGGAAATACAGGAGGGTACGGTCTTGATCGCCACCACCGGAGAGCGGGTTGGTTGTGTGAATGGCCTGACTGTTATGGAGATCGGTGAGAGTCGCTTTGGCTCGCCGGCGCGCATCACCGGAACGGTTCATGTCGGTGCCAAGGGTGTCGTTGATATTGAGCGTGAAGTCGAGCTCGGCCAGGCGATCCACAGTAAGGGCGTGATGATTCTTAGCGGCTTTCTGGGTCATGACTTTGGTCGTCAGTTTCCGTTAACACTGTCAGCCCACATCGTTATGGAGCAGAGTTATGGTGCGATCGACGGCGACAGTGCGACGGTCGCCGAGTACTGTGCGCTGATCAGCGCCATTGCCCAGATAGCAGTGAAACAGGGTTTTGCGATTACCGGCTCAATGAACCAGTTGGGTGAGGTACAGGCGGTAGGTGGCATTAATGAGAAAATTGAAGGCTTCTTCAAACTTTGCGAGCTTCGTGGGCTGACCGGCCAGCAAGGCGTAATCATCCCAGCCGACAACATCAAGCATCTTATGCTTAAACAAGAGGTGATAGAGGCTGTAAACGCGGGCCTGTTCCAGATTCATGCTGTCGCGCATGTTTACCAGGCGCTGGCGTTGCTATCCGGACAACAACCCGGAGTGGCAGACAACAAAGGCCTGTTCCCGGCAGATTCGGTCAATGGTCAGGCTCAGGTCGCACTGAAGCAGTTGTTCGAGAACTATCAGGATAATGACGAGGCGTAGCGGAAACCGCCAAATGGCCTGCGCTGTCACCCCTGATGGATCTCTGTGCACGCAATCCAGAGAGAGGACCGGCTAAAGGCAATCAGGGTTCATCGTTCACACCATTATACAGTGTGATAGCCCAGCCCCGTGTCGCGGTGGGGGCTTGAGCCAAATCGACTAATGTCGCATTGTGTATCAACCGCGAAAAATACCAATAGAGGTCTAAACTGGTAGCGTCACATGATAGCCGTACCCGTATTGGTGCAAACGTAGCCAGAATCGATTTCAAAACAAGAACATAGGGGAAGAATATGGACAGCAAGGTCTACCCGGTGCCGGCAGCCGCTCGTGAACGCGCTCTGATTACCTCTGAAGACTATGATCGCCTGTATCGTCAATCGATCGATGACAACGAAGGTTTCTGGCGTGAGCATGGCCAGCGGCTGGATTGGTTCAAACCCTTCACCCAGGTACGCGATGTCAGCTTTGACAAAAATAATCTGCATGTTCGCTGGTTCCACGATGGCACGCTGAACGTTGCCTATAACTGCATTGACCGGCACCTGGCTACCCGAGGTGATCAGACCGCTATTATTTTTGAGGGCGATGAGCTTAACGATCAGAAAACCGAGATTACTTACCGTCAGTTGCACAGTCACGTCAGCCGTCTGTCCAACACGCTGAAGGGCCTTGGTGCGAAGAAAGGTGATCGCGTTACCATTTACATGCCAATGATTCCCGAAGCCGCTTACGCCATGTTGGCGTGTGCCCGAATCGGCGCGATTCATTCGGTGGTGTTCGGTGGCTTTTCACCGGATGCCCTGGCCGGTCGTATTGAAGACTGTGATTCGAATCTCGTTATCACCGCTGATGAAGGGGTGCGTGGCGCCAAAGCCGTCCCACTCAAAAAGAACGTCGATAAAGCGCTGGAGCAGCAGGGTACCGAGAATGTTAAAAAAGTCCTGGTGGTGCGACGTACGGGCGCTGCGGTCGACTGGCATGAAGGTCGCGATGTCTGGTATCACGAGACAGTCGACCAGGCCAGCGACGATTGCCCGGCCGAGGAGATGCATGCTGAGGATCCTTTGTTCATCCTCTACACCTCCGGTTCTACCGGCAAACCCAAAGGGGTATTGCATACCACCGGTGGTTACCTGGTGTATGCCGCGATGACACACCAGTATGTGTTCGATTATCAGGACGATGATGTTTACTGGTGTGCAGCCGATGTCGGCTGGATTACCGGGCATAGTTACATTCTGTACGGACCGCTGGCGAACGGAGCTAAAACTTTGATGTTCGAAGGGGTGCCCACTTACCCGTCAGTCAAGCGCATTGCTCAGGTGATCGACAAGCACCAGGTCAACGTTCTCTACACCGCTCCGACAGCGATCCGTGCCCTGATGGCCAGAGGCAACGAAGCAACCGACGGCAGCGATCTGTCATCGATTCGTCTGCTTGGCTCTGTCGGTGAACCCATTAACCCTGAAGCCTGGGAGTGGTACCACAATCATTATGGTCGTGGAGACGTGCCGATTGTGGATACCTGGTGGCAAACCGAAACCGGTGGTATTCTGATCACGCCACTGCCCGGTGCGACCGACCTGAAACCAGGCTCGGCAACGCGGCCATTCTTTGGTGTGCAGCCAGCTTTGGTTGATAATGCAGGCCGGGAACTAAAAGGCGCGGTTGAAGGTAACTTGGTGATAAAGGACAGCTGGCCTGGCCAAATGCGCAATATTTACGGTGACCATGAGCGCTTTGTTCAGACCTACTTCAGTACCTATGAAGGCTTCTATTTCACCGGTGATGGTGCCCGTCGCGATGAAGACGGTTACTACTGGATTACCGGTCGTGTTGATGACGTACTCAATGTATCCGGTCACCGCCTGGGTACGGCTGAGATTGAAAGTGCGCTAGTGGCGCATCCCTCGGTGTCGGAGGCTGCTGTTGTCGGGTATCCGCATGACCTTAAAGGCCAGGGCATTTACGTTTACGTCAGCCCGATGGCGGGGGTTGTTCCTACCGATGAGCTGACCAAAGAACTGATCCAGTGGGTGCGCAAAGAGATTGGTCCGATCGCTTCGCCCGACCTGATCCAGTGGACCGACGGCTTGCCCAAAACACGGTCTGGCAAGATCATGCGTCGCATACTGCGCAAGATCGCAGCAAACGAGCAGGAAAGCCTGGGAGATACATCCACACTGGCCGACCCGTCCGTGGTTGATGATCTGATAGAGCGCCGGCTGAATCAGAAATAACCAGTGTCATGAACGCCGGTATTGACCGAACCCGGCCCGTACCGGGTTGATTGGCCAGTTGTTCAATGTTTAACATGACCATTAACGTCACATTCTGGCCCTGACCGCGAGCTTTGTGAACCAGTATGACTCTGAAGTGCGTACTGGGCGGCATTCTAATCTTGGCACGTTTCTCGCTTTTACTGACTTAACGCGGTGCATTTTATTCAGCATCCAATGAGAAGCAGAGGAAGCGTCATGACAAACTCCAACAAACGCATTGCCAGCAGCCGAAGCCAGGATGACTCAGCCGCCAAGGTTGTGAATCTGTATCAGGTTCGTCCGGAAATGGCACTTGCGCATCTTAAGAGAACGACGGGGCTGGAATTTGACACCATGCCGCAAAGCCTGGTTAATTTTCATGGGCAACCAGGTAACGAGAGCAGTAGGGGCGAACCACCTATGCTAACAGACGTTGTCGATGGGCACGGATAAAAGTAACTTAGCAGGTTGTTGAAAAAGGCTTCCTGCCATTTCCAAAACACGAAAAGCAAACACTGTGGTTATTACGTTTCTTTCGAAATCAACGACGTATCAGTCGCTGATTTCGCCGGAACGTCCGAAATGTCGGACCACATGTACCGGTAGCAGGCGGGAACAATTTTGCGAATTTCAACAGCCTGTTAGAGTAGGCCTGGTTTGGTGCCTGGCAGCTCGGTTCGGCCATCGGGGCTAGCCGTCTGACGTTCCCCGAATGACTTTCCTGGCAGATTTGGATTTTTCCTGAACAGGCTGAACAAACAACTCATCGACAGTATAGCTATCCAGATCGGTCTGTAATATCACGTCGACGCGTTCTAGGCGGCCGGTCAACTTTAGATTGGCTACACCCGACAACAGTAGGGTTTTGCTGTTTATGTGGCCCTGGTCGACAGTGACATCACGTACGCCGCTGGCGTCATGATAGCGTAACAATAACTGAACCAGGCTGTTGTCTTCTGTGTCAAAGCGGACCCACCCTGCCACATTGAAGCGTTTTTGCCAGCGTTGGGTAACTGCTACCTGGGTGGAAGCGCTGAGAATATGCTCCGGCACCTGAGTTAAAATGTGCATTTTCTGCATCTTGTGGATCCTCCTCGAGCTTGCCATCTTATAGACTCGCTCGCCTTAGTTAAGAGCATCAGGTCTCAACTTGAACAATTACTGAAAAACAGACGGTTTAATAAACCGGTTTCCGGTGTCATAGCAACACAACCTGAGCCAGTTAACTGTCCGTTAGTAGTATCGCATTGCTGGCATCAGGCTTATAGCGAATCTTGGAGCCTCAGTAACCGTCAGTCTGAAAATATCGATTCTGATCCAAAGTTACTCTGTCGGCCAGTGCTCCTCTTTTCCGGTCGCCGTATAGTGCAATCAGAAGCAAGACGGAACACATAGGCAGTGGCCAGGGAAAATAACGACCAGGGTTCATCACGGGGCTGTAAAACCTCTTATTATGGAAAACACACTGATGCCGTTAAACCGGTACCAGTGTGTAACCGTAAAAACAGACGAGCAGACCCTGTGGAAGCCAATGCGGTATTGTTGGTCATACGCCCGGTTGCGTTACACTAGCAGGTGGTTGAAAAAGGCGTCCTGCTTTTCCAAAACACGAAAAGCAAACACTGTGATTTTACGTTTCTCGCGAAATCAACGACGTATCAGTCGCTGATTTCGCCGGAACGTCCGAAATGTCGGACCACATGTCCCGGTAGCAGGCGGTAGAAATTCTGCGAATTTTAACAGTCTGCCAGAGCATTTCTGCCAAAACAGGCCTCTGTGCCTATGCAGGATGCCATCATCATACAGCTTGGTAATGGCCAGAAAGCACTAGTATTCATGGTGCTGGCCTCGCCGTAAAGACCTACTCGCTCCTCTATAAAGATGGTAAGGAACCCAATGACTAAACCCGCGCAACATCCTGCTGTAAAACACGGTCGACTGGGCGTACTGCTGGTCAATCTGGGCACCCCGGATGCACCTGATACCGCCAGCGTACGCCGTTACCTGCGTGAATTTCTGATGGACCGCCGTGTTATCGAAGTGAGTCCTCTGATCTGGTGGCCGATATTGTTTGGTCCTCTACTCACTTTCCGCCCCAAAAAATCCGCTGCCGCATACCAAAAGATCTGGCTGGATAACCCGAGTGAGTCACCGCTGCGCCGTTATACGCGTGAGCAGGCAGAGCGACTGCAACAACAACGACCTGAATGGGTTATCGACTGGGCGATGCGTTACGGCAATCCCTCGGTTTCGTCACGCATTCACGCATTGATGGCTGAAGGATGCGATCGCTTGCTGGTGTTGCCGCTGTATCCGCAATATTCGGCGACAACCTCTGCATCGGTGACTGATGCCGTTTTTGCGACGCTGAAAAAGATGCGCTGGCAACCGACGCTGCGCGTAGCTCACCCCTGGCATGATCATCCGGCCCATATTGATGCTTTGGTAGCGCAAACCCGGGATCAGCTGGCACTGCTCGAACAAGAGCCGGAGGTGCTGGTGTTTTCATTCCATGGCTTGCCACAGGCCTATTTTGATAAGGGCGATCCTTACTACTGCCATTGTCAGAAAACTGCGCGGTTATTACGGGAAGGGCTTGGCTGGCCCGCAGAGCGAGTAAGGGTAACCTTTCAGTCCCGGCTTGGGCCAACCAAGTGGCTTCAGCCCTACACGGCCGAGGTGATGAAAAAACTGCCTGCGGAGGGTATAAAACGGATTGCTGTTGCAACACCGGGCTTTGTATCAGATTGCGTGGAAACGCTGGAAGAAATTGCCATTGAAGCCAAAGCCGATTTCATCGAGGCTGGTGGCGAGGTGTGCGACGTGATCCCCTGTTTGAATGCCAACGATTACAGCATCGAAATGCTGAATAAAATCGTGACTCAGGAGATGCAGGGCTGGTGCTAAGGCACTTCTGCCCGGGGGATTTACCAGGGGATTTGGTAAGCCTCAGTGGCCGGGCAGCGACAACATCCTTGCTGAGGCTGGTCAAATCCCAGACACAGCAAAATCGCCCTTTTGGGCGACTCGATCAGTGTTGTTAATCGATTTAGATAACGTGTCAAATACACATTCTTGAGGCAAATAAGCCAAGCTGGCCCTGTTTTTGTTTTTAGTATGCCTCAAATAAAAACAGTGCCCTTATTATTGTTTTTGGGTGGGCACGTATCGTTCTTATATCACCCTGTTTTTGTTTTTGTTGTTGTTTTAGGGTGTCTTTATCGTTGTATCATAGTGATTGCAGTCTGCGTGCCAGTTTCAAAAAGTATATATAAAACAACAGGTTGTGAAATTTTGTTCGATAAGTAATCAATGCCTGGAGGGTTTGCAGAGCGTTGACGTGTGCATAGGTAACACTTCGAGTAGCGTAGTAACACTTTTGACTCTTGTTCGGGGAGTTGACCCGATGCCGTTACCTATTATTACAATAGCCCGGGTGATTTTGACGCCAGTCGTGTGATTAGGCGATACAATAGTGGCTAGCGGCTGCGAGCCAGATCAGTTAAAACGTAAAACAAGAAGACGGCGACGCCGTAGAGGAAGGTACAGAGATGTTCGGATGGTTGAAAAAAGCGATGATGGCGGGTCCCAGTAGTGCCCGGGAAGTTCGCGGCGAGACGGTTGAATACAAAGGGTTAGAAATAACACCAACCCCCATCCGTGAGGGTGGACAGTATCGGGTTAGCGGTATCATTGTGAAGCCTGGAGAGCCGGAGCAACGGCACACGTTTATCCGGTCAGACCTAGTTGCCGGTGAAGATGAAGCGTGCAACTTTACGCTGGTCAAAGCGAGGTTGATGATTGATCAGATGGGCGATCGCATCTTCGACAGCTGAAGTCGGCGGGTTATCCCGCCCGTGGGACGGGAAGACGATTATTAGTTCAAGCGTTGCTTATAACTGTCAAACAGTTCGGTGATGTCGTCCGCCGAGAAGCGATACTGTTGATGGCAAAACTGACAGTCACTGTGGACGTCCCCCTGTTCTGCCACCACTGACATGGCCTCTTCCTCACCCAGCATCAGGATTGCAGTGGCACAACGTTCACGCGTGCAGGTGCATTCAAAGACCAGCGACCGTTCTTCGTAAACGCGGACTTCTTCCTCATGAAATAATCGCCGTAATATCGTGGTGTTGTCCAGGGCGAGCATCTCTTCAGCAGTAATGGTTTCTGCCAGGTGGGTTACACGGTTCCAGGCATCGTCATCGATTTCCAGGCTACCCTCACTGGCAGAATGTGGCATCGCTTGTAACAGCATGCCAGTGGCCAGCTGGGGGTCGGCATAGAGCCATACCCGGGTGCGAATCTGCTCAGATTGGCGGAAATAATCCTGTAGAGCATGGCTCAGACTTAGATCTGCATCATTGATCGATACGATGCCCTGATAGCTTTTGCCGTTTTTGGGTTCTATGGTGATGGCTAGTTGGCCGTTGCCTAATAATGGCTGGTCGGGACTGAAGTCGTCATGGTATTGGGCGATGGCGCGCAGGGCATGGTTGTCCCGGCATTCGGCCATCAGCATTCGCACCTGGCCGGCACCGCGCACTTGCAGGCTAAGTGTTCCGTCGAACTTCAGCGTATCGCTTAGCAACGCAACGGCAGCCAGAAACTCGCCCAGCAGCAAGCGCACGGGCTCTGGGTAGTTGTGTCGGGACAGCACTTCCTGGTAGCTGCGCTGCAGTCCGGTAATTTCTCCGCGGATGTTGGTCTGGTCGAACAAAAAGCGTTGGGTCTGATCGGGGTTGCTCATGCAGGTCTCGTCATTGGCCCGGGCAACGGTGCCCTAGGCGTTGAAGGAATCTTTCATTTTGCGGATGTCGCGTCGTTCTTTTTTGCTGGGTTTGTGATCGGGTGCGGCCTGGCCTGCGTTTTGAGCTTTGCGTTGCGCCGCCATCTGCTGACGTTTTTCAAGAGATTCTGGTGTTTCCCGATACAGTAACTGCGCTTCAGGTGCACTGCGGCGCTTGTCGGTGACAGCAAGAACTTCAACGGTTTTTTCATCAAAACCCAGGCGCATACGCAGCAGGGTGCCGACTTCAACGGTTCGGCTTGGCTTGGCACGAGCGCCGTCATAATGCACTTTACCGCCTTCAATGGCGTCTTTTGCCAGGCCGCGTGTTTTAAAAAAACGTGCCGCCCAAAGCCATTTGTCCAGTCGTACCGCAGTGTCGGTCATACCCTCTCTCAAAACATCGATCTGATTAGATACAGCGGTTAATAAGGGTGATTGCGACCGGTTACAAGGGCGCGCACGTGGACATGGTAGACTGACCGCCAGCGAATGCAAAACCTTCAGCCCCGCAATGTTCAGGCTATGGGATGGTTAAGCGTAAATGTTCAAGAGGGAACTCCATGACAGGTGATTTCAGGCTGTCACCGGATCGTATCGCAACCTTGTTCCAATTGGTGCAGCGGGCCGGTGATGACATTCTGCAGGTCTATCGCGACCGGTCGCGCTGGCATACTGACCGCAAGGCGGATGACTCGCCGGTAACAGCTGCTGACCTTGCGTCCTCTAAACGGCTGGTCTCTGGGTTGCCGGTCATTCTTGACTGTCCGGTATTATCCGAAGAGGCACCTGTACCTTACGCACGGCGGCGTCACTGGCAGTATTATTGGCTGGTCGATCCTATGGACGGTACTCGCGAGTTTCTGCACCAGAGCGATGAGTTCGTGATCAATGTTGCACTGATGCACGAGCATCAGCCGGTGTTTGGCATGGTCTTTCAACCAGTCACTGGTATTGGCTGGTGGGGCGGGCAGGCCGTTAAGCCCCAGCAGGGTCGGCCGGAGCACGCCAGTGTGATTCAGGCCGCTAGCGTTTCCCGGCAGGAACCGCTGCAGGTTCTTGGTAGTCGGCGCTCTGCCTGGCAGGGCGTCTGGCGAGATCGGCTGGAGGCAGCCGGTTACCGCGTTGATACCCGATCAGTAGGCAGTGCACTGAAATTTATGCTGCTGGCCAATGGCACAGCACACTGTTACCCACGGCTGGGGCCGACCAGTGAATGGGATACCGCCGCCCCACAGGCTATTTTGGAGGCGGCCGGTGGTGGTATTGTGCAATGGGACGGCTCGCCGCTGGTCTATGGCAAGGAGTCGACGCTTAATCCGGAATTTGTCGCGGTGTCTGACCGGCAGTTAGTTCCCGTTTTGTGTCGATAACTGCTGGCGGATATGGCTAATGTCATCGGCTAACTGTGTCAGTGACGTTGCTGCGCTTTGCCAGGCTTCATCCCCGATGTCGCTGGCTGGGGTGTTGTCCGGCAATGCCGATATTGCAGAGGTTGTATCGGCCAGATGGTCACCCAGGGCAGTGGCCGATACTGCATAGCCGCTGCGGTCCAGCCATGAAGCCAGTGCGCTGGCAGTCTGTTCATCGCTGGCCAGCAACGCTTCCAGGCCCGCCAGTTTTGCCAGCAAATGACGCTTGCCCTGGCCTGCGACAAAACTCGGATGATGCCAGACCGGCTCATCCCGGGCGTCCGGGGCGAAGCTAAGTTCTAGCAGGTCCTGCCTGATCTGTTGCTCCAGGCTGACCCAGACGATGCGTTGCTGGGTGCTGTCTGACAACCCGGTGAATCCCAATTGGGCGGACCAGCGCAGCTGTGCCTGCCCCAGCAGGTCTTGCAATTGGATGGAGGCGATCCGAAGGTATTGATGACGTCGCTTGATGGCGGTGTCGTTGTCGCCGCCGTTGACTCGCCAGTATTCGTCAAGCCCGGTCTTCCACAGGAGGGTTTCAACGGCGGGGAAGCCCAGCGAGGCTGAGTCAAGGTCCATCATCTGATGTTGACCCATCAGGTTATCGAGGGTCAGTTCCAGGCCGGTTTCATGCACCAAACCACTGAACGGGTACTCGGGCAGTGAATCGATATAACCCGGTAGGAAAGGGCGAGAGTTGATCAGGCGGCGGGTGCTATTCAGAGCTTCCTGAGCCGCCGGGTTGAACGCCAGATGGTGGAACAGAGAAAAGCGCTGCCATTGCTCATAGCATCGATGCCAGGCGGCCTGAGCGGATATCTGAAAATCTTTCTGCGGGTTATCCAGAAAGGCGTTTATGGCGCTGAACAGCGGCTCGCAGAGGGCTTGGAGTGCCTGACCTTCAGTTTCCGCCTGCTGCTGAAACGCCCGAGCCGCCGCTGCAAAACGGACATCGTTCCAGTCAGCTTCAGGCCCTTGCAGCGTACTTGGTCTCGCCGCCGGTTCGATGGCTTCCCCTGAGGGTTCACTTGGCTGCGAACAACCGGCCAATACCAGTACCAAAGCGGCAACTGTCAGACCGAAGATAAAGATGTCACGCATGCTAGCCCCTCAAACTGATGATCGGCCAGCCGTGAAGGTGGGCTTGAGCTTCCAGGGTCTCATCGGGATCGACAGCAACGGGATTGTCAACCTGACGCAACAATGGCAAGTCATTGCGGGAGTCGCTATAAAACCAGGCGCCATCGAGTGATTGGTTGTGTTCATCGAGCCAGGTTTGCAGGCGTATCACCTTGCCTTCCTGATAGCTGGGAATGCCGGTTGGCAAGCCGGTGTATTGGTTGTCAACAATCTGTGCATCGCAGGCGATCAGGTGAGATACATTGAGGCGTTTGGCGATGGGACCGGTGACAAAACGGTTGGTTGCCGTGATGATCATCAGAGTGTCACCGCGCTGGCGGTGCTGATCAAGCAAGGCCAGTGATTTCTGACCGATCATTGGTTCGATGGTTGTTGCCATAAAGCGTTGATGCAGGCTGGCAAGCTCGTCCAGGGGTTTGCCGGCCAGAAACGACAGTGAGAAGCGCAGGTAGCGGTCGATATCCAGTTTGCCAGCCAGATAGTCAGCGTAAAAGGTGTCATTGGCTGTTTTAACGATATTGGCGTCGACCAGGCCCTGATCGATCAGGAATTGACCCCAGGCGTGGTCTGAATCGCCGGCAAGTAAGGTATTGTCGAGGTCAAAAATGGCGAGGGTCACTGCAAGACTCCGTTATCGGGCTGGGCGCTGTTCAGAGGGATAATGATGGCTGCTAAGAATACGGGCATGTTGAATCAGGCACAAGGTCGGCCAGGTTTCACCGCTGTTCGTTGGGTTCTGGGTATGACCTGTTTGGTGTTTGGCAGTCGATGTGGAACAATGCATTCATAAACGACGGCTGATTTGGCCGCAAAGCTAGCTTCTGTGCAT